>Ga0302132_10002789_pt1 | contig 9977 bp, 9 predicted proteins | sample CB9_321_MG_FD_203113 | JGI IMG/M metagenome (GOLD analysis project Ga0302132, IMG submission 203113) | Marine microbial communities from Western Arctic Ocean, Canada - CB9_32.1 | ecosystem: Environmental > Aquatic > Marine > Oceanic | place: Canada: Western Arctic Ocean | collected 2017-09-19 | reverse complement strand
TCAGTGGCTTCCTGGCTCAGGGTGTGAACCCCGCGATGGACGTTGGCGTTGATCTCCGAGTAATAGCTCACCAGCTTGTCTATGACCGATTGGGGCTTCTGGCTTGTTGCTGCATTGTCCAGATACACCAGCGGCTTCCCCTGAACCTCACGGCTGAGGATAGGGAAATCCTTGCGGACTGCTTCAACATCAAAGGGTTTGTTTGAGGTCATGCCGGTTCCCTTCAACTTTTCCTTCAAATCGCAGTGAAGATGAGATGACTTGTTCCAGGTGAACGCGAAGCGGCGTCAATCCTACGTTGTCCAATACTTCGTTTGCAAAGGCGTGGATCAACATGCGCCGAGCCGATTCTTCGTCCAACCCGCGACTTCGCAAGTAGAACATTGCTGTATCGTCCAGCTTGCCGCACGTCGCGCCATGGCCGCATTTTACATCGTCTGCATAAATCCACAGCGCCGGCTTGGTGTCCGCTTCTGCATTATCGGAGAGAAGCAGGTTTTTATCCATCTGTAGGGCATCGGTCTTCTGAGCTTCTTTCCGTACGGTGATGTTGCCATGGAAGACGCCGCGGGAATGACCGTCAAGCACGCCTTTGTAGACCTGCCGACTCGTTGTATGCGGAGCCGCATGATCGACGAGTACCTGGTTGTCCACGTGCTGCGAGTCGTTGGTCATGTACAAGCCATACAAATTGCAGGAGCTGCCAGCCCCTTCCAACATGACGTTCAATGAGTTGCGGGAGATGCTTCCTCCGAAGTCGAAAGCCCCTGCGGTGAAGCTGCTGTCATTGGCGAGCTTCACCTGTGTTGAACCTATGTGGTTTCCTTGAGGGCTGTGCTGCTGCAGGTGGAACGTCTCCAGATGCGCACCAGGCCCAAGTACGAATTCAGATATAGAGTTGGCTAGATAGGGCGCATCCACCAGACCGCCGTAGCTCTCAATGACCGTTGCCTTGGCGTTGGCTCCCAGGGTAACCAGCGTTCTGGGATGGCTGACAGAACCCTGCTCCAACCCGGAGGAGAGGAAGATCAGGTGGATGGGCTCTTCCACTTCAATGCCGTCCGGGATCGTAATCAATGCCCCGTCTCGAAGGAACGCGGTATTGAGGGCGGTGAAGCCGTTGTCCTGGAACCGCGCATGCTGTGCAAGGTTGGTTGCGACGAGTTGTGGGCGTGACGACATGGCGTTGGCCAGGCTCATGGCTGTTACTTCCGGTGGAAGGGAGGGGAGCGATGACAGCCCTGGAAGCCAGTGACCGTCTACAAAGACGAGCCTGTTCCACACCTCGCCACCCATGATGTGCTGATCCAGGTCAGCAGTTGCTACACGGTTCGCCGGGTCGGGAGCCAGCGACGCATAGGCGGCATTGGCGATACTGCGTATGTCCGTGTACTTCCAGTCCTCGTTGCCGCGACGTGTGGTAGGGAAACCAATCTCGGCGAACGTGGCTATGGCGCTTTCACGAAGGGCATGGATATTGTCGGGGACGCTTGACGCATCGCCCGCAATGGAGGCGTTCCACGCTTCCACGTACTTCTGCTCTTGTGTTGCTGTTTGTTGTGCCATAGTTACTATTATGATACTCAGATAGTAATCTTGTAATTCGGTCTCGTTCTTTGGTAACCGTCAGGCACTTGGGTGCAGGGTTTGACCCTGCTCCTGGCCTTCATAACCGTTGGCTTCAATCTTTGCCGCCAGTTCCTTGCCGCCCGACCGTACGATGCGACCGTTGATGAGCACGTTCACCACATCCGGCACAACGTAGTTCAGGATGCGCTGGTAGTGGGTGATCAACAACACTGCCTTGTCCGGGCTGCGAAGCGCGTTGATGCCCTCTGCCACAATCCGGAGAGAGTCTACGTCCAAGCCCGAATCAGGTTCGTCCAGGATGGAAAGTTTGGGTTCAAGCATTGCCATCTGCAATATCTCGTTGCGCTTCTTCTCACCGCCGGAGAAACCGTCGTTCACGTTACGTTTGAGAAGAACAGGATCTATCTCGACGATTTTGACTTTTTCCTGAAGGATGCGGTCGAACTGGATCGGGTCCAGCTCTTCCTGGTCACGACTCTTATGAATGGCGTTGTAGCCCGCTCGCATGAAATGGTCCATGCGTACGCCTGGTACTTCCACCGGGTGCTGGAAACAGAGGAATACCCCTGCCCTGGCGCGTTCCTCGGGAGGCATAGCAAGCAGATCAACCCCGTCCAGGGTGACCTCACCGGAGTTGACGATGTACTGCGGATGGCCCGCCAGTACGTTGGAGAGCGTGCTCTTGCCGGAACCGTTGGGGCCCATGATGGCGTGCACCGTGCCGGGTTGTATGGACAGGTTTATCCCGTTCAGGACTTGGTTGCCGCCGACTGATGCGACCAAATTTCGGATTTCTAGCATGTTCTTTTTGTTATCCTTGGTCGACTTTGCTTTTGTTGGCCATCGAATGTCGTGTTACAACACGGGAAAGCAAATGTAACGAAGTTACTCATCCTACAGAGCCTTCCAAACTCACTTCGAGGAGTCGCGTGGCTTCCACGGCGAACTCGAACGGCAGTTGCTGGAATACTTCTTTGCAGAAGCCGTTGATAATGAGCGAGTTGGCGTCCTCTGACGACATTCCGCGCTGTCGACAGTAGAAGAGCTGCTCTTCACTCACCTTGGATGTGAAAGCCTCGTGCTCCAGATGGGCGGTGCTGTTCTGCACTTCCACGTAGGGGACAGTGTGCGCGCCACATTGATCGCCAATGAGCAGCGAATCGCACTGGGTGAAGTTCCGTGCATCGGCTGCCTTGGGCATGATCTTGACCAGGCCTCGATAGGTGTTACTCCCGTGGCCGGCTGAAATGCCCTTGGAGATGATCTTACTGCGAGAGTTGGCTCCGATATGCGTCATCTTGGTGCCCGTGTCCGCCTGCTGGTAACCCCGGGTGAGCGCTACCGAGTAGAACTCGCCGATAGAGTTATCGCCCTGCAGGAGAACGCTGGGGTACTTCCAGGTGATGGCAGAGCCCGTCTCAACCTGGGTCCAGGATATCTTGGAGTTGTTGCCAGCCGCCTTGGCGCGCTTGGTGACGAAGTTGAAGATGCCGCCAACGCCGTTCTCGTCGCCGGGGTACCAGTTCTGGATGGTAGAGTACTTGATCTCCGCGTTCTCCATAGCCACAAGTTCCACAACGGCAGCGTGTAGCTGGTTGGTGTCGCGCATCGGTGCGCTGCAGCCCTCCAGGTAGCTTACGTACGAACCCTCGTCGGCGATGAGCAATGTCCGCTCGAACTGCCCCGACTCCGCTGCGTTGATGCGGAAGTAGGTGGAGAGTTCTAATGGGCAGCGAACGCCCTTGGGAATGTAGCAGAACGAGCCGTCAGAGAAGACGGCGGCGTTGAGTGCTGCATAGAAGTTGTCTGTGTACGGGACCACGGAGCCCAGGTACTTCTTGATGAGGTCAGGGTGCTCCTGCACTGCATCGGCAAAGGAACCGAAGATGATGCCTTGTTTGCCCAGCGTCTCCTTGAACGTGGTGGCCACGGACACGCTGTCGAACACGGCGTCAACGGCCACGCCGGCGAGTCGCTTCTGCTCTTCCAGGGGGATGCCCAGCTTCTCGTAGGTGGAAAGAATCTCTGCATCCACATCCTCGAGGCTGGCGGGATTCTTCTTGGGGGCTGCGTAGTACACGCCGTTTGCGAAATCGATGGCCGGGTAGTGCACATTGGCCCACTTGGGTTCCTGGTAATTGTCCACAAGGGTCATGAAGTGCTTGAAGGCACGAAGTCGCCATTCCAGCATGAACTCCGGCTCGTTCTTCTTGGCGGAAATCCAGCGGATGGTATCTTCCGTCAGACCTCGAGGGGCAGTCTCTTCCTCGATGTCCGTAACAAAGCCATATTTGTATTCAGACTGGGCCAGGGAATCCGGTGTCGTCATACGAAAACCCTTCTCGAAAAACGTTAGTAGACCAAGTTGGTCAACAATGTATTCTCAGTGTACGGCTAGCTAGTAGGAGTGTCAATAATTGGGGGGTAGCCATCAAAGGAGTACCATTACGCACCTAACATAGCGATAGAGCATCAAAAGGAATACAATTTGTAAAGACCACTTTGGAGGATAGCGATATGGCGTTTAAGGATATCAACCACATGGCAATGGTGACCGGAGATATGGAGAAGACCACCATCTTCTATCGAGACGTGCTAGGCATGCCCCTGGTGTCCACCATCGGCAACGTGCCTGGCCGCTATCCCTATCGTCACTACTTCTTCGAGTGGCCGGGCATGGTGGAGGAGTTCCACAAGCCCGCAGGGTCGCCTGCTAAAGGCCCCATCCAGTTCGACCACGTTTCCTTCAACGTCGACGACGAGGAGGCGCTGCTAGTGCTGCAGGCGAGGTTGAAAGTGCATGGCATCGAGGTCACGGAGGTCATCGACCACCAGATCATCCGCTCCATCTACTTCACAGACCCCAACGGCATAGCCCTGGAGGCGAGTTTCTGGGTCAAGGACCCCACGGGAATGGATCACGACTACTCGGACCCGTTCTTCTTCGGTGACCCCGACCCTGTGCCATCGGCCAGGCCCAAGACGCCTGCTGCTTAGCTCTGATAGTTGCTAAATATAAGAGAGCCCCTTCACAGGGGCTCTCTTTTTGGTTAGTAGGGCGTGGAGAGAATCGAGAATCATTCTTTGGCACCCGTCAGAGAACGGGGGTGCAGGGCATTGCCCTGCTTAGAGGGCTTTGACTTCAGTGACCAGCGCCGTGACCGACTTCCGCGCATCGCCGAAGAGCATCATGGTGTTGTCCTTGAAGAAGAGATCGTTATCGATTCCGGCGAACCCGGGGCTCATGCCGCGCTTCAGCACAATGACGTGTTGAGCGTGGTCGACGTTCAATATGGGCATGCCGTACACCGGGCTGTCGGGCTCGTCCCTCGCTGCCGGGTTTGTAACGTCATTCGCACCGATGACGATAGCCACGTCGGTGTTCTTGAAGTCGTCGTTAATCTCATCAAGGTCGTACAACTCGTCGTATGGCACGTTGGCCTCGGCAAGCAGCACGTTCATGTGGCCTGGCATTCGACCTGCCACCGGATGGATGGCGTACTTCACTCGAACGCCCTTGACCTCAAGCAGGTCGGCTAACTCTCGAACCTGGTGCTGGGCCTGGGCCACAGCAAGCCCGTAGCCAGGCACGAAGATGACCGAGCGAGCGTAGGCCAGCATGACGGCGACGTCCTCCGCAGATACGCTCTTGGCCGTCCTCGTCTCCACCGCGACTTCACCACCACCGCCGCTTGGCGCTGCGCCAAACGCCCCGAAGACTACGTTGGCCAGGGAGCGGTTCATCGCCTTGGTCATGATCTGGGTGAGTATGAGGCCGGCAGCGCCCACCAATGCGCCCGCGACGATGAGCACAAGGTTGCCCAGCGCGAAGCCCGCCGCTGCTGCCGCCACGCCTGAGTAGGAGTTGAGCAGCGATATGACCACGGGCATGTCCGCGCCACCAATAGGGATGACCAGTTGGATGCCCAGTAGCAGGCTTGTCCCGATGAGCACGTAGAACACCGTCTCGTTGAAATCGACAGCGACCAGGTAGACGACCATGCCCACGATGGCCGCGAACATGGCCCCACTGGCGATGTTCTGGAATGGGAAGGTGGGCATGATCTCCTGCAGCTTCCCGAATGCTATGAGGCTGCCGGTCAAGGTGACGAGGCCGATGAGGGTGCCGAGCATGATGGCGATCTCTTCGTGCTTGGCCACACTGGCGCTCTCTTCGGTGATACGTACGAACTCCGATATGGCGATGAGGGCAGATGCTCCTCCGCCAACACCGTTAAAGATGGCCACCATCTGCGGCATGGCCGTCATCTTGATGGTGCGTGCCATGACCGCCCCGATGACTGCGCCAATGGCAACGCCCGCAGCTATCAACCCATAGTTCAGGACTTCCATGTTCACCAGGGTCACCAGCACAGCGATGAACATCGCAGCAGCAGCTAGCAGGTTGCCCTTCCGTGCCGTTGCAGGCGACCCCAGCAGCTTGATGCCCAGGATGAACATCGTGGCAGACGCCAGATAGATGTACTGGATGAAGAGATCGCGGTCTGTGAAGAGTTCCATTATTTCTCTCCACCCTGTCTGCGACGGAACATCTGCAGCATCCTATCGGTCACCATGAACCCACCAACCACGTTGATGGTAGCGAGGATGAGTGCGGCGAAGCCAACGATCACAGCGGTCGTGGTGTCCTTGGGCCCAACAACTATCATCGCGCCAATGATGGTGATGCCGGAAATGGCGTTGGCGCCGGACATCAAAGGCGTGTGGAGGGTCGGCGGCACCTTGGTGATGAGCTCAAACCCCACAAACACTGCCAGCACAAAGATGTATAGCGCAATGATCAGGGGCATTCCCAGAACCTCTGTATCCGCCATCGAAGCTCCTTGAGTTTACTTTGCGGCGAGTAGCGCCAATGTGGGTTCGTGGATAACCTTGCCGTCGTAGGTGATGCAGCACTCTTTCGTGATCGTGTCCTCGAAGTCGAAGTGCAACTCGCCCTCGACGATGAGGTGTTGCAGAAGCGTCAGCATGTTGCGTGAATACAACTGGCTTGCGTGGACGGGCACTGTGCTTGGGATGTCCAGCGGGCCGTGGATGGTCACGCCGTGCACCACCACCGTCTCTCCTGGCACCGTCAGCTCGCAGTTGCCGCCAGCCTCTGCTGCCATGTCCACGATGACCGCGCCGGGATGCATGTCCTGCACCATTTCCTTGGTCACCAGGATGGGGGCGTCACGGCCCGGGATGAGCGCCGTTGTGATGATGAAGTCTGATTCTTTGGCGTGGCGATGGATGAGGTCCTGCTCCAGGTGTTGGGCCTCCTGGTTCAGCTGCTTGGCGTAGCCGCCTTCGCCCTCTGCCTCATCGGCGTGGATGGCTTCTTCGATGAACGTTGCGCCAAGGCTCTCCACCTGCTCCTTGACGGCGGGGCGTACGTCAAATGCCTTGACCACAGCACCGAGCCTGCGCGCCGTAGCGATGGCCTGAAGCCCAGCAACGCCTGCTCCAAGGATGAGGCCCTTGGCTGGCGGCGTTGTGCCTGCCGCGGTAACCATCATGGGTAGGTATATACCCAGCGACTCCGCGGCGATGATGGCTGCTTTGTACCCGGCGATGGAGCTCATGGAGCTAAGGGCATCCATTGACTGCGCCCGTGCGATACGGGGAACGGCGTCCATGCTGAAACTGGTGATGCCGTGCTCGGCCAACTCGCTGGCCAAGCCAGGGTTGAAGAGGGGTTGGAGGAACCCGATGAGAACCGCGCCTGATTGCATCATCGCGATCTCTGGTGAGGGTTGGCCGTCGTTGGAGTCCGGGCGTTGCACTTTGACGATGACATCGGCAGTAGAGAAGAGGGATTGAGCGTCCGGGGAAATGGTGGCGCCAGCGGCTTTGTAAGCGTCGTCGAGGAAGAAAGCGCTCTCGCCTGCACCGGCCTGTACCAATACCTCTATACCGGCCGCGGTGAGTTTGGCCACGGATTCAGGGACGAGCGCCACCCGACGCTCGTTTGGCCGGACTTCCTTTGGGACGCCTACAATCATCAACCACCTCGCACGCATTACCGAACGCAAGGCATACCTCGCAAGAACCGGCCCCCGGATAGCCTCAGTCTACCACAGGGCGTCGTCGGAATTAACCCGAATTGAAGGAAAGTACGCTGCGATATTGCGGATTCCGTCTCGCATTTCACAGCAATGATAGTAAAGGCCACATCGTTGACAGCATAGCTGCATCCCCGTACTCTGAGGGAGCTCCAAGGCATCCCATTCCTCTATATCCCGCTGTGCGGGATGGTCACTTGCGCATATACCTGCAGCGGCCACCCTCCCGACCAGTGCCAAGAAAGCGGCTGATGCAGACCACACCGGATAGACAAAAGCGCCCTCGGATCTTCTACGGTTGGTACATTGTAGCCGCCAGCTTCACCAGCAATGTATTCGTCTCCGGTGCTTACTGGCAGGGATTCCAGGTGTTCTTCCTCCCCATCCTTGATACATTTGGCTGGAGCCGCGCGGCTCTTTCCGGAGCCTTTTCTATGCGACAGATGGAAACTGGGATGTTTGCCCCTGTAATCGGACTCATGGTAGATAAATATGGCCCTCGCCGGGTCATCATGGGTTCTGGGTTTGTGCTGGGGCTGGGGATGATTCTTGTTTCGTTTACGTTCTCCCTCTGGAGTTTCTACCTCTTTTTTATGATTGCTTCGTTAGGTGCCAGCGGTACTTCTCACGCTATAGGGTGGGCAGTGGCTATCTCGCGATGGTTCAGGCGTAAGAGAGGCATTGCGTTAGGGATAGGGATGTCAGGGCCCGTGCTGACTGGCCTGGTCCTCATCTTTGTGACGTATTTTGTAAACAACTACGGCTGGCGAGCTACTGTAGCTGGGGCTGGGGTTGTGCTGTGGATGACCGTTATTCCTATGGCCATGTTCATTAGAGAGACTCCTGAATCCCAAGGCCTGCTGCCGGATGGTGACACGCTCAAGGTGCAAGGTGATGAACTTGAAGGCACAGGAACTCCCCTGCCTAAGCCTGCTGCTGAGCCGGGATTTACCGTGAGTCAGGCTTTGCACTCACGGTCATTTTGGATCGCCTCCCTTTTGTTTGCAGGGATGTTCTTCGGCACCAGCGCTATCCAGGTTCATCAGATACCCTATTTCCAAAGCGTTGGTTTCTCTACAGGGAAAGCTGCTTTAACGGTGTCATTGGTTTTTGCGTTTAGTGGAATCGGTCGCATTGGAGCGGGGTATTTGGCTGACTATGTCGATATTCGTTTCATCCTGGGAGGCATGGTCGGGTTCCATGTAATCGCTTGGACATATCTGGCCACAGTAGGAGTGGATTCGTTATTGAGTGCGGTGCCATTCACAATTCTCTTTGGAATCCCTTTTGGAGCTATGGTGTCCATTAGAGCTGTGCTACTGGCCCAGTTGTTCGGTACTCGAGCACTGGGGTCGCTGTCCGGGATGCTGCAAGCAACGGCCCTAGCTTCAGGCGTAGTAGGCCCAGTGTTTATGGGCAAAGTGTTCGATGTCACAGGTGACTATTCTCTGGCCATTAATGTCTTCATCTTCGTGACAGCGCTTGCAATGCCGCTTGCGCTTTTGGTGAAGCCTGCTGCCGTTCAGACCGGGGTTGCAGCTAAACCCTAGAACGCTCGATTTCGATATACTGCTTGCCAGGAGAGTGGATTGTGAACGGACGTGTGGCGCAGATAAATCGGAAGCCAGAGACCCCAGGTCAACACGGTCTCCCCAAGATCCCTGTAGCGTCAGTCCATGTGTCTCATCAGGGCTTGGAAGGAGACTTCAATCGCTTCCGGCGCGATGCCAAAGGCGACACCCCCGATAGAGCAATCATGCTGCTGCCCCTTGAAACCATCCAGCGATTGAACGACGAGGGCTGGCCTGTGAAGCCCGGCGACATGGGCGAGAACATCACCACAGAGGGCGTCCCCTACGACGACTTTGTAATCGGCGCGCAGTACAGACTGGGCGAAGTGGTCATCCAGATAGCAGAGCCCTGCACCGCCTGCAAGTACCTTGAAGACCTTCCCTACGTGACTGAGGCCAAGGGCGTTGAATTCATCACGACTCTGACGCGTTTGGAGCACGGACTCCTGGTGAACCGCCGGGGTTGGTACGCCGCCGTTGTGTCCGAGGGCGTCATAATCCAGGGGGACGCTATAGAGCTTCTGGATCCATCGTAGACCTTCTTCACCAATCCTCTCCCCCCTGACGTAACCCCGGCCCGTATTGGGTCATGCCTCGTTTGGCGCACGACCCCGAGAGCCAGCCGCAGAATAACGGCGGTGGGGGCACTCGCTTCTCCTATTTCCTTGCCCCGTTGGCAATAGCACGGCCCTCTACTGTGCCATGATGAAGGTACAGCACGGTGAGTAGCTCCCACAATAGCAATACTCGG
>Ga0302132_10002785_pt1 | contig 9983 bp, 10 predicted proteins | sample CB9_321_MG_FD_203113 | JGI IMG/M metagenome (GOLD analysis project Ga0302132, IMG submission 203113) | Marine microbial communities from Western Arctic Ocean, Canada - CB9_32.1 | ecosystem: Environmental > Aquatic > Marine > Oceanic | place: Canada: Western Arctic Ocean | collected 2017-09-19 | reverse complement strand
AAAGGAAGTGCTGTTGGAGGAAGCATATTTGATGCGGCTTTCGGAAGTGCATTAGTTGATTTTGGAACTGAGGCTGAACCTGCTGTTGCTGTTGCTGCGGCCCCAACAACAGACCCATTAGCCAGCGCTTTTAGTGCAGAAGTCCCCATCCAAGAACCGGTTGCAACACCACCTGCGAGCAACCTTCTAGCCCCTGCTCATGCTCCTATTTCCACACCAATCCCTACACCTGTCCAAGAGCCGGTTGCAACACCACCTGCGAGCAACCTTCTAGCCCCTGCTCATGCACCTATTCCCACACCAATCCCTACACCTGCCCAAGAGCCGGAACCACCAGCCGCACCTTCCGGACCACCTCCAGCATTGAGTGCCCCGCCGACATTGGTCGAACCTGAGATAGCATCTCAAGAACCACTACCAACCCCTGCACCAGCACAAGAGATGGCTCCAGTAGATCAGATACCTTCTGGCCCAATGCCGCAAGGAATGATGCCGCCGGGAGGAATGCCACAAGGAATGATGCCACCGGGAGGAATGCCACCTGGGATGATGCCGCCGGGAGGAATGCCACAAGGAATGATGCCGCCAGGAGGAATGCCGCAAGGAATGATGCCACCTGGGATGATGCCGCCAGGAGGAATGCCACCTGGGATGATGCCGCCGGGAGGAATGCCACAAGGAATGATGCCACCGGGAGGAATGCCACAAGGAATGATGCCGCCGGGAGGAATGCCACCTGGGATGATGCCGCCAGGAGGAATGCCGCAAGGAATGATGCCACCAGGTCCAATGCCTCCAGAAATGAAGCCACAGGGGGGAGTGCCCCCTTCGCCAGATAACCCAGCAGTAGAACCAACTCCACCAAGCCCACCGCAAGGTCCACCTCAAGGTCCACCTCAAGGTCCACCGCAAGGTCCACCGCAAGGTCCACCACAAGGTCCACCACAAGGTCCACCAGGACCAGGTGAAATGTCGACAACCGATGGAGTGAATGTTGAGTGAACCAAGAATTGGAAAATTATAGTTCTACTACGCCAATTGATGAAGAATTACAAGGGCGATTCAAGGTATTGCGAATTGTTGCTTTTATGCGGTGGGTAACCCTTCTCGCTGGACCGGGTGCAATATTGATTGATGATTACATTCAACCGTGGTTATTGAATAAAGGATTTCCCTCAATCCTAACAATGGAAGATTTGAGTAGATTTATTTTCCTAGATGTTCTAGGTGTATCGAAATATATCGATGAAGAAGAATTTCTTGCATTTTATCACCATGTGAACATCGTCTCGTGTTTTCTATTCGTACTGTTTGTAGTTTGGGTGTTAGTTGCTAAGAAAAAAGCAGTCATCGCAGCTCGTGACCTGGCCCTTATGCAAGAAAAAATGAGGGGGAATATTTGAGATGGGGGGATATGTATTGGAAGTTTGTAGCGGGCGGGCTGCGTGGCAAGTTCAACCCTCATCACTTAGCCAAATTGAAATGAGCGAGGTATCTGAAAAAATCATTTCTTCTGGATGGGAATGCACACTGAAAAATCGATTATGTTACACTTTTTCTGGACCGGTTGATTTGACACTTTTCCCAAGCGGAAAATTGTTGATTAAGACCCCTGATCAACAAATTGCCGATGACATTGCTAAGAAACATATTGAAACTTGGCTCAATTGAATTCTTTGGTTTGACGGTTTGCTTGAAGAGGGGAGGCCACGACGGTCTCCTGTTATGAGTGGCGATGTCTCACATTGGCAAGCCTTAGTTGACAGGGTTAATATCGGGTTACCTGTTGTTTACCCCACATCGAATTTACCTGCACTTGGTTGCATACCCACTTCTGATGCTCTAAATGAATTGTTTACATTGAAGCAGCGGGGACATGATATGGTTGTCTCCCTAGCTGTAGCAGATTTAGAACAAGCAAGTGAAATTGTTGCGGTGCCAAAACAAGCGAGACAATTGTTTGAGGATTTCCCGCCATCATCATTGACTCTAATCCTCCCAGCACTCAAAACTCTTGACAGCAGAGTTGGCGGCGATTCTATCGCAATTCGTATCATCGCAACAAAAATTAGTAGGAGACTCCTCACTGAAGTTGGACCACTTACAGCAACTAGTGCAAACATCAGCGGGGTGAATCCAGTCGCAGACTGTCAAAAAGCCGCTGAGGCATTAGGAATTGAATCCGCAGGATTCATTGCTGGAACTTGTTCGAATGAACCACCCACTACGTTGATACAGTGTGATGACTACGCCACCCTCACATCGGGTGAGCAATTACAGGTTCTCAGAGAGGGTATGATAAGTCAAAAGGAGGTGAACTCGTGGTCAATGAAGATGATTTGAAAATCTGGCGTGATGCAGGGCATGTTGCTCGCAGAGCATTAGAAGCCATCAAAGATGAAATCATACCCGGTGCTAGTTGGAACAATGTCATTGAATCTGCTGAGCGTTACATTCATCGCCACGGTGGCAAAGCTGCATTTCCGGTAACAATTGGGGTGAATGAAATTGCAGCACATTACACAACCGACCACGGTGAAAACAACCCACCTGGTTGGGAAGAAGAAATGGTATTCAAAAAAGGGGATTTAGTTAAACTAGATATTGGGGTCCATGTCAATGGCGCCATTGGTGATAATGCCCTTACTCTTGAAGTTGGTAATAGTAACAAACACACAGATCAAATCAAGGCATCAATAGAAGCTAGAGATGCATCAATTGAGAAGATGCATCCTGGAACTCCTTGGCATGAAGTAGGGGCTGCAGCCGAACAAGCACAAATTGATGCCGGGTTCACACCCATCAGTAATCTCTGTGGTCATCAACTTGAAACCTTCAATCTACACGCTGGTACTTCGGTTCCTTCATTCGCTTGCGGAGCTGATAATCCATCGTTCAAGGGGGAAGTCCCACTTGGTGGGATTTTTGCAGTAGAACCATTCAACACAACAGGTGAACAAGGATTAATAGAAAATGTAGCACCTAGGAACTCAAGTAATATTTGGAGAATAACTGGGGATATATCAGTAAAGAAGGCTTTAGCAAAAAATAAATTAAAACCATTGGGCGCTACAATGGCAAGATACCTAGAAGAACGATACCACCAACTACCATTTGCTGAAAGATGGGCATTCCCCTTACTAAAAAAGCCGTTTCCAAATGAGACAGATGAAAGCCTACAAAATAAATGGGATGCATTGACGAAGAAATTAATCAACATTCGATTCCTTGAAACATACCACATGCTCAGGTGTGCGGACGGCGGCCTAATCAGCCAATACGAACACACAGTGTGGATTGCCCCTGGAGGCGCTGAAATCCTCACTATCCTTTAACCATGTAAATAAAAAACAACCTCGTAAAGGTAAAATCATTGTATCCGGGATTGAAAACGATTTTATGCCATCACCGTAAGGGCTGTAGTGAACAGGGCCGTTGAGTGTTCTTCGTCGAGTGTGCATCCCATCCCCTCTACGTATACCTCTCTCCCTGTTCACCTTTCTTTTTGACAACTAGGCTGAGCCATCAATAATTACCAAATACCTATACCAACATTAGTGAAACCGAATTCAATTATTAGAATTATTGAGACTACAATTGGGTGTGGCCCTACAAAATAACTGTACTAGTCCGATGATGTTATATTTTCTGACCGGATACTCTAATAAGACAAGTGATATTAGACCAGTGTTGCGTTTAGGAATGGCTACTTCTTGATTCAATACGGCAGTTACCTTAATATCAATAGGCATCATGAGAGGAAGTACCCCTGCGGGGGAATGAGGACTAAAAATGAAGAATAATAACGATAAGAATGAACAGGCAGTCAGCCCGGTTATCGCAACCATCCTAATGGTAGCAATCACCGTCGTGTTGGCCGGAGTACTGTATGTGTGGGCAAACAGCCTAGCAAGTGAGGGAACAGATACCTCAGCTAGCACACTGAACACCTACACATCAGAAGACGCAAATGCAGATGTAACAGCCGGAGCAGACACACTGATCCGCATGCAGATGACTGGTAAGGATGACCTAGCATGGTCGTTCGTTAAGGTTACACTAAGTGTTGGTGACAACATATACACATGCAGTGTAACAGGAACCGACCAGTGCGATATCAGCCAACAAGCTGGTGATAACGAGAACGCATGGGAACCTGGGGAGTACATCTTCCTAAGTGAAGGCACAGCAGAAATCTGCAGTGCACAAGGCTGTGACGTAGGTATCTCCGTATTAAACGGTGGAAACACAGTTGCTGGCTCGTCCGGTCAAATGGTTAACTGAGCGCTGAAAACTGTTCAATAGAAAAACACATGTAATACAAACACGGTCTTCGTTGGGTCGCCTTCTGGCGGCTCAACGGGGGCCATTTTTTTTTGTAAAAAATTCACCACTCTGTGAAACTATAGTTAGATACTACAATGTATTCAACAATGGATTTGCCATTGACTCAATGAATTATTGTAATTGGTCAAAGCGATTAATTGATTCTCTAATCTCTTGAATCGGTCTCCAGATATGTGACTTCAAACGTAGTACGATTCTCAAATGTACCCATACTAGAATAGCCATTGAATGAGTAAAAGAAGTTAATGCATTCATCGGGCGTATTGAATTGGAACCTAACACACGAACCGCAAACGGTGGGAATAGTATTGCGAGGAACAAAACTAGGTTAAGGGCTGCAAAGCCCACCGGAATAAGACTCCACTCCTGGGGGTTTAGAACCACTGACAAGAGTACACCAAGACCGCATGCTAGAGAACCAAGTACTAGGGTTGGCATCTTGATATGTACGTAAAACAGAGTTCGCATTGTCATTCTCATTGGTGCGCCCATCTTCTTAGAGAACATCAAGTCTGAATTTCGCCAAAGATGGCGCACGAGTCCTTGGGCTCGCCGCATCCTTTGGCTATGAATTGCTGAAAGCGAGATTGGGACCGCTTCAAAAAAATGCAAATCTGGATCATGGATTGCTCTCAATCCTTGCCGGCGGGCTTCAACCGCTAATTGTGAATCGTCTGCATTGGAATCGGCTACTACTCCAGCATTGATTGCACTACGACTGTAAGCGGCTAGAGAGCCCTCAAAAATTGGTGTCGAATCAAGACGGCTTTCAGCCTCTCGCGCCCGATTGTAGTAAGAACGATATGCACTAGAACCCAACATAGGTTTGCCATTTTCACCTATTGGCTGTTGTTGGCCACAAACTGCACCAATTTCTGGGTTCAAAAACCAGCGGCCGATTCTCTCCAACGCATTCACCGCCAAGCGTGAATCCGCATCAGTGAGTACCACCACTTCGCTATCAGAATGGGATTCAGCCAACCCTAGATTTACCGCGGCAGATTTACCTGCAACACTGGTTGTTGATAACAGTCGAACGAGGGGGCCGAACTCAGGTGCGTTAGAAATCCAATCTTCAACAACTTGCATAGTTTGGTCGGATGAACCAGTGTCAATTACTAGAACCTCAAGTAATTCTCTTGGGTAGGGTTTGAGGGCTAAGTCGGTCAATTTCCCCTCGATTACCAACTCTTCGTCGCGCACACAGATTATCACCGTCATTCTAGGGAGAGGACCAGTTGTTCCTTCTGGGAAGTCAGGTAATGGGTGTTTAGTAAGCCATTTACGAGAAAACCAATCCTGTAATAACAGGGGCAAAATAGCAACTGAACCAAGTCCTATTTCACCAATAATCATCCATTCTGTGGGGGTCATTCAATGGTCTCCTGAAGTGAATTTTGGTAAAGTTCTGCCCACTGTTTGCCTAACATTTCTGGCGTCTGTCGCGCAACAGACGCGGGACCGGCGGAAGCCATTTTCTCCCAGCCAGCCGTATCTTTGAGAATCTTTTCAATAGCATCTGCCCACGCGTTGGAATCTAAGTTTTCAACGATGATTCCACCATCCCCTAAAATTCCTTGACAAGCAGGAGATGCAACCACTGGTAATCCGCAAGAAAGGGCTTCCATAGCCGCCACTGGCATACCCTCATAATCGGATGGTATCAACAGTAAACCAGCGGTTGTAAGCAACTCATCTTTCTGCTCACCAGTTAACCATCCTCGAGCATGTATCCCTCGTTCAGGACCGAGTTTTCCAACCCACTTATGCTCTGGTGAAACCCCCGAAAGGTGAAGATGTACATCGTAGCCGCGAGTGCGTAATTCCTGAGTTGCTTTAATTGCCAACTGGTGACCTTTGATGGGCGAGGGTCTTGCAAGTAAAATCATCAAATTGGGATTACGATTAGAGGTGCTAATCTCCCTAATAGGGGGTGCAGGAGAGCCGATAACCTGCATATTTTCCAAGCCTATTTCCCTCTTATGACGAGGTGTCAAAGCCACAGGTGTTACCAATGAATGAGAAGTTAATTTGAAAAATTGCGCTTTAACTGCGGATGAATTATGCAAAAAGGAGTTGAAATTTCCTGCATGAATCTGTAAAATAACTGGGATCTTTGCGCGAATACACATTTTAACTGCCCTAATTTTTCGCCACCAAGAATAACTTGTAGCTGTATGGATATGAACAACATCAGGAGGGTTATTTGCAAGTCTAACTTTCAGTTCTTTCTTGGCAATGCGCCAAGCATTGATTTTTGCTATAACTGAGCCATCAACATGTGTATTGATAGATTCAGTATTCCAATCCATTGGCGGATGCTTCAGGTGGTGCCTGATTGTTGCCTGCATGCCGCCGCGACTTTCAACCGGGCCGACATGTAAGACTCGCTTCAACCCGGCCACCTTTGGTACGGCGGAGATGTAGCAACGATATAGGAGTCGGCATTTCGGGTAATCGTGAAACTTCTCTGGGTGACAGCAAAGCGGCTCGGCACAGACCTCGCCAGCACCACTCAATTAGCAGTCACAAACTCATTAACACAGCGAGGTTGGGAAGTCACAATTGTTGCGCCAAAGAAGGGCACCTCTCAACAGAGTGGTCTTTCTAATGAAGCGGAGAAAGAGATTAGTATTGACGGTCATTCCTTTTTTGAGGTAAAAAGGTCTCACAAACCAGGATTGGGGTGGCTAACCTTCGGCCGTGATTTGAAGAATAAATTGCCCGCTATCGTAAATAATGGGGATTTTGATGTTGCATTAGTGGAATGGCAGGCAGTCGCAGGTTCACATAAGGCACTGGTAAAATCCAATGTCCCATGGTTAATTGTTGATAGAAGTCCACCGGTCTTCCGTTCTCTTACTGGACGACTTCAATGGTTTGAATATCGACGGGCATACAAATTAGCTAGAACAAAGGGGGCCGCAGGTTCGGTGCCTAAGTCACAAGCATTAGCTGACTGGAATCGCCAACACAAACGGATTATTGAACCAATTATCATTTTAGAAGCGGGCGTTGATGTTTCAATATTCAAACCCTCAAACTTTACAGGAGTTGCAACCATTGTTCATCACGGACAACTTGATCAAGAAAGAGAAATAATGAGATTAGTCGATATTGGGTCAGTCATTGCTGCAAGAGGAATAGATTTCAAAATGAGAATTGCTGGCACGGGAAATCGTTTAACAGAATTACAAAAAAAAGCAACTCAGCATGATTGGTTGGAGGTTTTAGGGCCGCTACCATCGGACCAAATACCCGGGTTTCTTAACTCTGGGCACGTCGCTGTCTTCCCTCTTCCAGATGATGAAATATGGCGTCTGTCAAGTCCTCTCAAGGTGCGTGAATGGGCTGCTGCAGGCTTGCCCATGGTGCTTTCAAATATTACTCCTCACAAATCTATTGGAGAGAGAAGTTGGGTCAGACTTGTTGATTATAATGCACCATTCGACGACTGGGCAAATCAGGTTGAAGAATTGCTGAAAGCAGATCTTGTTAGCATTGGAAGAGATGCTAGAAACGATGCTGAAAGGGAGTTTGATTGGCAACAAACTACCGAATCTCTCCATCAGAAACTTACTGAATTGGCGGGACTTTGAATGGCCGAGGAAGAACAATTTCCCAAGCGGAAAGTAGCCCCTCAAAGAGATACACTTTGGCTCTCTGGGGCTGACGGAATTAACCTCATTTTTGGAATAATAATTCATGTGATTTTGACTCGGGCTTTACTATCAGATGACTATGGAACATTCGTTCTTCTGTTAGACTTCTTCCATGTCTGTGTGATACTCGTAGACCTTGGACTTCCCACACTAATTGCACGCGATGGTGCTAGGCTTGGAAGCAATCTAGGAAGTCTTACTTCTAGAGTGATTTCTCTTCAATTTCCACTGATGCTAATGATTGGATTGGTGGGGGCTTACATTGGAGTGATGATGTTTGGAGGCGGGTTAGTGTCTGCGCTCTTCCTCGCCATCGCTGCAGGGCTTCAGGTAATCACATATTCTCTAAGAGCGGGTATGCGCGCCCTAGGAGAAGCACGCTGGGAAGCAATTGTTCGAGTTGCTGACAGAGGAGTTGTAGCTCTTCTAATGGTATGTTGGGCAAACGGGAGTGTTGAACAATTTGCTCAAGCGACTCTCTTTGGACCAATTGTTGCTCTTGGAATCACAGGGTTGATTTGGCTTAGAAGGATTAAACCTAATCTGGAAGAGCCTGCTCAACCAATCCCTGAAATTAATGGGATGGGAATGCAAGAGTTAGTTAACACCGGTTTGCCGTTTCTATTTGCTTCTGCTGCTTTAGTCATCAATGTTAGAATTGAGAAATTGCTACTTGGTCTCTTTGCAGGTCCTGAAGATGTTGCGGTTTTCCAAATCGCATGGCTTGGCTTTATCGCAGGATATGGGCCAATACTATCACTAAGGGCTGTGTTGCTATCTTGGTTTGGAGAAGTTCGTGACGACTTTGATAAGTTATCTCACCGTTACCGACAGTCATCTATTGCCTGTGTGATTCTTTGTCCAATCGGTATAGGAATTGGAATGATTATTGGTCCAATCGCCTTTGAGGCTCTCTTTCCCGATTATGCGAATGTAGTGAATAAACCATTTCTTGCACTTCTGTTCGCCTGGTTATTCCATGCAATGGCAAGTCCTTCACTTGCTTTAATCCAAGTTGGTGAGAAGCCTTGGAATTATACACGTATTCTCTGGGCCGGAATCTCGTTGAGTGCTGCTGCTGGTCTCTATCTAATTCCCACTCAATCTAATTCAGTCATGGGTGCGGCAGTAGCAGCCTGTTTAGCATCATTTTTTGTCTTCGCACTCTCCTTTTACGGAGTTCGAAGTGGATGGGCTACTCCATTCAACGATAAGCCGATGATGTGAAGGACTGGTTAGACCCCTCACTCAAACATGGGAGAAGTTCGTTCAATGCAGGACTGGTTGGATAGTTATGGGGAAAGTCACCAGAATCCTCTGAACAAGAAAATTCACTGGGTTGCAGTCCCACTGATTTTCCTCACCATTGTAGGTTTGCTCTGGAGTATCCCTGTCCCCGAAGTTATGGCTGTCAATGAATGGGTGAACTTTGCCACTATCATGCTCATTCCTGTCTTTATCTTCTATGCTAGACTCTCTCTCCCTCTGACAATTGGCATGACTTTGTGGTGCTTGTCCTGCTACGCGATGTGCAACTTATATGGGTCAATCACAGATATTCCACTATGGCAATCCAGTCTGGTTATCTTCGTCCTTGCATGGATCGGTCAATTCTATGGGCACAAGGTTGAAGGTGAGAAACCTTCGTTCTTTGAAGACATTCAGTATCTGATGATTGGGCCAGCATGGCTGATGTCATTCATTTACGATAAACTCGGCATCAAGTACTAATCAATACCTGAACTTTTGTAGTGAGTTATTTGCCTTCTGAAATCATTTCTAGAAGTTCGCCAGATTCAAACATCTCAAACACGATATCCGAACCACCGATGAGTTCACCATCAATGTAGCATTGTGGCATGGTTGGCCAATCTGACCACTCACACACTGCTGGGATTGCTCGTGAGTCAGCCAAAATATTGACTGAAACAAATGGTATCTCCAACTGTTGATACACCATTGCAGCGCGAGCAG
>Ga0302132_10002779_pt1 | contig 9994 bp, 7 predicted proteins | sample CB9_321_MG_FD_203113 | JGI IMG/M metagenome (GOLD analysis project Ga0302132, IMG submission 203113) | Marine microbial communities from Western Arctic Ocean, Canada - CB9_32.1 | ecosystem: Environmental > Aquatic > Marine > Oceanic | place: Canada: Western Arctic Ocean | collected 2017-09-19 | reverse complement strand
TGGGCAGACCGGTTGGTCGGGATTTTAGAACGAACTGACGGTTGGTGTCGGCGATCTGGATCATGACGGCCACGCGGGTAACATGTTAGGGAGGAGCGGGACAAACTAGGCGAGGGCTGGGTAGATGGCAACCGGACGCATCAATACAGGCGCGGTCGAGATGTATTATGATCTGACCGGTCCGGAAGCCGCGCCCGTGGTCTGTCTCAACCATTGCTTCGGAGCCGACCACCGCTATTGGGATCCGCATATGGTCGCCTTCCAGGGTTTTCGGGTGCTGCGTTACGATACCCGGGGCCATGGCGAGAGCGATGCGCCGTCAGGACCGTACACTCTGTCGATGATCTCCTCGGATATCGTCGGGCTGCTCGATGCTCTCGGACTTGGGCGGGTTCATTTTTGCGGCGTGTCGATGGGGGGGATGATTGCCCAGACTTTGGCGCTGGAGCACCCCGCGCACGTTGCTTCGCTAATGTTGATCAACACGACCTGTGAGTATACCGAGGCGCAGCGGTTACTATGGCGAGAGCGGGCGGATCTGGCGCTGCGCGAAGGTATCGAGGCGGTGCACGCGGTGTTGATGGACCGCTGGTTCACCCAAGACGCCGCCGACCGACAGATCCCTGGTTACCGCTATATGGCCGAAACTTTCCACCGCTTCAAGCCATCAAGTTTCGACTCCGTAATCGAGGCCATGCGGGGGCTGGATACGGCCACGCGGTTGCCCAGTATCACAGTGCCGACGATGGTGGTGGCGACCCCGGATGATCCCGGCGCGCCAACGGCGGTTTCGAGGAAGATGGCTGCGGCGATTGAGGGCACCGTGCTGCACTGGCTGGAGCCGGCCCGGCACCTGGCGACGCTGGAGCACCCAGACCAGTTTAACGCGCTGGCGCGGGGGTTTTTGGGGAGAGTGACGGAGCGTGCATCATGTGGGACTTAAGGGATGGGCCTGGAAAGGCGTGTCAGGCGCCGGCCATACAGCCCATGGCGTGGCTGCCCATGGCGCTCCCCGTGGGGGAGAAATAAGCGCTGATTGCCAAATAAGCCGCGGCTGCCAGCAGCACGCCGCCTAACGCTTTGCTCATCAACAGGCCCCACGGGAAAATTTTCTCGGCAATCACTGCCATCGTCAGAATGAGCACCCAAAACAGGTTCATGACCCCGCCGACAAAAAGCAAAAGCATCAACGCCCAGCAACATCCGAGACAGAACAGACCATGGCGGAGCCCCATTTTAAGGGCGCCGGTCGGACCAGCGGCCCAGTGCGTCATAAAAAAGCCGACCGGGCTGCGGCATTTTTCGAGACACACCGCTTTCAATTTCGAAAACTGGAACAAACCCGCCAACAACAACAACAACACCGAGATCGTCGTGCTAGTCGTTAGGCTGGCCGGGTTTATGGCTTTTTGCAGCTGGAACACCCATTGCAGCAGTACCGCCGCGACGGAAAAAAACAGCCACATAAAAACGTAGGCAGACGCGAAAAGATAACTTTCCTTGATCCGCCCCTGCCGTGTCGCCATCTTTTTATGCATCGCCACCATCGGCCAAGCCGACGGCAGCATCATCCCGACCATCATCACAAACCACATAACCAGGACCGCCAGCGCGTTCCCGGCGGTCCAAGTCGGCGACATCGGCATGGTCATCACAGCCAAGGGATGACAGTGGTCAAAAACCAGCCACAACAACGCCAACCAACAGACCAGCGCCACGAAAAGAACCGCCAGCGCCAGATGGGCGCGAGCACTCAGAGGAAACAAGGGCCGCGCCAATCGACCTTAGGCGACCCAGGCGAAATCGGTTCGAAAGCCGCTTAGATTTTCACCGCTGTAATTAATGCCCATCAGCGAAATGGAGGACCGGTCAACATTGGCTATGGTCAGCTCATCACCCGCCGGATGGGCCATGCCAACAAGCTTGGCCGGCGCTTCTGTAAACGGGTTGATGGCGAGCGACGCCGAATATTCCGAGGCCTCCCCGATTTTCACATGAAAGCCATTTTCCTGTTCGGAAATGGTGATCGAGTGGCGCTCCATGCCCAACATTTCACTGATTAATTCCGACAGCATTTCCGGAGGGCCACCGATCTTGCCGCTCAATAAAATCCCCAACTGCGCCATTTGCTGTTCCGTGCAGCTGTCGTTGACCACCACACCCACGCGCCAATTTCCCTCGCTCATGAGTGGCGGCGTATCCAACACCAAAACAAAAGTCACGCCGCCCATCGCAGTGCCATCGATCTCTCCTTCCGCAATTTGGAAGGCCAAGATGGCGCGGCAAAATTCATTGGTAGCCGGTTGAACCATGGAAGACCAAGTGCAGGGACAAGTCGCCGTGCAAGAACAGTTTTCGTAGAATTTACCTTTAAGAAACCAGGACATGGCGAACTTCCTTTACGGTTAAATTGTAAAAACCCTCAGCCTACATTTCCTAAATGGACTAGGTGTCGGAGCCAAACGTAGTTAAATTCCGACACTGATGAAATGAAATTAGCTCTGCACCTACCCGGCGTCACCAATTCACGGCGCTTGGGAGGGGGCTGGTCTCTGGTGTGGCGTCTCACCCTGCTTGGGCCGCTCACGCCAGGGCCGCCTGGCCCGACGCCGTGCGGCACTGGTCGCTGACGACGCTCAGAGACAGGTTAATCAAGATCGGCGGCAAGATCGTGCGCCACGGGCGCTACGTTACCTCCCAGATGTCGGAGGTCGCAATCTCGAGAGACCTGTTCGCCGACATACTGAGCTGCATTGAGCGGCTCAGGCCAAAGCCAGCTCCCGCATGATGGTCGGAACGTCAATCAGCAATGAAGTCGACGGCATCCGTGCGTCCACAATGTGGCCGACGCACCTGATTCATCATAGAAAGACCGCTAATTGGTCCTTTGTCGACCGGATCGCGCTTCGGGCGACCGTCAGATGCAAGCTGATTGCATGTGATACCAACACGAGGCACACTTTTTGGCAAAGGCAAAGGCACAGGACCCGGAATGGGTAATGGCCTTTTAATGAGGTTTCTTAATTTTGGAGTATGTGTGCCCACTCAATAAATTTTGGATCTGAAGTTCATTTTTAGCACCTACGATATCTTTTATTTCCGAAGGTTTTCGACCCAAAAAACCTCGCGTTCTCGCTTCCTGAATTTGATAAGATTTCAGTCTGCTTTGAGGATCACAGATGATCCTAGTTGCATAGTTTTCGTCATTCCAATGTGCAGTGAGAAGGTGAACTTCGATTACTTACGGAACAGTCGAACGGTTGACATTTTAATCCTACGCATGCGCCCAGTTGTTCGGATCGTCACTGTCCCCCGGCGACAGGCCGAGGACATCTCCCTCGGTGTTCACGCCCAACCCCAACACCGTCCGGTTGGCGTAGGAGAAATAGCTCACGACTTGATTGACCTCCAAAATCCGCCCGTCATCCATCCCAGCATCGCGCATGGCGGTGATCAGGCCTTCATGCATGCTCGCCGGGTCTCGGGTAAGTGCCCACGCATAACGCATTGCTTCCAACTCATCGCCATCGAATGCGTTTTCGGGAGTTTCGGCTTCCATCGCGGCGCGCATCGCGTCGGCTCGGGGCTTATCGCCGAGCAGACGGACGAGGCCGAAGAAATGGTGTTCGACACAATACGGGCAACCGTTGAGCTGGCTGACATAGACTCCCAGCGCCTCGAGAAACCATTTCGGTACTTTGTTGGCCGAATGATGCAGCACATATTTATAAATGTGCATGTGCCCTTCCATGGAATGCGGGCGCAGGGAATGAGCCATCATGATATTGTCGACATTGTTGTCGGGACCCTTAACGCGGTCATACAAGGTCTTCAGGCGGCCCTTGGCCTCTTCGTAGGCGACGGTGGCGATCCAGGTCATCGGGGTTTCCAAGCCAAAGCGGAGAAAACGAAGCGTCATGGAAGCTGGTAACGTGGCGTCCGGTCAATAATTATCGCCTCGGAAATGAGCTTTAACGCCATCAAGAATTTTTTCGAAGCGAAGCGGAGGCTTCTAATTTTCCAATGATAACGAAATTGCGAGACATCGTCGGTCCGCGAGGGTTGCTGACCGACCCGGATGATATGGCGCCGTGGAGCCAGGATCTGTTGAAAGTCCACCACGGCGAGCCGTTGGTCGTGGTGCGGCCCGCCGATGTAACCGAAGTCTCCCGGGTCGTCGCGCTTTGCGCCGAGGCCCGGATCGGCGTTGTCCCAGCCGGCGGCAAGACCGGCTTTTGCGGCGGTGCCATTCCCCGAGGTTCTGGCCAAGAGGTCGTGCTGGCGTTGGACCGGATGCGGGCGATCCGCGATATCGACCGGCTCGCGCGTTGCGTCACCGTCGAATCCGGTTGCCCGTTGGTCGAGGTACAGGAAGCCGCGCGCGCGACCGGCTGTTTGTTTCCAATTGCCCATGGTGGTCTGTCGAGTCAGATCGGCGGCAATCTCGCGACGAATGCCGGTGGGAACACGGTCTTGCGATATGGCATGGCTCGAGAGCTGGTGCTGGGGCTCGAGGTGGTGCTTGCCGATGGTCGTGTCTGGAATGGGTTACGCAAATTGCGTAAGTCGAACGCAGGATATGATCTTAAACAGATGTTCATCGGATCGGAAGGGAGCCTCGGTGTTATCACCGCCGCTGTCCTTCGCTTGCTTCCGGAGCCTCGGTCGCGTGAGACCGCGCTAGTGGCCGTCTCAAGTCCGGCAGCAGCCTTGTGTTTGTTGGATCGTTTCCAGGACGCGCTCGGTGAAGCCGTGACCGCGTTCGAATTGATCCCGCGATCTGGCCTTGACCTCGATATCGCCCGACGCGGCGTGGCCGAGCCCTTCGCGGCTCGACATACCTGGCAGGTCTTGGTTGATCTTGGACATGCGAGCCGGCATTTCGATCTTCGTAGCGCGATGGAGGAGGTCATTTCCGCCGCGCTGGATGTTGGCGAGGCGGCCGATGCCATTCTCGCGTCCTCTGAGGTACAACGTCTGGCGCTGTGGGCATTTCGCGAAGGTCTGGCGCTTGCTCAGATCGAGGTGCCCGGTAACTTGAAGAATGATACCGCCGTGCCGGTCTCGGCCGTGCCGGCCTTTATCGAGGAGGCATCCGCCGCCATAGAATCCTTGGTTCCCGGTGCGGTACCTATACCCTTCGGCCATGTTGGCGACGGCAACATCCACATGAATGTCAATACGCCAGCGGGCATGGCCGCCGTCGACTTTGTCGACCGTTGGTCCGATCTAACCGAGGCGATCGAGGCGGTGGCGGTGGCACATGGGGGGTCGTTTAGCGCGGAACACGGAATTGGTGTTTCCAAGCTCCGTGCGGCTGCCCGCTACTTGCCACGCATAGAGCGTGAGATGATGTATCGGTTAAAACAAACTCTCGACCCGGCCGATATTATGAACCCGGGCAAAGTGGTCGCATTCGATCCGGTCGGTGTGTGAGCGATGGAACTTCTATCCGGGGATCGCCGATATTGAGTGGATTGATGAGCAGCATGAACTGCCGGGGCCAGCGATGATGACTTCCAAGACCCGTGTATTGGTTCACGACGACCAATCGTATTTGTATCGGGACCTTTTGGAGGCCGTGCCCAACGTCACGTTTATCGTTCATGATCGTTATGCCGGGCTCGTGGAGGTCGCGCGGGATTTCCAGCCTGACGTGGTGATGAATTTTCGCTTCGCCGGAAACCCATACCCGCGCGAGGCCTTCATTGATTTACCCTCCCTGCGCTGGGTTCACGTCTCGGGTTCCGGAAGCGATCATCTCGCACCATGGGACAAGGACCAGGTGACCGTTACCAACTGTGCCGGTTTCCAGGCAAAGGTCATGGCCGAATACGCCATCGGTACGATATTGGCGCATAACCTACGGATTCCGGAATTCATCGCCGATCGTAAATCACGCCGCTGGGCGGAAAAGCCAGTACGACCGACAGCAGGTGGTACGTTGTTGATGATCGGCCTTGGCCCAATCGGTCAAGCCATCGCAAGGCTCGCGACACTAATCGGTATGCGGGTAATCGGTATGCGGCGCAGCGGTGGGTCGGTTGAGGGGATCGATACCGTCTATCCACCCGAGGCTTTGCATACGGTATTGGCGAAGGCCGACGTGGCGGTCTTGGCGATCCCATTGACTGAATCGGCCCGCGGGTGGTTCGACGCCCGGGCGATCGCCGCGATGAAGCCGGACGCATTACTTATCAATATGGCGCGGGGGCATATTGTGGATGAAGTGGCCCTGGCGGAAGCCCTCGAGGCCGGCCGGCTGCGAGGCGCGGTGATTGATGTGTTCTCCACCGAACCCCTAGAGACGGGTAATCCGCTTTGGGATCTCGATAACGCTATTCTCACGCCTCATATCTCGAGTGTCTGGGAGGGGTGGCAGCGCGCTGCCGCCGAGGTTTTCGTTGACAACCTCAGGCGATATCAAGCGGGCGAACCTCTCCGAAATATCGTTTCCTAAGCGCACGCCGCGGAGCGAGCTGCCTTTACGCCATCAGCGCCGCGCAGCGATCGACCACGTATTTCAAGGCATCTTCGGGAGCGCCTTGCTGGACCTTGTCCACGGCCTTGGCCGCGCGAATAGTCAATGGTTAATAACCCGGGTTTGTCTAAAAATATGATCTATAGGAGCACACGGGTGACGGTCGCAAACTTCATGATCATGGAGCAAACAGGTGTAATTTCAGCCTAGGAAGGTGGGCCAGCAAGCGGCGCTCAAAACGCATCCAACTTCCAGGTAATCTTGGCTCCGACCTCATAATATTCGAGAACCGCACGTGCGCAGAAAATAGGCCGGATTCATTACTTGTTTTGCCAAACGCCCGATTACTCGAACCCTTCGGCGACCCGCAGAACGGTGGCCTCATCGTAGCGTTTACTCACCATCATCAGCCCGATGGGTAGGCCGTCGACCATGTCGAAGGGCATCGAAATAGCCGGGTCGCCGCTGACATCGAGGAGGGCGGTATTGCCCAACATGTTCAGCGAACTTTTACATATTCCTCGCACGAACAGTCGGGTGCGGCTATTTCTTTTTGCCCGATTACATGAAATAAAAGTGGATGGCTAACACTTCCAGATATCGCATCGGGATCGATGTCGGCGGCACGTTTACCGACGTTGTCCTGATCAGCAACGCAACCGGCGATGTCTCGGTTGCCAAGGTTCTTAACCGTCACCATGATCGCGCCGAGACCGTGGTCGAAGGTATCGAACGGTTGCTCGGCGAAGCCAGCGTTGATGCCGCCGAGCTCGACTGGATCAGTCATGGAACGACGATCACCACCAACGCAGTGATCGAACGTAAGGGCGCCAAGACAGCTCTGATCACCAACAAGAATTTTCGCGACATTCTTGAAATTGGTCGCTTTGCGCGCCCGGCCGATTTGATCTACCGAGTCCACGAGGATAAACCCACGCCGCTAGTACCGCGCCATCTACGCTTGGGTGTGTCGTGCCGTGTCGACCGGCACGGCGAGGCGGTTACCAAACTCGACGAGCAGGAACTCTCGGAAGCAATTTCGTCAATCAACGAACAAGAAGTTGAAAGCGTCGCCGTCTGCTTCCTGTTCTCCTTCCTCAACCCATCCCATGAAGAGCGTGTCCGGGAACGCCTCAGCACCGCGCTGCCAAATCTCGATATAGTGTTGTCGAGCGAAATTTTGCGCGAATTCCGCGAGTTCCCGCGAACCGCAACGACCGTGTTCGCCGCGTATGTGGCGCCAGTTCTGCGAACCTACGTTTACGGTTTGCTTGACCGGCTGTCTAAGCGTGGCATTAGCTGCCCCTTGTACATCTTCCAATCGAACGGCGGCGTGGCGCAACCCGATATTGTCATGCGCAACCCCGCCCTGACCCTGTTATCGGGACCGGCTGGCGCCGTCGTCGGCGCGGCCCAACTGTGCGGCCAGGCCGGCTATCATGATCTCATCACGATGGATATAGGCGGTACCTCACTCGACGTTTGCCTGATCCGAAATTCAGTAGCCGAAGCGACGACAACCCGCGAGATTGATATGTTTCCCGTCGGCATACCGATGCTCGATGTCCACACCATCGGCGCCGGCGGCGGTAGCATCGTGCGCGTCGACGATGTCGGGAGGGTCAAAGTCGGACCCGACAGTATGGGTGCCCGTCCCGGCCCCGCCTGTTATGGCCTGGGCGGTGAACAGGCGACGCTGACCGACATCAACTTGCTGATGGGGCTGCTCGATCCGGTGACCTTCGCAAACGGCGAGGTGCCGCTTGATAGCACTTGTGCTGAGGCGGTCGTTACCGAACAGGTTGCGGGACCGCTCGGCGTCGATCTCGCCGCTGCTATTATTGGCGTCTACCAAGTCGCTACGAACCAGATAGCCGAGGCAATTCGAACGGTAACCGTCGAGCGCGGTAGTGACCCCCGGGATTATACCCTGGTGGCATTTGGCGGTGGCGGGCCGCTGCATGCGGCCGCGGTGGCGCGCGAATTGGGCCTTGGCCAAATTATCGTGCCGCGCCATCCCGGTTTGTTCTCCGCGCGCGGCATCGCGACGGCTGATTTCAGCCACGATTATATCCAGTCCGTCGTCCGCCCAATATCGGATGTGCCGGCTGGTTACATCAAAACAACGGTTGCCGCGCTCGCACAACAGGCGGTGGCGGATCTCGACTCTGAGGGTGTAGCCGGAAGCCATCGCGACATGTCGCCGGCGCTTGACCTGCGTTATCTCGGCCAGACTACGGAAATCACCGTACCCCTGACAGGCCCGGTGGAAACGCTCATCGATGACTTCAGAGAGGTCATTGATCAATTTCATCAATTCCATGAGCGTCTTTACACCTACAGCGTGCCCGATGAGCCGGTCGAACTGGTCAATGTACGTCTGCGCGCGGTTGGGACCGTTGATAAACCACCACTGCCGCCCACCGACAGTGCTAGCAAAACAAAGGCGCCGATCGGCGAACGGCAGGTTTTGTTGCCCGATAGCGATGGTGCGCAACCGGTCCTGGTTTACCGGCGTGATCAGTTGGCTGCCGGCGTCGTGCTAGTGGGACCGGCGCTTATCGAAGAGCCCTCGTCCACGACATTGGTTCTGGCCAACATGAATATCACCATCGATCCCTACGAAAACATGATCATCACCCTGCCTCCGTCAGGAGCAAACCTATGAGCGTCGACGCCTTCACTCTCGCCGTGGTCCATAGCTCGCTGATTGCCATCGCACGGGACATGAAAATCATGACCATGCGCACCGCCTATACCCAGCTATGGAAGGAACAGGGCGACCTTTCGTGCTGCTTGATGGATGCCAACGGCGACATTATCGCCCAGGATCCGAATGGCTTTCCCATCCATGTCACGACAATGCCCCTGCAACTCCAGGGCGCGGTTGAGATAATCGGCAGGGAGAACCTACAGCCTGGCGACGTGCTAGCGACCAACGATCCTTTCATTGGCGGTACCCATTTGCCCGACGTGCTGATCGCGCGGCCCCTGTTTTACCAAGGCGAACTGTATGCCTATGCCTGCAACCGCGGCCATTGGGCGGATATTGGCGGCATGGGGCCGGGCAGTTATTCGCCGGCGACCTCGGACATTCATCAGGAAGGCATCTTCATTCCGCCGGTGAAGCTGTTCGAGGCGGGGCAACCCAATCCCGGCGTGCTCGAGATGATCATGTCGAACATCCGCAACCGATCTATCGGATTTGGCGACCTACGCTCGCAATATGCCTCGTGCGAAACCGCCGAACGCCGCCTCGACGCGCTGATCGAACGCTACGGCTTTGACACACTGACGGCGGGGATGGCGGAAATCGTCGCACGGGCAGAACAGATGACGCGAGCGCGCATCGCCGAATTTCCCGACGGCGACTACCATGCCCGCGACTGCCTCGATGGCGATGGCCTCTCTGAGGACAAAATCTGGGTCGACGTCAAAGTAACCATCCGCGGCAGCGATATCGTGGTCGATTTGAGCGATAGCAGTGACCAATCGTCGGGCGGTATGAACTGC
>Ga0302132_10002773_pt1 | contig 10010 bp, 8 predicted proteins | sample CB9_321_MG_FD_203113 | JGI IMG/M metagenome (GOLD analysis project Ga0302132, IMG submission 203113) | Marine microbial communities from Western Arctic Ocean, Canada - CB9_32.1 | ecosystem: Environmental > Aquatic > Marine > Oceanic | place: Canada: Western Arctic Ocean | collected 2017-09-19 | reverse complement strand
TAGGTCTGATATACGGGACAAGTCGGGTGTAACGATTATACGGTTCTCAGTTATTTATTGGTGTAACCGAGGATCACCGTCTGGACTTAAATAGGCATTTATTGATCCTATAAGCAATACTTAACGTACTAGGGTTTGAGTGCCCGCAAGATGTTCTATGTAGACAGGGGTAAAACCGGTCTACCGTGGGCTAACTCGGTAAGAAAACGATATATAAAGGGATTCGATGTCTATTAAGAAGCGAGTTTTGATCACTGGAGGAGCTGGTTTTTTGGGCTCTTTTCTATGCGAGAGCATGGTCGAGCGTGGCCATGACGTGATTTGCTTGGATAACTTCTTTACTAGCCAAAAGGTGAATGTACAGCATTTACTAGGTCACAGCAATTTTGAGCTAGTGCGGCACGACGTCACCATGCCGATTTGGTTAGAGGTCGACGAGATCTACAACTTGGCATGTCCTGCTGCTCCTGGCCATTATCAGTTCAATCCCATCAAGACGCTGAAGACATCAGTGCTGGGGGCGATTCATGTTCTCGGAATGGCTAAACGATGTCGTGCTCGAGTCTTACAAGCATCGACGAGTGAAGTATATGGAGATCCACGTGAGCATCCACAAACTGAATCTTATCGAGGGAGTGTCAATCCGGTAGGACCGCGGGCATGTTACGACGAAGGTAAACGAGCGGCGGAGACGCTGTTTATGGATTACCACCGTAGCCATGATATTGATATTCGCATCGTGCGGATTTTTAATACGTATGGCCCAGGCATGCACCCGTTTGATGGACGTGTTGTTTCCAACTTTATTCGACAAGCACTGCACCATGAACCGATTACGATTTTCGGCGATGGATCGCAAACGAGATCCTTTTGCTTTCGAGATGATCTCGTTCGCGGCTTAATTGCTATGATGGGCAATGAAGAGGGTTTCTATGGTCCCGTGAATATTGGAAATCCTGATGAGTTTACAATTCTAGAACTAGCTGAAAAAGTCATCGAGATCACAGACAGTCGTAGTGAAATTATCCACGAAGCATTACCGACTGACGATCCGGTACGTCGACAACCGGATATTTCCCTCGCGAAAGAAAAAATCGGTTGGGAGCCCACCATCGACTTAGCAACTGGGTTGGCTGAAACGGTGAAGTGGTTTCGCAGTATCGATATAAGTGACTACCGTCCGCCGACGCCGAATTACTAAGTCACTGCCGACGAATCTACGTCTGCTTATTTCTTGACGTTACTGTAGATTTTGAATTGCTTGGCGATTTCTGCTTCTTGCGTTGTCCCTTTGTGAATATACACTCGGTAACGCAGAGTCATCGTTTCACCTTTGGCTAGCGTATGGGAACCATCGATGTTGTTGTCCCCTTTGAAATGGTGCAGGCCAAAAGGGTTAGCGGTAAAGAGGCCATAAGTTCTGACATGCCAATACGTTGGAAAACGAAAACTGCTGGGGTGGTTCATAATAGCGATACCAACCGTGTGGTCTTTAACCGGTCCAACATAATCAACCCAGGGAGCGGCTTTGCCCCACGCAGCGCCATCTTTGTCACCATTGGCATTGAGAACGGTACCACCTAAGTTCGCAGTAATTTTCATGCTGCCGGCGGTACGGACTCCGAAGGAACCTTCTTTTGTATCACCAAATTTAACGCTTCCATCACTGGCGGTGACCGTGGTGTCAAAGTCGATCCAATAGGCGGTTTTGTTCGCACCAAATGTAAGTCGGCGAACGTCTTGGCATTGTCGTTTGCCAGCGGGCCCGATCCAATCGTTGGTGGTTTCGATGACCGCCGATTCGCCACTTTCTAGAGTCGTGAATTTTTGGTGGATAATGTTGCCGTGTCCTTTTACTTCACTCCAAAAATCAATGCCATTGACGTCGCCATGGGTAAACCAAAACGAACGGTGGTGAACATGGTCATCACGTTCATGTTCACCTGCGTCACGCATGGGATAGGCACGAGTGATTTCGTTGCCGTGTGGTCCGATGAGTGGCCACAAAATCGGTTTGGCACCCGACTTGATGAGGTAGTGTGTTAATAGCTTGCCATTGCGAGTAACTTTGATACCATCAGCGGTTTCAGTGATCTGAAAGTCATCCGCAGTACTAACGTTTGACATTACAAAAACGAGGGTGAGGCACAGTAGAAGTTTGGTTGTTCGGGCAATCATGGTGGTTATTATCCGTTGCTAGTGAAGTGGTAACTATCAACGAATTGTAGCACTCTAGAATTGCGTGTGCAAACCGGACCTACAATACTATGGCAAGTAGCCACAAGGTCTATTGCAACATTAATACAACGCTTCGACGCCTACGTAGACAAATGCTGGTGGGCCTGTGCGGGGGCCGTAGGGATGCCGAGTGCTCACGTATTTTTCATTAAATATGTTCTGAGCTCCACCAAAGATTTTCCAATTCTCGTTGAACATATAGTATGCCGACATGTCCCAGATGAAGTAGGCGTTGGTCCGACCGTAGCGCGCGTCGGTGGAAACACCGTCAACAAACGATTCGTTGCTGGCCGTGGTATAGGTTGCATCGGAATAGGTTCCGGTGAAATTGAACCCGCTCTTTTCATAATGCCACCCTGCCCCTAAGGTCATCGTAAATTCTGGAATATAAGGAACCCGAGCTCCGGCTTGCCCTCCGGCGAAAATCGATTCGGCATTGTGTGACAACGTATCGGTTAACAATGCTGCATCGGTGTACGTGGCACTGACAAACAACGGATTGTTGAATTCAAGGTTCTTATCAATTCCGCGGTCGTATTGCAGTGTGAATTCAAGTCCATTGGCATATAGAGAACCGACTTGGTCGGTGGATTCTGGGTCGGCGCCAGAGCCAACATTATCGAGAACGATGAGGTCGTTAAAGTGCGAATAAAAGTACAATAACTGACCAATTACTGCACGGTCCGGATTCATATAACGCCAGCCAAATTCGCTGGCAATCACTTCTTCTTCATTCAAACCAACTGTCAACTTCTTAGGATCTGGAGGAGAAACTCCGCGATTGATACTTGCTAAGAAACTTATATTCTCAGTTTTCTTATAGGTCAATCCAAGGCCGCCACTGGTCATGGTTAAGCTGCCAGTCCTATCCTGTGGCGTGTCCTCATTAGCAAAACGTTGGAACCGCATGTCCATCTTTTCCACTCGGATCCCTGGCGTCAACGTCCACTTACCGCGGCTCATACGATCCATAGCCCAGAACGCAGTTGCATTGGTCGTCTGCCGCCGGTCCCCTGCTGCTCCCCAAACTCCTGCATTAAATCCAGATACGCCGCCAACCGAATTGGTTTCGTAGAAATCTTGTCGTTGGAATCGGCGAATGCGATCTGCATTGAAACGTAGCCCCAGTTGAATGTCGTGGTCCCACTTGGACCCTTGCATCGCTAAATTCATTACGCCTTGATAGCCCCAGGAATAGTAGTCGCGATTATTGTGCTTAACACCGAGGACTCCGGCTTGAGTACCATTGAGCACTCCATACCCGGCTGCGTTGCCAATGGGGTCACCGAGCACATTAGAGATGCCATAACTGGTACCCATGCTAGCGAGATCGCCATCATAGATTTTGTTGAGTTTATACCAGTCGCGGTGGAACTTGTTGTAATACATTGTTTGAGCAATTGTCATCCAGTCGACTTCTTGGTCGCCAATGATCCAACGCAAATAGTTACGAGCGCCTTTGGTTTGCATGTTGTCAAAGCGAGTACCGTTATAACGGGCATAGGGGTCGGCATTGAAGTCCGCCATTGTTTGACCCACGTAACCTTCATTGGCTTGGAATGCAGTGTATCCAGTTTTCACTTCAAAGCGTTGATACGTGTCGACGTCACCTGGTTCCCAAAATATCTTGAACATAGGTTCTTGCTTGGTGAACCCTGTGTCTTGAGCGTTTTGGTTGGGATAGTTTATACCGCCGATTGTTCGGAATCCGTCTGTTTGCCGGAAATAGCCTTCGATCAACCAGCCCACTCGACCACCATCAGGCGTTTCCACGGTATTGCCGAGCCACGTATGCATACGCATTTCATTGTTCGTTCCAAACAGGAAATTCATGTAAATGGTTTTACGATTGGGAATAGGAGTGGAGAGGAAGTTAATCGCTCCACCGGTACTGTGTGGTCCAAATTGTATCTGGCTACTACCCTTAAATACTTCGATGGCGCTCATCCGCCCGACCGTTGGGAAGAAGTAAGCCGAAGGTGCTGAGTAGGGAGCGGGAGCGATGAGGATGCCATCTTCCATGAGAGTAATTTTGGCACTACGCCCCATGTCGGCACCACGTAGGGAAATGTTGGGGAAATTACCGTAACCGTCTTCTTCGCGTATATAGACACCAGGTACGTTGTTGAGAACACGGTTGGGGTTGTCGTATGCTTTGCTCTTGAGAGGTCCAAGCTCCAGAAAAACTCCGGAACCACCGGCATCAAATGCACCTTCGAGACTTCCGAAAATAGTGCCTGATCCTAGCACAGGATCAAAGGCTGGTTGGTGTCCTTCCACGATGACCCCAGGAATGGTTGTCGGTTCGTCATCGTCGCTGCTTGCTTCCACAGCGTCTGCAGTTTTGTCAGGATCTTCAGAGTCAGTCGCGGTATCTTGGGCGATCTGCGATTCACTACTCGGTAGGTCGTCGAGCTGTATCTCGCTTTCAGTTTTCAATAATTCATCAAGCAAGTTCACTTCTGGTGCTTTAGGTTGCACCTCGACATCTTTGGCTGTCAGGGGCGCTGGAGGCGATTCAGATTCTTCTGTAGTAACAACCGGTGCTGTTGGAACAGCGGTTGCGGAAAGCGTGGGTGTTTTGGAAGCAGGTGTAGTGTCCTCTGCAGTGGCGACATAGGTCAGGCCGATCGCGGAGATGCTGGCAACGATCCAAATAATTGTTCGATGACTAGTGATGATCTTTTTTCTTCGCATGATTGATTGTCAGAATATGTAAGTGACTACCAAACGAACTCAAATTGTCCGTTTTCGTTGTGCGCTGCCTGGATTGGAGCATTGCATGATCGCGCAAAAATTAATGCGACCCTGTCGTTACAATCTGGGTATTTGCCAATGTGTAGGTGGTTTTACTGTAGTTTAAAAACCAAACCTGCAGCGTAAATCGTCTGCAAACGGGCAAACGTTAAAGAAAAACGAAGAAATACCTGCACCATCTGAGGGCAGATTTTGGCAGTGTCAGAGGTCAACACAAGTTACTTGTTGTTTTGAGCAGATTGAGTTTTCAATTGCCAGAATTCGTCGGCAGAGACTTCTTTAAAAATCGCCATTTGATCGCCAGTTTTGCTCATTCGTTTGCGATCGGTATTGGTGAGTTGCCAGTTGATCGTATGTTCGGAGCGGACGATTTGCTTGCGTAGACCAACTTCATCGAGCATCAAAGTTCGCTTGATTGATTTGGGCATTAATTTTTGCTTCGCCATGAGTCGATTGAGTTCAAATCTCGAGTAGGGGGGGAGATTGCCGATGCGAGTGCTATTTAGGCGAGCAACCCAATCCGCAAAATGACGGTAACGCTGAATTGCGGAATCGTATTTAGGCGCTATCCCAGTTGCTTGATACGTCAGATGATCACTCGTCACGCGGACCGTCTTGGTCGAGAGATTGATCTCGTGTTGTAGTTTAGGTTGCACGTAGTTGGTCAAGGCTGTGCTGCTGGTTTGTGAGAGTACTTGATCTAGAAACTGGATAAGGAAATCTTTGGTGAGCGTTGTTTTAACTTTTCGTTGTGGGTTGAGTAGTACGAACCGACCTCGTTTGACGTCAAACACAGTGATCTCGCCGAACTCGGATTCATTTTCAATAAAGTCATAGATCGTGGTACCGTTGAACATGGTTAAGCTACTCACGGCAGGCTCAGCATTGTTGCCGACAAAGACGGAAGTCTGCATGCGAAAATCTTCGCTTTGGCCTTGAGTTGCCGAGGCGATGCTGAACATGGCAGCCAGTGCAAGGAGAACTGAAAAACGATAATTATTGCTGAAGTACTTCATGATTGCATAGACCTTAGATTGACCGGAAAAGTATCAATTTGACGCAATGATTTATATGCGTCAGGCCCAAATAATACCGCAAAAAGCAAGCTTGTGTAAATGTTGATCTGGTCGGCGGCCGATCGGCATTATCAAATTCCACACCAACATTTTTTATAAAAAAATTGAAGGGCCTGCCCGCGGCCGGAACGCCCGTTTTAATCTAGAATCGCTTTGGGTAGTATCGAGCAGTCTTTACTTACGACGACGGTTACCGGTGACGATTTTGAAGGTAACAGGGACAAGCACATCCATCTCTTGAACCTTGCCACCTCGAGTACCTGGCGAGAATCGCCAATTAGCTACTGCTGCGACAGCAGCAGCATCGAGCTCTTTCTGCCCAGAGGCTGTATGTACAGCAATCTTACCCACTCGGCCGGTCTGCAGCACGGAAACCAACAATACCACACGGCCCTCCACTTTGCGACCAAGCAGTGTTGGCGGATAGGCTGGGTCTTTGTTTTCAGCGTTTAATTGAGGAGGAACGATTGCCCCGCGAGTCCCTTGATTGACCAAATCTGCCTCAGCATTGCCTTCTCGAGGCTCTACCTTAAGTGCCATTTCAGCCTGTTCCATTGGAATATCGAGTGGTTGCACTTCGCGTTGAACCACCTTGATTTGCCGAGAATCTTCGGGCAAATCTTGCTTTTGTCGTTGCTGGGGTTGTGACTCGGGTACGCGGTATTCTGAATTCGCAAGCTTGTTCGGCAACGCAATATGCTTCGCAACTCGCTGGCTATCTAGTTGCTCGGTCCGCTGGGGTAATTCAGCATCATTCTCGTCGACCACAACTTGTGGTTGCGGTGGTAACTCCGGCAATTCAGACATCACTGATGGCTTTACAGCCGATACCAACTGCACTCGCACTGTGTTTTCACCCTGCTCGCGAGCCAAGACTTTTGGCGGCGTAATTTCTTCAGAAGATCCAAGATACCCTAACGCAAAGTGGCCAAATGCACTAAATAAGAGCAATATGCAAAAGAGACTATCCTGTAGTAGTATTTGCTTAGCCAAAACCTATTCTTCCTTACGCACAATTCGTGAATCGTTGACTGCAACGACTAAGCACAAAAATAACCCTATTGAGACATAATGTCAATCACCACATAGGTGTATCTTATATATTTAACACATAATTCCATTAAACACTGTAATAATAGATCAAACACTTGACAATCTAACGACTTATTACCATATTCAAATATATCACATCCATTCGATACTAAGTCTCAATAGTAAAGTCGTCTGGTAATAGTTTTATTAGCATCACTAACGAAAACTAATCGAAACGAGAATTTTTGTTACCGGAATGTACACTTTCAAGCAGCGATAAGAACTAAAGGCAGAGTCAGCCTATTTTTCGCAAGCAAACTTGCATTAAATAGAGAATACAACAAGAAGGGCTAGGAAGACCACGACCATGTTTTGGGGAAAAACACTTTTTGAATTATTTCAGCAGGGCGGGTTAGTCATGTACCCTCTGCTGCTTTGCTCCGTCGTTGCTGTCTGCGTAGCCATTGAGCGAACGATCGTGCTTGTTTACCGTCGAGGAAACTATCACAACTTTGCCGCCAAGCTCGAGCAACGACTCGCCACACAATCACCAGCAGACATTATCACCTGGCTTAAATCCATCAACTTCCCCCTCGCAACAATTGCGAGCTGTGCCCTACAACACAGCGATGTGTCACAGGAATTGCGAGACGAAATCGTTGGCCGCGAAGCATCTGAGCAAATCACGATTCTCGAGCGGCGCATTAACTGGCTTTCCGTCATAGGCACATTGGCTCCGATGATTGGTCTCTTAGGGACAGTTTGCGGTCTCGTCGATGCCTTCTATGCGATCGAGCAAGCCGGAGGCCAGGTGCAACCAAGTGATCTCGCATCTGGAATCTGGACTGCTTTATTGACCACAGTATTCGGCCTCACCGTTGCCTTGCCGACGCTGGCAATCTACCATTTTCTCGACAACCGCATTGCCGCACTTACATTGCAAATGAGTTGGGTTTCATCTCGGCTCAATGAATGGTACGCCAAGGGACCAGAGCAATGAAACCGATCCAACGACAACGACGCCCAGGATTGCGGATGGAACTGAGCCCACTGATTGACTGTATCTTTCAATTGCTCATTTTCTTCATGCTTTCCTCAACCTTCCTAACGCCATCTATCAAGCTGACATTGCCAACAGCGGAAGCGGGCAGCGTCTCCTCTAGTGACAAGATCATGGTCACACTTTCAAGCGACGACACTATCTACATCAACAAACAGCAAGTCACATTTGAAACACTCGGCCCAGAAATCCGTAAGCTGTTACAAGATTCAGACGAAAAAACAATAACGATCCGAGGTGACTCGGACATTAACTTTTCTGCCTTCGTGCGTGCTCTGGACATCGCCAAACAAAACGGCGCCGTCAACGTCAACATCGCCCACCAAACAAATTAGCCGCACCGCGAATGGTCGCTAATGGTCTCTTAGGGTGTACCGTAATCACTTCCTTTGAGAATGTATTTATAGGTCATGCTCGAGTTAGGAGTGTCTGGAGTCATGAGAGCTTGGTATATCGTGTATTCAATGTCTTCATTCAGAAATTGAGTATGGCCATCAGCGAAAACAGCATTAACGCCTCCAGTGTGACCACTTGAAGGACGAGCCATTAAGCCTCTCATGAATGTAGGACGCATGTTCGGATATTTTTGTGCTAGATAGGCTGCACTTAAATCTCCGGTTGATTCGTTTTCTGTTGCTCCATGTCCATTAATAAAATGTGTGTTTCCTGTGAACAGAATACCGGTGGAATCAGAATCTCTTTCATCATAATTTATCCAATACATTAGGTTGGCTGCCGTTGCAGCAGGCCCCGCCATCATTTTTCCGCGACCTACACCTGGAGATGAAGATTTTACGGCGGTGAGATCGTTATTGAGGGGGTTATACCCAAATCCAGCTTCGCAATACCATGTGGCCTGCATATTTTCACTTAATAGCAATGTTTGAGTTGCCCCGTCAAAGAGATCTGATGTCCGAAATGACATACTTGGGTTCACCACCAAATCGAGGAAAATACCATTTGCCTTCTTTTGTATCCCCGTAGCCCTAGCCATCCCTGCATTTGCAACGTAAGACGTTTCCGGCAACGGTAGGCCTGTAGGTAACGAACCATTCCCCAAAGATACGTCGGATGGGCAAAGGAGAGTCGTGATTTGGGGGATACTGTCATAATCATTAATTTTGTTGACATTAATACCATAACGCACCGCTTTGTTAAAATCAGTATTAGTCCCTCTAGGTCGTATGTATGCATTGGCATACGCGTATTGCGTTTCCTTTGTCGCAGCCCACCTATCGTAAACAGCCGATTGATCAATGTATGGCATTAATGCTATCATCCAGGAGACCGGTCTATTTACGACTCCATCCACCCCAGCGCCAAATCGATTTTTTGCGATAATCTCAGAACTACCCGGAAAACGTGACTTGGATTGTTCAAAAGCTAAGGTCGCCAATCCTAATTGACGCAAGTTGTTCGAACACTGGGCAGTGCGAGCACTTGCACGGACCATTCCAATAGCCGGAAGTAAAAGCCCAGCGAGGACAGCAATAATTGATATTACTACTAACAATTCAATTAAAGTAAAACCACCATTGGATTTTTTACGATTGAGTTTCGCTGATAACATATTGTTAAGCCATCCTAATAAAGTGTTGTTAAATGTGAGTATTCAACCTAATCCGGTCTTAATAAGCTCGACTAAATTATAGGTTGTAGTATCGACCGAGGAAAGATAAATATACGAAGAAACTTAGTTCTGTGGACGTGTGTTCGGTAGAAAACAACTTTGACAACGGAATCTATATTAATAATCGGCAAATTAGAGCCTCTACTGTCAAATAACTAAGGAAAATACCTCTGTGCCCGACAAGTTACGAGCACAACAAGAGATTTCCTAGCAAATA
>Ga0302132_10002764_pt1 | contig 10026 bp, 10 predicted proteins | sample CB9_321_MG_FD_203113 | JGI IMG/M metagenome (GOLD analysis project Ga0302132, IMG submission 203113) | Marine microbial communities from Western Arctic Ocean, Canada - CB9_32.1 | ecosystem: Environmental > Aquatic > Marine > Oceanic | place: Canada: Western Arctic Ocean | collected 2017-09-19 | reverse complement strand
ATACAGCCATTGCTGGGACGCAAGTCTGTGAACATCTACCGAGATGCGCTAACATACTCGATCGTTTTAACATTCTCCGCACGGTCCACCACGATATCATCGACGAGCATGCGGTGGCGACGAATATGGTGCACACCGGTCGTAGAACAACTGGCACAATCACCTACCCATCGATCGGATCTGCTGTATCCTTTCACCAAAAGGCGGCCTCAGAAAAAGCACCACCCTACGTTCTCATCGGATACCCTAACGTCACAAGAGGTCCTGGTTTTCTCGGGTCCAAGGCCGGATTTATGTATCTAACGGAAACCGCCGAAGGTCCCGCTGGTTTAAGCCGCAGCTCGGACGTCAACGACCAACGTCAACGGCGGCGTGAATCCTTACTCGCTCAAGTCCGACGTGATTTCCTTGCCCGTGATACTTCTGAAGCAATTGCACAATATGATGAAACAATCTCTCAAGCCTTAAAGTTGGCCGGGCCGCAATTCATGAGCGCTTTTGAATTGGACAAAGAACCTGCTGCTTTACGAAACGCTTATGGAGGTGAATTTGGTCAGCGCTGTCTGCTGTCACGACGACTTATTCAACGAGGCGTTCGGTTTATTGAAGTATCGCATAACTTAAATTTTGTGAACGGTACCGGCTGGGACACTCACGACGAAGGACAACTCAACCAACATATTTTAATTCAAGAACTCGATCACGCCTTGGCAACGCTTGTGACAGACCTCGAGCACAAGAAGTTTCTTGATAAAACATTGATCGTTGTTGCCTCTGAGTTTGGTCGCCCCGCGGGTTTCGACGCCGGTGGTGGACGAGGGCATCATAGCAAATGTTTCAGTGTCGCCCTCGCAGGTGGCGGGTTGAACAATGGGGTTACCGTCGGTACAAGCGATGAATTGGGGATGAAGATTGTCGACCGCCCCATTTCCATTGCCGACCTGCACGCCACAATTCATTGGTCGATGGGAACCAACCCGCGAAAACTTATGTACGCTGGTGACCGTCCCGTACCCACAACCGACCAAGGCACGCCCGTTAAAGAATTGTTCGTTTAAACACGAAGTCTTGCTGGGAACCAATGTTATTTACGAGACTTCAATTTGTGGAGGCCACTCGCCGGATATACACAAAATAGCTCCCTCGTACTTTTCCATTGGGTAACGTCATATACGTCTGCAACTTGGTGGGACCCTCGGGTAGTTCCAGTTGAAATGTGACAGATGTTGGTTTTTCTTTGTCCAAGGCCGCTGTTTCTTTGTGAGTACCTACTTGGATCGCAGCACTAACAGCATCCATGGGTTTATCAATGTGTTTTGGCCAGCGTCGAAGTTCGATTTTATACGTTCCGGCGTGGGTGATGTCGATGGCCCAAAAACCATTGCCCATCGCTCCGCTACGAACATGATTTTGGTGCCACGGTGGCAACCCTCCGGCAGCATGCCAGTCATGCGAATGTAACAACGATTCAGGTTGAGCGTCGCTGCCAATTCCAATTCTTACAAACTGGCTAAAGACAGGTTTTAAACTATCCCACCATTGGTCATACTCCGCCGTGAGTTTGTTAACCACATCAGGATGTTCACTTGCTACGTCTTGTTTTTGCCCAGCATCTGCATCCATATCAAACAGTTCTTTACCGTTGACCAATCGCCAACGCTCGGTCATGACCGCACATTTCCGCAATTTTTCCGGGTTTTCGATGCGTTGTGAATGCACCAGGATAGTCCGATCTTTTGTGGCTGCGTTGTCACCTGAAAGTGCGGCTTTAATACTAATACCATCACGTGAATCAGCAGATTTATCGCTCAACTCACATAGTTCAGCTAAGGTCGGTAGTATGTCAATATGTGCTGACAATTGCTGCACATCACGGCCACCGCCCAATTTCCCTGCCGGATAACGAATATAAAACGGAACCCGATGGCCGCCGTCATACTCCGACCCCTTTCCGGCTCGCATGCCCGCGTTGAAGCCTTTCCACTGCGCACCCTTAATCAAGCGATGCCCCATCGCACTACCGTTATCCGTCGTAAAAATCAAAATGGTGTTGTGCGCCAATTTCCATTCATCGAGCTTAGTGACTAACCGCCCTAGATTCTCGTCGATATTTTCGATCATCCCATAGAACTCAGCCTGACCGTTTCCTACGCCTTTGTCTTTGTAGGGCTGCGAATATTTTTCGTCGACAATGAAAGGACCATGCGGAGCATTGGTTGAAATATAAGCAAAAAACGGTTTATTGCGATGGCGTTTAATGAAGCTCAAAGCATCGTCAAACCACACGTCTGTGCAATATCCCTGTTGCTTTTCGGGAACACCGTTGCGCCAATAGGTATCATCAAAATAATCATTGTCCCAATAGTCCGGACCTTGCCCAACGCCACCACCGCCGTGGATGAACGTATGCTCAAATCCTTGATCTTGTGGGCGGCAGGGATAATTGTCACCCAAATGCCATTTACCAAACATCGCTGTTTTGTAACCGTTGTCACGAAATACTTCCGCCATGGTGTATTCCTCGGTCGACATTAGACTACGGCCATTGACCGTGTGCCACACGCCGGTGCGAGTAGAATATCTGCCGGACATCAAGGCGCTGCGGGTGGGTGAGCAAGTTGGATCCACGTGGTAATCGGTTAAGCGTACACTCTGCGCATACAGTTTATCCATATTTGGCGTCTGGATCATTTGATTGCCATGGATGGCAATGTCACCATAACCTTGATCATCCGTAATAACCACAATCACATTGGGTGGTGTGATTTGAGCAACAACGTCCTGGAAAGTCCCACTGAAAACACTTATCGACAAAACAGTCATTACAAGAAAACGCATCGGTCTCATAAACTCTCGCTTTAAATAATAAAATACAAATCAGATACTACACAAATCCAATACTAACTAGATGATACCCGCTCCTGGCGTTAGCTTAGTCCCGCATGCCCGTTAGCGCTCGCACGACAAAGAAGGCCAAGGTAATAAGCGTCGTCGCGACAGCCGCCACATACGTCATAGCGGCGGCGTTGAGCACCTTATCCATCCCGACTCGTTCCTCGGGGTAAACAATTCCTGCGTCCACTACAATTTGTTTAGCACGGGCAGTCGCATCGAACTCTACCGGCAGCGTCACTAATTGGAATACCAACACGAAGCCGAACAGCACACAGCCTGCTAGCATCACAATCGAACCGATGGAGGAAAAATACATCAAGACCATCCCAACAATGATGATGCCATAGCCCAAACTACTACCTAATGAGGCCAGCGGAACAATCGCCGAACGCAGTTTCAACGGTCCATAGTTATGAGCATCTTGAATGGCATGGCCAGCTTCATGAGCTGCAATCCCAATGTTCGCGACGGAAATGCCGTGGTAGTTTTCCTTTGAAAGAGCAAGCGTTTTACTCCGCGGATCATAATGGTCCGTGAGAAACCCGCCCGTCTCGGTGACTTGCACATCCTGTAATCCTTCTCGGTCGAGAATCATTCTGGCTGCTTGAGCCCCGGAGTAACCATTCATAGAACGGACTTTAGAGTATTTTTTAAATGCTGATTTCACGCGCCAACTACATAAACCGGAAATGAGTAGTGTTGGCAAAAATACGAACAGCAGATACGGGCTATCAAAAAAATACATTAATTTATCCTTAAAAGGTGACGCTTAGTTAATTTGGATTTTTTGATTTGCTTGTTTTTCACGTTTAGTCAAAGCAACCTGTAGCAGGCCGTCTTCAAGATGCGCCAAGATACCGTCACTATCAATTGCGCGAGTCAATTTAAATTCCCGCTCGAATCTCCCATAACGACCATGGTTCAATATCCATTTGTCGATACGATCCGGAGGACACACTCGCTCACCTTTTACAGTTAACACGTTCTCATCACTAAGCTCAATGGTAACATCTTTTTCCTTCATGCCGGGTAGTTCTATTTCAACATAGTAAGCATCCTCCGCTTCCCACATTGAAATTGCCGGGGCGAGACTGGGTCGTCTGGACGATATTTCCGGTCCAAAAACGCGTTGCATTTCATCTTTTAACCAGTTTAATTCACTGTGTAATGGATCCATTCGTTTAACGAGCATCGTAATTTTCTCCTTGAAAACAAAAATCAAATCTCCAATCCGTCTCGATAAATACTTAAATGCAATCGCCGTGCCAATTACAGTGAATAACGTTTTCAAAACCTCCATCACTAAGTGCGAAAATACTGCTTTTCTACCGATAAGATGGACTTACTGCGGTCTCGACTAAAAATAAGTTTTCAAACAAGTGCCCAATAAACAACAAGCAGTTCGCTGCTATCCTGACATTTTGGCAGTCCAACAAGCCACGGAAAGTCGCTCTCAATTTATAGGGTAAAAGAACCTCTAAACATTAGATCTTGCCTAAATAGCCGTTTTCAATAGTGCGAAAACCAAAATACCACCAATAATAATGTACAATTCCCACATTTTACTCGAAACCACACCATCCGTTTTTGTGTTAAATTATTAGTAACAAGAAACATTACTTACATGAAATAATTTTTTGCAAACACTCATCTCTTCATCGGAAAACAAGACAATGAAACGCTTACGAATATTTACTTTAATGTTGGCTGCAATGGTCATGACTACTTCGGCAGTTGACGCACAACCAGGCGGTCAACGTCAGGGCGCACAACAAGGCGGTCAACGTCAAGGCGGCGGATTTGGCCGTGGCATGACAGGTGGAGCACGCCCAGTTTCGATCACGCAGTTATTGCAGATCGAAAAAGTACGTGAAGATGCTGAAATCCTTGACGAACAAGCCGAAGACATCAAAAAAGCTGTCGACAAGGTACGTCAAGATGCACGGTCCACTCAAGGCGAACGCCCAAACTTCCGTGAGTTAACAGAAGCTCAACGTGAAGAATTCTTCAAAAAGTTTCGCGAGCGACAAGAAACTACCAACAAAAAGATTAAGGAAGCCATTGAGGAAGTCTTGTTGCCACAACAAGTTGAACGATTGGAAGAAATTGGCTTGCAAATTCAAGGCACGGCAGCTCTGTTAACTGAGCCAGTACAAAAAGCATTGAAAATCACCGCTGAGCAAAAAACTAAATTTGACGGAGTTCAAAAAGAGACTCAGGAAAAAGGACAAGAACTATTCAGCGGTGTCCGTGAATTATTCGCAGGTGGCGACCGTGAAAAAGCTCAAGCGGCGATGCAAGAGATTCGCGAAAAGATGACGGCTATGCAAAAAGAAGCCAACGACAAAATCTTGGGCGTCCTAACCGATGGTCAAAAAAAGGAATTCAAAGAGATGCAGGGCAAACCTCTGGAAATCTCACCAGAAGAACTGCGACCAAGCCGAGGCGGCCAAGGTGGTCAACGACCAGAAGGTGGCCAACGTCCTGGTGGACAGGGTGGTCAACGACCTGCTCCTGCTACTAGACCTGCGACTTAATCCGTCACAAACACGGTTTACACACCACAGGGTATTGCTGCATTGCAGTGATACCCTGTTTTTTTGTAGTAGGTGCAATATCCTTTCGGTTCATTTTTTGACCGGCTTGTAGGACTAGAATTTTATTAACTGCAAAAAACTAAAAACCAAGGGGACATGTTACAATCTAGAATTCACATTCTCCTGTCACCATTCATTGCTATGCTTAAACACCAACTGATCCATCCCAAGATTAACGAAATCCTTGGTCGTGCCGGACATCATGCTTGTATCCTCATCGCCGACGGCAATTACCCCTGCTCTTCAACACTTGGTCCTAATGCAGAATTAGTTAGTTTGAATCTAAGCCCAGGTCTGCCAACGTGTGACCAAGTTCTTAAGGCACTTCTTACCGCGATTCCGATCGAAGCGGCGAATACTATGATGTATCAAACCGAGGGACCCTATGCACAGACAGAAGACCCGCCGGTATGGGAGCAATTTCGGGATTCGTTTTGCCAAGCAAATCTAGATATTGAATTAGAGCCCATCGAAAAGTTTGAATTCTATCCTGCTGTCAGCACGAGTGACCACGTACTGACAATTCAAACAGCAGACCAACATCTATTTGCAAACCTACTGTTACACGTTGGTGTCCGCCAAGCATAACGAGTCATAACAAATCGGGCCGTCGGAAAGTCGTGTTATTTACGTAATGGAATTCGAGTTCTTAAATTTCGCTCCTTGGCAATACATCGTCTTTGCGGGTGTGTTTTTTTGCAGTTGTTTTTTACAGGGTGTTATTGGCTTTGGCGCAGGTGCGTTTGGCATACCGATCCTCTTCTTTTTTGGGTTTCCACTCGAAACAACCATTGCCGCGATCACCGTTGCATCGATGACTCAATCTGGTCTGGGTGCTTGGAAACTACATAAATCCATAAAGTGGCGTTCGACACTGCGGCCTGGCCTCATCCGCATTCTCTTCATCTTGCCCGGTGTATTACTACTGCATTGGCTACTGACGCGCGACGGCGATCCGGCAGAACAAAAGCAAATGATACAGCAAGTGCTGGGCGTCATCTTAATATTAATTGTCGTCTGCAAGCGATACATCAAAGTCGACGAAAAAAAAGAATTGTCGACGAAATGGGAGATCATCGCATTTTCGATAAGTGGAGTGATGCTCGGTTTCATAGGCATGGGTGGTCCAGCGGTAGCAATTTGGGTCATGTTTCAACCATGGACAGCGAAACAGAGTCGCGGTTTTCTATTCGCTATGTTGTTCTATGGCATGATTCCCTTGGCTCTGATACTAGCCTGGAAGTTTGGTGAATCTTCCATCAATGGTCTCATCCTCGGCACACTGGGTCTACCAATCGTGATTATCGGTACTGCTGTGGGGATCCGTGTCGGTAATCGACTCGACCGCAAAAAGCTGAAATCCTATGCTTTGCTGGCTCTCTTCTTAATCGGCCTCAGTGCCCTGCTTCGACCGCTGTTTACGAGTTTGATCGTAGACCAACTCTAATGCATAAACAACATGGTTTTAATACAAACCGTTTTGTGACGAGTGGGCATCTCGTTTTTGGCCAAGATCTTAATCAAATCTTAACATTACCTTAGTCATTCGTTCACACTTATTGCTTACATTGGTGACGAAGAGAAAAATAAACCTAGCGACTAAAACTGTTCATTTTCTGAGGATACCAGATCTACCATGGCTAAGCGAAACATTCTCATTGCATGCCTATCAAGTTTCTTCCTGTTAACAATACTCGGTTGCGGATCTCGTCAAGATTCGGGACAAGATTCCTCGACCATTCGCGTTGAAGGCTCAGACACAATGGTCAATCTCGCTCAAGCTTGGGCAGAGAAATACCAAACCGAAAAGTCGGAAATCACCATTGAAATTTCCGGTGGAGGAAGTGGTGTTGGCATTTCCAGTTTAACTCAAGGCCTCGCGGACATGGCCAATGCAAGTCGGAAGATGAAAGATAAAGAAATTCGTCGCGCGAAAAACGAATTCAACTTAGACCCACAAGAATTCACGGTTGGTAAAGATGCCTTGGCAGTCTATGTCCACAAAGATAATCCCCTTGAAGAAATAACCATCGCCGAGCTTACTGCAATCTATGGGGAAGGTGGTACGACCGTGAGTTGGACCGAACTCGGAGTTACCGTGGCGGGCACATCGAATCAAAAAATCGTACGCGTCAGTCGACAAAACAACTCGGGTACCTACGCTTATTTTCGCCAATATGTACTCGACGATGACGATTTCAAGCTTGGGTCGATCGATCTCAGTGGATCAGCAGATGTCGTTTCGATGGTTGAAAAAACACCAGGTGCTATTGGATACAGCGGCATGGGATACGCCACGGACGGTGTGAAAATGGTGAAAGTAAAGCTCGATGCGGATTCTCCCAGCGTCGCACCTAATGCCGCCAACGTCACCAACGGTACGTACCCCATTTCTCGTCCACTTCTGATCTACACCCCAACAGTTCCGACTGGCATTGTGAAAGACTATTTAGATTGGATATTAGGAGAAACTGGGCAGTCAATTATTGAAGAAATGGGATACGTTCCGGTCCAATAACATACAATTCATGCGCAACAAATTACACTCACCAGTAGAACGACATAATAAGGCACGCGACTTTGGAAGCCCCAAAAGGTAATCACCTTATCCGCCGTTTCATTCAGCAACTGCAAGACCGTTCAGAACCTGTAGTCGTTGGTATTATCTACATTTGTGGTTGGAGTGCCATTTTATTTGTAATCGCAATTTTCTTGTTCGTATTCAAAGAAAGCTTGCCGGCGCTGACAGGCATTGAAACAGAAATTGCCGCTGGTGAAATTGAAGTCGAACAACTCGACCTCGGCGAATTCGCAACAAGCCCACGTTGGATTCCTGAATCTGCGAAGAAGCCTGCTTTTGGCATTTTAGCGTTAATCGTTGGTACGTTGTCGGTTACGTTCTTTTCGATTTTTTTAGCCGTGCCACTGGGTCTCGGAGCCGCGGTTTATGTCTCCGAGTTTGCCGGCGGCAAGACTCGTGAAATATTAAAAATCCTGATTGAACTCTTGGCAGCAATCCCGTCGGTAGTCTGGGGGTTCATCGGCATTGTCGTCATGAATCCGTTAATTACTGACCTCAGTGGAGAAGCCGTTGGACTGAACATACTTAATGCAGGTATCGTCCTTGCATTGATGAGCGTCCCGATAATTGTGTCCGTATCCGAAGACGCCTTGCGAGCTGTTCCTGACTCGTTTCGCGAAGCGGGGTTAGCGATGGGTGCAAATCGCTGGGAGATGATTTACAAAGTCCTATTTCCCGCCGCCAAAAATGGTCTGCTCGCAGCAGTACTATTAGGCATCGGTCGTGGAATCGGTGAAACAATGGCCGTTCTGATGTGTACTGGGCACTCGGTTAATATGCCAACGAGTCTCTTCGATCCGGTCCGAACACTTACCGCTACGATTGCCGCCGAACTCGGCGAAGCAGTTCGCGGCGATCTGCACTATCACACATTGTTTCTGATTGGCGTCGTGCTGTTTGCCTTTGCCTTCATTATTAACTTGACTGCCGACTTGGTTGTCAAAGGAATAAGGAACCAAGGCAATGTCTAAACCTGATATCAATAATCCATTTGCGATCACGGCGAATGAAGTTCGCGGCCGTAAAGTTGAACGCTTGGTATGTTTCGTCACACTCGGAATGACCTGGGCTTTAATTTTACCTGTCTTGTTCATTCTTGGATTCTTGCTCATCAAAGCCTGGCCAGCTTTGTCGGTCGGTTTTATTTTCGATAACCCCACAAAAAACATGACGGCCGGTGGTATTTGGGGGCCGCTTATCGGGACCTTTATGTTGATCATCGTGTCGTTACTCATTGCAGCGCCGATCGGCATCTTGGCAGGAGTCTACCTCAATGAATTTGCCCGTGATAACTGGTTTACTCGGATCATCAATTTAGCGGTCGTTAATCTAGCGGGAGTTCCAAGTATCGTTCATGGCCTATTTGGATTGGGAGCCTTCGTATACTTCTTTCAGATGCAACGCAGTTTGCTAGCGGCATCATGCACGGTAGCGGTGATGACATTGCCGGTCATCATTACAAGTACCAAAGAAGCCCTAGCCTCGGTACCGCAGCCATTCCGAGTAGCTTGTTGGAACATGGGCGCTTCCAAATGGCAAACGATCCGGACGATCGTATTGCCAAATTCGATTAGTGGTATTTTGACAGGTGTGATTTTACAGGTTGCTCGAGCTGCTGGAGAAACAGCACCCATCTTATTTACTGGGGCCATGATATCATCCCGCATCGCCGACTCCGGCTGGGCTTCGATGGTTCCCTATTCCCTCGACGACCGTTTCATGGCTCTGTCGTATCATTTGTATATCATTTCAACACAGTGGCAAAACGTCCCCGAATCCTTTAAATTCGGCACAGCCATTGTCATGATTGGTTTAGTGATTGCCGTTAACAGCATTTCAATTGGTTTCCGTATCTACCTCCGCTCAAGGAAGAAATGGTAAACCGATGACTACCCAAACTCCACATATTGAATTTCAAGACGTCACTATTTCTTACGGCAAGGAGATTGCTCT
>Ga0302132_10002757_pt1 | contig 10041 bp, 12 predicted proteins | sample CB9_321_MG_FD_203113 | JGI IMG/M metagenome (GOLD analysis project Ga0302132, IMG submission 203113) | Marine microbial communities from Western Arctic Ocean, Canada - CB9_32.1 | ecosystem: Environmental > Aquatic > Marine > Oceanic | place: Canada: Western Arctic Ocean | collected 2017-09-19 | reverse complement strand
ATTCCAAACGAATGGGAGAAGATTGCTAATGTCAATATTGGGTATACAGCCGGTATTGAAACTACTAAAGTTGCCCCATTGTGGGTACAAAAGGCTAATGAGATTACAGATAAGATTATTGTAGTTTCTAATCACTCCAAGAATGTGTATGAAAAAACTCAAGTAATGGCGGTTGATGATTCTGGTAAACAAATTGAATATCCGCTTAAAACCCCCATTGATGTGGTCAATTATCCAGTTAAGAACTACGAAAAATTGAATGAACTGGAATTGAACGTAGAGACTGATTTTAATTTTCTATCGGTTGCACAGTTCGGCCCCCGAAAAAATATGCCCAATACAATTCGATGGTTTGTTGAGGAATTTGCTGATGAGCCAAATGTTGGTTTAGTTATTAAATCTAACATTGCAAAAAATTGTTTAATGGACCGTGAGCACATGCTATCAGAATTGAAAAACCTGCTTAAAGAAGCGCCAGCCAGACAATGTAAAGTTTACTTATTACATGGGGACATGACCGATGAAGAGATGCATTCTCTCTATAAGCATCCGAAAATGTCAGCACTGCTGACATTAACTCACGGCGAAGGCTTTGGTTTGCCGCCCTTCGAGGCGGCTTATAGTGGGTTGCCTGTTATAGCAACTGGATGGTCCGGCCAATTAGATTTCTTGGTTGACGAAAAGAAAAAATCCCGATTCTATAATGTTGCCTTCGATCTCCAGCCGGTCCAAAAAGAGGTTGTTTGGAAGGACGTTCTAATTGCTGAATCTATGTGGGCATATGCGCGCACTCAATCAGCAAAAGATAAGATGAGAGAGTGTTATAACGATATTATTAACAACACCGAAGGTACGCCTGCAGCGCTTAGTTGTGAATATGCCGAGGAACTAAAAGAACGGTTTTCTGAACAGAAAATGTATGCGCAATTTGTAAGTTGTTTAGGTGTCGAAGAAGAAATTGAAGCTATGAAAAGCGAAGTTGAAGACTTGTTAAGCGATCTGTTATGAAAGAATTTGTATTTGTATCGGATGCTTTCGTTGAACAATACAATGGAGGCGCCGAATTAACCACTGAAGCTATTTTGAGATTCGGACCACCCGGTAGAAGGATTGCCAAAATAAATTGTCAAATCTTAACTGTGGATATTTTAAATTCTCATAAAGATAGTCACTATATAGTGTGCAATTTTGCCGGCTTAAGTGATACTATAAAAATACACATGTGCAAGAACGTTTCATATTCAGTTATTGAGTATGACTATAAGTTTTGCCAATATCGTTCAATGAAGAAACACCGAGCCGCAACAGGAACTGAGTGTGACTGTATAGAGCAGTTAACTGGCAAAATCAATAGTGCTTTTTATAGTTATGCTAAAAAAGTTTGGTTTATGAGCGCCTCGCAGCGAGACATTTTTCTTTCGAAGATCCCAACCCTAAAGAAGGAAAAAACAGAAATACTTAGTTCCGTTTTCGCTCCTGGTGATTTAAACTTTATGGAATCAATTAAAGATAACGAAAAGAATGATAAATATTTAATTTTGGGCTCTAAGTCGTGGATTAAGGGAACAGAAGATTGCATCAAATACGCCAAAGATAACGGGCTCACTTACGAAGTTGTAAGCGGAATGCCCTATCATGAGCTTCTGATTAAAATGTCAGTGTCTAAGGGTTTGATTTTTTTGCCTTTGGGATATGATACTTGCCCCCGCTTTGTTATTGAAGCCAAACTTTTAGGGTGTGATATGATTCTGAACGATCACGTTCAACACAAAGAAGAAGAATGGTTCATTTCCCAGCAAAGTTGTTATGACTATATGCGCACCCGTGGCGGCGTCTTTTGGGAACATTATGTCTAAAACTTTGATCTTGATGGGTAATGGACCATCTTTAAAAGATGTAGATTTTGATATGTTAGAAGGTTTTGATACCTTTGGGTTAAATTCGGCTTACCGTGCTTACGAGAGAATGAATTGGTGGCCAACATATCATGGCTGTTTTGATTATAGAGTTACAGAATGTCATCGTGAAAATTTTGTAAACCTTATTGAAAACAGTTCAATTAAAAGATGTTTCTATATTGTTAACATTAGTGACTCCCCCAACCTTCAGTATATTAATATGAAGGAATACGGCAGCACCAACAAGTGGAACAATAAATTATCCGATTATGACGAATTTCATGATAATGGAAATTCCGGCGCCAACGCCAGTTCAGCAGCCATTTGTATGGGATATGAGAAAATAATTTTAATTGGTGTTGACTGCAATTATGTTGAATTTGTGGAAGGGAGTAAAAAAGACGGTGCTGGTCTGATTATTGAAAAAACTCCCGATATTAATCCGAATTATTGGTTTGATGATTATCAGCAAGCCGGCGACAAGTACAATGTTCCTCGCGGAACTGATTTTCATCTTCCAACGTGGAATATGTTTGCTTATCGTGCTGCTCACGCTGGTGTTGAGGTCATCAACTGTAGCCCAGTTACAACTTTAAGATGTTTTAAGAAAATGAAACTGGAAGATGCTTTAGGGATATCAAATGATTGTTAAGTTTTACTCTAAAGTGGAGCCGACAAAGTTATTACACATTATTTGTCGCACTTCACAAATCAAAAACACACGCACAGACGTTGTTGATGACGAACAGTATATGCAATTGGCAATATTGAATTTCCAGAAAGGCAGAACTTTTAGACCACATAAGCATATCTTCAAGGACGTCCCACCAACATCAATTGCTCAAGAGTCGTGGGTAGTCTTAAATGGGAAAGTTAAAGTTTATTTTTATGATTTGAATGATGAAATTCTTACTATAGAGGAAATGAATGCTGGTGATGTTTCTATTACTCTTTTTGGCGGCCATAATTACGAAATCTTAGAAGACGATACGCTAGTATTGGAATATAAAACTGGACCTTACTATGGTCAAGCCAAAGATAAGGTGTTCATCGATGATAAAGATTAATATGGGCTGCGGTTGGCGTAATTTTGGCCAAGATTGGGTTCATATTGACGGCGGTGATTATAAACATTTGGATTATAAATCGATTACAAAATTAGAATTCGCCGATAACACAGTCGATCTTATTTATGCTTCTCATCTGCTAGAATATTTTGATCGCATCCAGGTCAAGCCTTTATTATCTGAATGGAAACGAGTTCTCAAGCCCGATGCAACCCTTAGAATGGCGGTTCCAGATTTTTCTGTGCTGTGCCGTTTATATCAAAAAGGTGAGATCAAGCTTGAAAACGTTTTAGGCCCCTTATACGGTGCTATGCAAATGGGCAATAAATTGATTTATCATAAAACAACATATGATTTGCAAGACTTAAATATAATCTTAACAGAAAACGGATTTTATGATATTATGAGATATGACTGGCGAGAGACAGAACATGCTCAATTTGACGATCATTCACAAGCATATTTTCCCCACATGGACAAAGAAAACGGAACGCTTGTGAGCCTTAATATGGAGTGTAAAAAGATACCATGAGCTTTGCGACAGTAAACACTTTTGAGGAGCAGGTAGCCGCATTCTACGGCGCCTCACACGCTGTTGCGACGGACTGCTGTACACACGCTATCGAGTTATGTCTCCGAGACCAGAAAACAAAACGATACAGCGTCCCAAAGAGGACTTACATCTCAGTTCCTTTTCTTGCTCGTAAATTGAATATTGATATGGATTGGCGAGATGAAAACTGGAAAGATTATTATTATTTGGGAGGCACCAACATTGTTGATGCGGCTGTTTTGTGGAAAGAAAAGGCATATATCCCAGATACGTTTATGTGCTTGAGTTTTCAATTTAGAAAGCATCTAAGTCTAGGTCGCGGCGGAATGATATTAACTGATAACGATCAGTCCGCTGATCGTCTTAGAAAAATGGTTTATGACGGTAGAGACCCCGCCACCCCCTGGCGAGAACAAAATATTGATATGATGGGCTACCATTATTATATGACACCTGAGACGGCAGAGTTGGGCATCAAAAAACTTCCAAAAGCAATCGAAACTCCACCGAAACAATGGGTTGTAACAGATTGGCCAGACTTAACACAAATGGAGATTTTTAAATGATCAAGAGAGCTTTAATTACCGGCATTGCAGGCCAAGATGGTAGTTATTTGACTGAATATCTTTTATCGTTAGGATATGAGGTCCACGGCATCGTTCGCCGACACTCGGTAGCGGAAAATCAGAATCATAGATTGCATAAGTTGAACCTTAATGAAAACGTTTATACTTATTATGGAGATTTACTAGATTATCCATCGTTGGTTCGAATCGTAAATATTGTGAAGCCGAACGAAATTTATAATCTAGGCGCTATGAGCCACGTCCGGATTAGTTTTGATATGCCGTCATTCACCATTCAAACTAACGCTCTGGGTGTCCTACACATACTTGAAGTATATCGAACTTGTGCTCCCGAAGCTAAATTTTATCAAGCGAGTTCGTCAGAGATGTTTGGAAATTCAATCGATATTGATGGAATTCAGCGCCTCACAACTCCGATGAACCCTGTTAGCCCTTACGGATGTGCTAAGGTCATGGGATATAATTTGGTTAGACACTACCGACATGCCTATGGTCTTCATGCATGTAACGGGATCTTGTTCAATCATGAGTCTCCACGGCGCGGCTCCAACTTCGTGACCAACAAAGTGGTCAAAGGCGCCGTAGCCATTCAAAAGGGATTACAAGATAAATTAGAATTAGGAAATATGGATTCTTATAGAGATTGGGGTCATTCGAAAGATTATGTGCGTGCGATGCATATGATTACAAATCACGACACCCCAGATGAGTTTATTGTTGCGACTGGTGAAACACACTCTGTGCGAAACTTATGTGAAACTGTTTTCAAGAAGCTTGGTATGAATTATTTAGATTACATCGTTCAAAATACGAAATACATGCGCCCCGAGGAGTTAAAATATCTAAAGGGTGATCCTTCCAAGGCTCGTGAAATCTTAGGCTGGAAACCAGAATATACGTTTGACACCATGCTTGAAGAAATGATTGATCGTTGGCAAAAGGAATTATAATGGGCTTTAAACCTGGCGAATTAGTGGAATGGCAACAACGGTATGCTGAAGATTCCATGATTAAAGACGTTGGTAGAGGAATAGTAGTCGAAAGGTGTGAAAGTCGTTATGCGGTTGGACCACACGCCATGTATCGGGTTTATCGCACAAAACACAAAGATATTATGTTATTTGAAGAAATTGAGATAGAAAGGCTTTCGAAATGAAAAAGAAATTTTGTGTGCTGCAGGTTACTCCTAAAGAACCTAATCCAGAACACATTAAACTATTTGCGAATAAAAATCATTCTGATTTCTTTTTTGTTACACATGATAGCCCGAATGAACAAGCTTTAAAGTTTTGCCCGAATACTACTTGGACAGATACAAGAAACATTTTAGCCACAGAAGTGCCGAAAGAATACGAATACTATGCTTTTGTGGATTATGATTATAACTTTCGGCCATTGCGAGATTTAAACCCCTTTGAACAAATTTTAGAAGATCTGGAGGAATACAACCCGGCAGTATTGACGTATTATCCAGGGACTGGAATGATTACACCCTTCGCCACGAATGTTCAATATCGCGATAGTAAGGACGCATCCATTCTTCCTTTTAGCCACTGCGGTATGAAAGTAGTTCATCATAGTCTGATGAGCTGGTTTTTCCCGATGATAACTCGTTATGGCGGCGGTGTTGAAGCCTGTCACTTATTTAATATTCTAGAGATTCCGTTTCTTAAACATGTGGTGTGTAGTCACAAAATGGTGTACGATAACGGATTTACAGATGACAACGCACCCCATAACCAAAATGGAGCCTGGAACAAATATAGAATGGACGAAATGTGGCGATGGATCCGACCAGCCTTTAAAAAAGCCGCAGTCGTAGATTCATTCGCACCAAATGAGGAGGCGAAGGGAGACTCTATTCTTCCAAAAAAAGCTTTTATAGATATAATAATTACAAACAATATAAGCCCGTTGCGGTCAGAACGCCGTGATAGTTATTTTGACATGGATATTCTAAACAAGTTTTTTGATCTGTCCCATGAGAGATTCTTAAATATAGAAGTGCCTTTAGAAAAGAGAGGTATATTACTGTCATCCGTAGAGCTTGCGCAAGAACATGTGTCGGAGTTAACATTTGCCGATATGCAAACCACTCAAGATCCATGGCCTTCTATCGCTCGCGCTATTAATAAGAATTTGCGTGATGTCCAAAAACTTACTATTAATGAGATTATTGATATATATCAACGTTCTGATTCACCATCATTATTTAAGAATGCTCCACGCCTTAATAAAGAATTAGAGAAATATATAGAAGGTAAGAGAGTGGCAGTCGTTGGTCCAGCCCCATATTTACGAGACCTCAACAAAGGACCCGAGATCGATGATTACGACGTGATCGTTAGAATACAGCACGACATTCCAAATCCAGCGGATTACGGCAGCCGCACTGATGTGGTCCAAAGTTGTTTAAACTCAAATTACGGTCCCCCTCTAATAAAACATATCAGGTCACTTGCCCACGAAGACCGCCCCAAATTCGTTATTTGCAACGATACGGCTAGCGAAACGAAAGATGATGGGTCTTGGGCATTTGTAGACGAAATTTATGAAGATGTTTTAAGTGAGTTGCAAGTGCCATTCATCCATCTAAAAAATAATGACGGTACTTGGGATCGGTGGGCACTATATTGGGAAATATATCCCCGCCAACATGTTGAGTTTTTTGGAACTGAAGAATATACTTGGAATACCTCTAATTTTAATTCTGGTTACGGAGCCCTTAACTATTTATTACGCTATCCTATCAAGGAACTTGGCGTATTTGGTATGGACTTTTATAACTGTGCAGTACCTCAAACCATCGAAGATAAATACCATGCTAACTATATCAAGAATTATGGTGAAGAATCTCGGCACTTAGGACCAAGCCTACTTCTCCACGATCAAATGTCTCAAATGCTACATTGTAAAAATGTATTATTACCAGACGAACGCCTTAACTTAGACGGGGTAGTGAAGAATAAATTATTATCTGACGAGGTAACTCACAGGATAGAAAAATTTAGAACACTCCCGAAATTTTGGAAGGATAATACACGATAATGGGAATAAAAACAAATTCTGACAGCAATCTTATAAGTGTTCTAGAAAAGGACGGGGTTGCTGTAGCGGAACTAATAAAATATGAAAACTGTTCAACCGTCAATCTATCAGAACTTCGAGCCGATTTAGGAATGGGTTCTTGGGCTGTTAGAATAGCTTATAACGAACTTTTCGGAGGCGTTGTGATTCAGCAACAGCCCGGCGAAGGCAATCGCAAACACTTTCATCACGATGCAGATGAGAACTGGGTCATTTTAGATGGCGAATGGGAGTGGTGGATCGAAGGTGTTGGAACTCGCCGAGTCAAAACACACGATATTGTAGTAGTTCCCAAGGGGGTATGGCACCAAATCACCTGTGTTGGTACCAAGCCTGGTGTTCGATATGCCATCACCAGACCCGATGTAGAACATGTCTATGCCGCCGAGTGATGTTACATTTAATTTTTGTGACAAGACAGTAATAGTATTTGGAGGAAGCCGTGGCATCGGCAAGGAAGTATGTAAACAATTTAAGCAATCTAAAGCTAATGTTTATTGTGCTTCACGCACCAATCCAAATATTGATGACATTCAACACTTAAAGTGCGATATTACCCTTGAAGGCGACATAAAGAGAGTTCTTAATACTGTTAAAAACGCCGATTTTGTTATTAATGTTGCAGGAACGAATCTATGTCAACCTATTAATAAAATTGATCTTTTAGAGTGGGAGCGTTTAATGTCTACAAACTTGAGATCGTTTTTTATTATCTGTAAAGAGTCTGTAAAGATTATGCGACCTCGCGGCGGACGAATAGTAAATGTTTCTTCTATTGCGGGGCGCCACAAAAGTATCGTCAGTGGGGTTCATTACACCGCTAGTAAATATGGAATTATTGGTTTAACTAAACAATTGGCTCATGAAGTGTCGCAATACAATATTTTGGTAAATTGTGTATGCCCGAGCCAAACTTTAACTGAAATGTTGTCGGAATCTATGACAGATGAACAACAAACTACTTTAGCAGAAAAGATTCCGATCCGACGAATTGCTCTCCCCCGCGAACAAGCACTTCCAATTTTGTTCTTATGTTCGGACGCAGCATCGTATATCACTGGAGCAGCGTTGGATATCAATGGTGGTCAGCTATAATGCCAAGAGATTCTGATATTAATGTTTTAATTGCAGTACGCGGCGGCTCTAAGCGCGCCCCCCGTAAAAACATAAGACCCTTTTGTGGTTCTTCTATGTTAGTGTTAAAAATTGAACAAGCTTTTAGACTCCACAGGGTCAACAATGTAATCGTAACATCAGATGATGATGAAATGCTTAAAATTGCGTCGTCTCTCGGAGCCATAGCAATGAAAAGAGAACCGTATTATGCTAGTGATACCGTTCCAATGGGAGACGTATATGTTCATTTAGCCTCTTTATTGGATTGCAAAGATATTCTTTGGACACCAGTGACAAGCCCATTGGTTACAGATGAAACAATTCAAGAATGTATCGACATTTATGAACAAAAAACAGAATATGATTCTGTAGTTACAACTAATATTATTAAGGAATATATGTGGCTGGGCGACAAAGCGATCAATTATGATCCTAAGCACCACCCACGTTCACAAGATTTGCCTGATATTTATGCGCTCAATTTTGCAGTAAATATTCTTCCCCGAGAATTAATGATAAAGAACAAAAACATTTTGGGGGACAATTTTTACTCTTACATCCTCGATGAAGTCGAAGCTTTGGACGTCGATACTGAATATGAGTTTATGCTAGCAGAAATCTTGTATCAAAAAAGAGAAGGATGCAATGAAAAATATTAAGGTTTTTATAGTAACATACCGCCGAACCGAAGTCTTAAACAAAACTCTCGATACATTGTTTAACAAGACAGATTTTATCAATATTCCAGACACAGAAGTAAACGTTATAAACAATCATTCTGAATTTCATTTAAATGAGGAATTCGTAAATAAAGTCAATGTAATACACAACAATACACGCCCAGATTGGGACACCGGCAATCTCGCCAGAAACTGGAACGAAGCTCTTTTGCACGGATTTAGAGATCTACAAAATCCAGAAACCAAGATTGTCGTTACAATGCAGAACGATATTGTCTTAAGCCCCAAATGGGCCACAAATTTATTGAAAATGCATCAGAAATACACCTTCATTACTGGTCAATTGGGTGATAATATTATTAGCTATAGACCCGAAGCTGTCCAGAAAATAGGTATGTGGGACGAGCGTTTTCTTACACCTGCCAATAAAGAAGCAGATTATTATATTAGAGCGCTCATTTATAACAAAGATAAGTCTTTAATAAATGATAGAGTTCATGGTAGACTGTTAAATACACACGATGCTTTAGAATTAGATACATCAGAATATCAAGGTGGCGAACCAGATTGGCGAAAAATGAAAAGTAACGAAATTTCTAGGGAAGGTTGGTATCATACATCTCAAATCTTCTATTGGAAGTGGAAAGACACTTGGAAAACACAGCCAAGTTATTATGGTTGGCTGACCCGATGGTCTAAAGATTTCGTTGATAACCCTCCCAGCACTCCCAAAGTGCCTAATTTTGTTCAATATTATTATTTTGAGAAAGATATTGAACTTGCGGGCAAAAACTATGTTGGATGGAGAAAGGGCGACTTTTGGTTGGATGCGAATAAGTGTTGTGATATAGATAAACACCCCTTTAAAACAGGAGAGGGATTTAGAAATGGTTAAATTGATTATTTTCGATCTAGATGGTGTCTTGGTTGACGCCCGAGAGTTACACTATGAAGCCCTAAATGAAGCTTTAATAGATTTAGATCCAAAATATGTTATTGAGAGACAAGAGCATTTATCTACGTTCGACGGTTTATCGACAACGAAGAAATTAC
>Ga0302132_10002756_pt1 | contig 10042 bp, 6 predicted proteins | sample CB9_321_MG_FD_203113 | JGI IMG/M metagenome (GOLD analysis project Ga0302132, IMG submission 203113) | Marine microbial communities from Western Arctic Ocean, Canada - CB9_32.1 | ecosystem: Environmental > Aquatic > Marine > Oceanic | place: Canada: Western Arctic Ocean | collected 2017-09-19 | reverse complement strand
CAGACCGGCCCCGTTCTGGATGGTGTGGTCAAGGCCGGTGGAGACCTGGTCAGGGTGAACGGTATCAGCTTCTCTGTCGACGACCCGGATCCGCTAAAGGTCCAGGCCCGTGAGTTGGCAGTGCAGCAGGCACTAGAGAAGGCTCAGGAACTTGCTACGCTTGCCGGTGTAAAACTGGGACCGCTGGTGTTCATCTCCGAGTCCAGCAGCACCCCCGTGTTCAGTCAGGTTGAAGCAAGAGCCGATTTTGCGATGGCTTCGTCGTTCTTACCCACGCCGATTAGCGCAGGCGAATCGCAGATTCAGGTGACCGTCCAGGCGGTGTTTGCCATCCAACAGTAGGCAGAACTCGGTTAACATAAGAAGGGCCGCTCAATACGAGCGGCCCTTCTTATTGTTCATATAAACCGTCATTCCGTAGCTAGGGAGTCGTATCCTGAGGTGCACCCTCGTCTTCCTGGCTAACGGTTTCAGCGTCTTCGGCGTCTTCGGAGACTCCAGGGAACATGATGAGCTTGGTCTCCTCTTTTGGAGCCTTTTCTTCCTTCTTGTCCTTCTTACTCTTCTTGCCCTTTTCGCCTTCGACTTCATAGCCTTCAAGGGTCTCTACTTCCCTGGTCAGGAACCGCTGGTAGTAGGTGGTGTACTCTCCTTTGTTGCGGAACCGCTTGTGCCGCCTGTTAAGCAGCCTGCCCACCGTAACGCCCTGCACTCGAACAACAGCACGTACCAGCGCCCGCTCCAGCGTGTATGCGGAAGCGTCAGGGTCTGTGTGTGCGCCGCCTTCGGGCTCAGGGACTACCGTATCGATGATCTTCATCTCCAGGCCGTCCATTGCAGTCAGGCGAAGGGCCTCTGCTGCATCGGCGGCTCGGCTGTCGTCTCGAAAGAGCACTGACGCAGCGGCTTCCGGGGACACAGGCGCGTAGATAGCGCCTTCCAACATCAGTATCCGGTCGGCAATGCTCAGGGCCAGACCGCTCTCTCTGCCACCCTCGCTCAGAATTACGGCCACCGTGGGCACGGGGAGGTTGGCCATCGTTGCTATAGTCGTCGCAATGGCATGTCCCAAGCCGCCTTCTTCGGCCTCGAGGGTTTGGGCTGGCCCTGCCGAGTCAATAAGCGTGATGAGGGGAATGCCGAACTTGACCGCCATGTTCATGGCCCGTTGGGCCTTACGGAAGCCGTCAGGGCCAATGTAAGGTCCCTGGGGCTCCCCTGCTGGCCTTGGTGTGCGCTGCTGGGCAATGACCATGACGCTTGCGCCGTACAGGTCACCTACGCCGCAGACGATGCTGGTATCGTCTGCGTTCAATCGATCTCCGTGGATCTCCACAAACCCGCCGAATACCCTTGAGATGTAGTCGCGGGCCGTGGGGCGTTCGGGGTGCCGGGAGCGCTGGACAGCTTCCCACGCAGTTATCGTACCTTTTGGCTTCTGTTCACGTCCTCTTGGCCTGAGGAGCCGCACTCTGGTCTTAGCGGGCACCAGACGTCGCATAAGGGACGCCAGGGTGCCCCTGAGCTCCTCTCGGTCGACTACAGCGTCCAACATGCCGTGCTTAAGGTGGGATTCAGCGGTGTGTGAGTCCACAGGTAACGGCTGGTCCGCCATCTCCTGAAGGATACGCAGCGGGGCAAAACCCATCAGCGCGCCCGGTTCCGCCAGCAGTACGTCTGCCATGTTGGCAAAGCTGGCGAATGACTGGCCCGTGGTGGGATTGGCGAAGACGGCTATGTACGGAAGGCCCTTCCTGTGCAATGCGTTGACGGCTGTGGCAGTCTTGGCCATCTGCATCAGGGAAAGCGCACCTTCTTGAAGCCGTGCTCCACCGCTGGTGACGATGGCTATGAGCGGTACTCGCTTTTTGCTGGCGAGTTCACAGGCCAGAGCCACCTTTTCGCCGACCACCAGGCCCATGCTGCCGCCCAGGAAGCTGAAGTCCAGGGCTACTACCACAATTGAGATGCCTTCGATCTTGCATTGGCCCACAACAGCGGCTTCTGTCAGGCCTGTGTTGCGCTGTGTGTTGTAGAGATGGCTTCTGTACGTGATTTTGCCGGTGAATGCCAGCGGGTCAATGGAGCTGATGGTGCGGAACTTTTCCTTGAAGGTCTTTGGGTCTGCAAGGAGTTGTATGCGTTCATGGGCGGTGATGCTGTAGTGGAATCGGCATTGCGGGCACACTCGAGCTTGCTGATAGAGCGTGGACTCCACGAGCGAGGCGTCGCATACCAGGCAGTGTTCCTGGGCAAGCGAACTCTGGCCGCTGAGGTTTCCCCTCCGCCATAACAACACGCTTAGAACGTCTGTTAGTCCTCTTGCCACTCGTAATCCCCTTGCGCTAGTCCCTCACCTGATGCCAACGCGATCCACTTGCTTCTATAACGACTCCACATACATGGGGTTAGCCGGGTGTTATGACCTCACGCGATTTGCCCGGGTCTCCTGGCCCCACGATGCCCCTGTCCTCAAGGTGATCCAGTAGGTTTGATGCCTTGGAATACCCTATGCGGAGTTCTTTCATCAACGAGTTCGCAGAAACGCTCTTATGTGAAAGCGCATAACTCATGGCTTTCTGAAGGTCATCATCATCATCATCTGAGTCGTCAGGAGCAAGGTCAACCTGTACCGAGGGCAACATCTGACCCTTCCCCTTCTGTTTCTGCCAGAAAGACACGATGCCATCTACTTCTTCGTCGGAGATGTAGGTGCCCTGCACTCGCTTGGGCTTGGCAGCGTTGGTGGGCATGAAGAGCATGTCCCCCCGACCTAGAAGCTTCTCGGCGCCGGCTCCGTCCAACACTGTGCGGGAATCGATCTGCGACGATACTGCGAAGCTTGCCCTGCTGGGGAAGTTTGCCTTGATCAGGCCTGTCAGGACGTCCACGGATGGCCGTTGTGTGGCCACTACCAGGTGGATGCCCGTTGCCCGGCCAAGCTGTGCCAGGCGACAGAGCGCGAACTCAACATCTCCCGGAGAGGTCATCATCAGGTCTGCAAGCTCGTCGATGACCAGCATCAGATAAGGAATCCGGTCTTCCTGCTTGGGAACCTTGTCGTTGTAGCCCTGGATGTTGCGGGCACCGATTGCCTCGAAGCGCTTGTAGCGTGACTGCATCTCGGCGATAAGGGCGTGGAGCGCAGGTACAGCCTGCTCTGCTTCAACCAACACGGGGCCAGCAAGGTGGGGCAACCCGTTGTAGGCGGTAAGTTCGACACGTTTGGGGTCAACCAGGTACATCTGAAGGTCAAGGGGCGTCAGCTGCATCATCAGAGAGCAGATTATGGTGTTGATACAGACGCTCTTGCCGCTGCCGGTTGCGCCCGCAATCAGGATGTGTGGCATATCTGCCAGGTCTGTGATGACCGGCTCGCCGCCGCTACCCAGCCCCAGGGCGATTGGCAGCTTTCCCTTCTTCTGTAAGTCCTGGAATGCGGTGCTTTCTAGAATGGAGCGGAGTGTCACTATATCTCTACGGGAGTTAGGCACTTCAAGGCCCACAAAAGACTCACCGGGTACCGGAGCTTCAAACCGCAGGCTAGGTGCGGCTAGCGCCAGTGCAAGGTCCTTCTCTCTCGCCAGGATGTGATCGACTTTTACGCGGGTCTTCTCTTCAACGCGGGCGCTGATGAGCTTGCCGTCCTCGCTGCGGGCCTGTGAGCCGTCAGGATTGCGTTCCTTGACCTCACGATAGCGTCTGACCCAACCAGGAACCAGGCCGTATTGGGTGACCACGGGGCCGGGCCTAATCTCTTTGACTGTGACTTCAATATTGTACTCACCCAGCGTCTGCTCGATGAGTCGAGCGACCGCTTGGTGCTCCTCTTCCGAGACCGAGCGATGCGCGACGACGTTGAGCGATTCCAATGGAGGTAGCTGCCACTTGGACTTGGTAGAGCTAATCCTGCCCCCGCTACGGGCCTCTTTGCTACTCAGGTCAATCACCACAGGCTGAGCCTTGTCCCCGGCGATTTCATCGTCCAGGTCCTCGTCCGGCTCAACAACTACGGATTCAACGTCTTCGTCCTCATCCACGTAGGTGTCGTCAGTCAGACTGGCTTCAATGGTCACAGCATCTGCGTCATCGTCTTCAAGGACGAATGCCTCTTCATCTTCCTCTTCTAGTTCTAGTTCGAGGTCAACATCGTCCTCTTCATCCTGTAGCCAGGGTGGGAGGATCTGCCCCTCCAGGGAGGGAACCGCCACATCGTCAATGAGATACGGTTCCGTGATTGCCACGCCCCTGTCGTCTGCGGGCTCGTATGCAAAGGCTAATGCGGGCTCCGGGTACTCCTCGACTGCCGACGCACTACGACTGAACTTAGCTTTGGCAGACCGGATTGCCCAAGCTGAGCCCGTGACGATCCAGGCTAGGAGAATCAGGTGGATAGGGTAGCGTCGATACTTCGCCAAGGCCGCCTGCGCTAAGCGCAAGACCCTGTTCGTTATCGAGAGTATTCCTAATCGCACAAAGCGAAGGGTTGAGCCGAGTTTCTGAGAACCTTCTGTGGAGCGGATGCCTATCCAAATTCCGAGTCGTTGGGCCACATTGGCTGCCTGCTGAAGCAGGTGAAGCGCTGTGCGTGGGGCGCTGAACACCAGGGCCAACGTGAAGATAAGCGCGATCCGTACCATGCCCCATGCTGCCGACGGGCCAATGACCCGCTCGCCAAAGGTGCCACCGAAGTGAGGCTCAGAGAGCTGGAGCGAACCGGCGACCACTGGTAGCAGAAGGAGGCCTGCAAGGAATATGTGGGGTTTGTGCGATAAGAGGGCTGGTCGGCTCCAGATTGCAACGATTGAAATGCCTGCCAACATGGCAATTGCAATGACGCTGTACTGTAGCGATTCCCATATCGATTCTCTGCCTGATTGGATGGGAGCCCACCATGTGGCAACGGCTACGATGCCCGCTACGGAGATGAGGGTTGCAAGGGCAAGGAAGATCTGAAGTTTACGGCTGGACTTCGCCTCCCGTTTCCCTATAAAGGGTATAGGGATTCCGAGGATGGTAAATTGCCAACTCTGATCATCGTGGGCGTCTAGCATAACGGTTACCTCAGAGGATAAAGCGCGGATGTGTAAGAGGCTACTATGTACTAACGCGTGAGGCGCGTGTGAGGTTCCCTGTTTTGGCTGCTATTTGGCTAGACTCGGGAAACTACTGCCAAAACCACAGGGCGACGGCCTGTTTTGTCCCTGAAGAACTTGCCAAGCACATCGGCAGCTCGCTGTTTCAGTGCGTTTTCCGGCTGATCCTGATCCCACCGCTGCTGGCCAAGAACTTCCTTCAAGCGTTGGCTGGCAAGATCCATGATCTCTTCGTGATCATCCGGCGCCTCGAAACCATGGGCGGTCAACGCCGGAGTCCCTGTAAGGTCTCCGGTAGCCGCGTTCAATGTGAGGGCAACGACCACCACGCCGTCACGCCCCAATGATTGGCGATCCTTGAACACGCTGTTAGAGGGATCCCAGAGTCGCCGTCCCAGAACGAAGATATGGCCAGCTGGTATCTGACCTACCACTGCGGCTTCGTGATCGTTCAACTCAAGGATATCGCCGTCTTCCATGACGAAGATGTTTTCCTCTGGCACACCCATACGGAAGGCTATCCCTGCATGGGCGACCAGGTGTCGATACTCTCCGTGGATAGGGACAAAGAAGCGCGGCTTGATCATACGAAGCATGAGCTTCAGTTCTTCCTGGCTGGCGTGTCCATGGACGTGGACTGTGGCGTTCTTTGCATGGAGCACCCGTGTGCCCTGTCGGAGGAGGTTGTCTATGGTCTTGTTGATGAGGCCTTCGTTGCCGGGAATAGGCGATGCGGAGAATATGATGGTGTCTCTCTCTGCCAGAGTAATATCCCGATGATCATGGTTGGCGACTCTGGTGAGGGCAGATGTGGGCTCTCCCTGGGCTCCGGTCATGATAATGACCGTCTTTTCCATGGGGAGTGCAGCAAGGGTTTCCCAAGGGACGATTACGCCGTCAGGGATATCCAAGTAACCCATTTGCTGGGCCATAGCTACGTTGTTGACCATGCTCCGTCCAATGACGGCAACTTTGCGTCCGGTTCTATCGGCGGCGTTCGATATCTGCTGAATACGGGCGATGAGGGATGCGAATGTGGCCACCAAAACTCTTCCCGGAGCCTCGGAAATGATGCGCTCCAGGTTGTCGTCCAGGACAGCTTCGGAGGGTGTGTAGCCTTCTGACTCGGCATAGGTGGAGTCAGCTAGAAGAAGAGTGACACCCTCGATGCCCAACTCTGCCAATCGAGCGAAGTCTGTCGGCTTTTTATCGACAGGCGTGTGATCGAACTTGAAGTCGCCAGTGTGCACGATAAGGCCAATTGGCGTGTGGATGGCAATGCCCATGGCGTCTGGGATGCTGTGGCACACTCGGAAGAACTCGGCCTGGAATACGCCGAAATTGAAGACCTCACCCGGCTCAATCTGGTGCAACTCAGAAGCCGTGAGCAGCTTGTGCTCCTTGAGCTTCACCTGGATGAGGCCGTGGGCCAGGCGCGGCGCATACACGGGCACGTTCAACCTGGGTAGGACGAAGGGGATGGCTCCTGTGTGGTCCTCATGGCCGTGGGTGATGAGGATGGCACGAACCTTTTCCCGGTTTTCCATCAGGTAGTCTGTGTTGGCAATGACCAGGTCTACTCCGGGCATGTCCTCTTCAGGGAACATGACACCTGCATCTACGATGATGATGTCATCACCGAATTCCAGGGCCATCATGTTCTTCCCGATCTCGCCTAGTCCGCCAAGGGGCACAATTCGGAGTTTCCCGGGAGTAACGGTAGTGAATTGACCCGTGCGGCCCGCGCGGAGGGTAGACTCAGGAGCGGGGTCGTCCTGGGTTGTATCGTCAGGGGTTTGATCCGGGGAAGCGTCTGATCGCTTTAACCAGCGTCCAACTTGTTGCATCTAAGAAGTACGAGCCTCGATAGTCTCAAGATTGCACATAATCGCGATAGTAACCTGTGCCTATCTTACACTCGATGAAGGTGACTGACTACAGCATCTTCAGTTGTTCTGGATCTGGCGTAGCCTCCTCAGGGACTTCTGTCGCTATTTCAGTGGCTTCGTTTTGAATCTTTTGCAGCAGTTCCGGCAGTTTTCGCATGTCATCTTCCAGTACGGAACGAAGGTTGCCCTGATGCAATGCAGCGGCAGGGTGATACATAGGGAAGATGTAGCGATGCCCCCACAGTCGAGGTTGCCCGTGGACTTTGGATATCGTTTCCTTGGGCAAGAACCGTATGAGGGAGAACCGGCCTAACGTGACGATGACCTTGGGGTCTAGCAGTCTGATCTGCTGATCAAGGTACTTTTTGCAGGCCTTGATCTCTTCTGGCAGTGGATCACGGTTATTGGGGGGTCTGCACTTCACTACGTTGGCGATGTACACGTCAGACCTTGCCAGGCCGATGAGCCTGAGCAGGTCGTCTAACAACTTTCCGGAGGGGCCGACAAAGGGCCGGCCTATCTGATCTTCATGGAAGCCCGGACCTTCACCTATGAACAGGATGTCTGACTTCTCCGGGCCCTCACCGGGGACGCTATGGGTACGGGTCTCACAGAGGCTGCAGTCTGTGCAGACCGCCACTGCTTGCTCCAATGATTTGATGGTGTCCACACGGCCTCCGAATACCCTGAATTTGGGGCATGGTAGCACGGTGGCGAACGGGTGAGTCAATGGGAAATGGAGCGCTATTCATATGAAAACTGGGGCGAAACGCTAAGCATATCCCAAGGTATTATGCAGGATTTCGGTGTTGCGATATTCGTAACAATCTCATAGACTATCCTCATTGGCCTATATTTAGTATTTACGCTCACAATAATATTGTGCCAGAGAGGAGACATGGGTTTGATCACTACAGTTGTGGGGAATTACCCCAAAATCGGCCCAGGAACTAAGGCGCCGAACCTTCGAACTGCTATCAGCAAAGCTGACCGCGGTGAGATGACACCCGAGGAAATTCAGGGTGTACGGGCAGAAGTTACCGCAGAGGTCATTCAGGATCAGATTAAAGCAGGTATCGACCTGGTAACGGACGGCCTGATTCGATGGGACGATGGGCAGACGTACCTGGCCAAGGCAATCAGCGGATTTTCCTTCACAGGATTGATCCGATACTTTGACACTAACACCTACTTCCGCCAGCCGGTGGTAGAGGGTCTTTTGAAGTGGTCTAAGCCAATAACGGTCGCGGATTACGAATTCGCTTCATCCAACAGCAGCAAGCCTGTGAAAGCAGTGCTTACTGGCCCATATACACTGGCGAAACTCTCCCAGGATCAGCAGTACCATGACCAGAAACGGTTGGTGCTTGACCTGGCAGAAGTGCTGAACCAGGAAGCGAAAGCGCTTCAGGCAGCCGGCGCCACGGTTATCCAGTTTGATGAACCGGCAATCCTCAAGCACAAAGAGGATTTCCCCCTCTTTCAAGAAGCCATGGATCGCCTGACTCAAGGGCTCAACCCCACATTGGCCCTGTACACCTACTTCGATGACATTTCCGGCGTGTACCCGGCTTTCCTGAAACTGCCATTCCAGATATTCGGCCTTGACTACGTGATGGGGAAGGCGAACTGGGATGTTGTGAAGGAAGTCCCGTCCGATGTGTCTCTTGGCCTTGGCGTGATCAACGCCCGGAACACCAAGATGGAGACAGAGGAAGAGATTGCCGATGCTATCAAGCGCATCGCACTGATTGTCCCCACAGAACGACTATACATAAATCCAAATTGCGGCCTGGAATTCCTGCCCCGAGAAACCGCTTACCAGAAGCTGGTACGCATGGTTGAGGGTTCCAAGAAGGCGGCGGAGGTTACAGCATGAGCGGTCTACTTACCACATCTGTAGGAAGTTTTCCCAAGCCCCCTGAGCTTCAGGCGGCACGGAATAAAATGCTCCGAGGCGAGCTTGCCCGTGAAGAGCTGGAGCAAATGGAGCGGGATGCTACCGCGTTCTGGATCAAGTCTCAGGAAGACCTAGGAATAGACATCCTGGTAGATGGCGAAATGGACCGGGGAGATATGGTGACGTATTTCTCTGAACTCCTAGATGGGTTCACCATCAGCGGCCTGGTTCGATCGTATGGAAACCGCTACTACCGAAAGCCAATTGCAAATGGGCCGATTGGTCGCAAGAAGCCCATGACGCTAAAGACGTGGGAATACGCGCAAAGCCTGACAACCAATCCGGTGAAGGGCATGCTCACCGGACCCTACACCATTGCTGAGTGGTCCTTCAATGAGTACTACTCCACCTTTGAAGAGTTCGTCATGGAAGTGGCGAAGGTCGTCCATGAAGAGGCGATGGACCTTGAGCGCGCGGGCGCCAAGTATATCCAGATCGATGAACCGGCAGCATCAACTCGACCAGAGGAGATGGAGCTTGTTGCCAAGTCAATGGCAGTTGTCACCAAAGGACTGAGCGCCTATACCCTGACACATATCTGCTACGGCGACTTTGAGGCCGTGATTGACGACCTCAACAGCATCCCGGTGGACAACCTGGACATGGAGACGGCTAACCAGGACTACAGCCTTTTGGAGCTGTTCCGTGGGCACAAGTTATCCAAGCACCTTTCCCTTGGTGTGACAGACGTACATACCCATGAGATCGAGTCCCTTGAACAGGTCAAGGCTGGTATTCGCAAGGGGTTGGAGATATTCACCCCTGAGCAGTTGTTCATTGGGCCTGACTGTGGCCTGAAGACAAGGACTGCCGACGAATCAATCGCCAAGCTCAAGGTCATGGTGCAAGCTGTGAATGAGATCAAGGTGGAGTTGGGCATCTCCTAACTCGTACCCCACGTAAAAGCTCGATATTTAAGAAGCCAGGCCTATCAGGCCTGGCTTCTTCTTTTGTCCGCTGCGTGTGCCATTGGGCCACAAGATTGGGCTATTTGGCCCTATTGCTTCTGTTTAGATGGTTGTACTGTCCCTCTTAAGATGTTGAGCCATACACCAAAAAATATGCGGCGCATGAAACTGATTTATCTGACGCATTTT
>Ga0302132_10002752_pt1 | contig 10050 bp, 10 predicted proteins | sample CB9_321_MG_FD_203113 | JGI IMG/M metagenome (GOLD analysis project Ga0302132, IMG submission 203113) | Marine microbial communities from Western Arctic Ocean, Canada - CB9_32.1 | ecosystem: Environmental > Aquatic > Marine > Oceanic | place: Canada: Western Arctic Ocean | collected 2017-09-19 | reverse complement strand
TTAAGATATAACATTTGATCTGCGATAATTTTGCCATCTTTAACAACAGTATCTCTAGTAGTTTTTCCTGATCTGATTAAATTTAAAGTGTATGTTTTGTTATTTTCACAATTATGTTCAAATTCAATAACAGTTGGTTGTCGTTCGGTACTAGCTATTTCTTTATTAAAATATGAGGTGTCGTTAAGTTTTACTTCAACAATTGGAGGGTTTTTGAAATATGTAGAATATATTTCTACTTTGAACTTTAATTTTTCGATTGCCATGTAAATTCTAATCCGGATTTATGTCCTATATACGGTTTATTTACATCACTTCTAAATAATTCTAGTGTGATTGTGGTTCCTTCAAACACTACTTTTATATATTTGTCGTTTTTAGAAATAACTTCTGCTATTTTAGTTTTATTATTATCAGTACAAATTATTTCAATGTTTTCCATTACTTGTCTGCGTCCCAATCATCAACACTTGAATTGTCAATTAATCCTAGGGCTAGTGCAGTTTGAACGTCGTTTGTTTTTTCGTTACCGTATAATTGTGCGTAAGTTTTTCTTGAACCATCTTTTTCATAACATTTTGGATTTTTCATCCATAAAAATTTACAATTTGTGTTTAACTTTTTAACATAGCTAAATGCTAGGTTAACACCATCTTGTCCGGCAACACCAGCAATATCTTGTCTGTATTCTGTTTTAATGTTCCAAGATGAATCCATAGTATTTAATGAATCATGTTTGAAATAAATTCCTATATCTTTTTCATATGTATCGCTAGACATATCAGACTCTATATTTGCATAATTTACTGTTCCGTCTAATGTTCTAGACTCAGGAACCAATAAATTCATTGTACCGTTTGTAATATGACTTGGTATAGATCCAGTAATTCCCCAACTATTGTTGTTATCTTTTTTAACATTATAAGAAATTTTAAAACTTTCTGTTTCGATATCTGAGAATCCTTTAATTAAACTATCGTTAGTTGTATTAACATCTGTTTTACCTTTTGAATAATCAATACTTACTACATTGTTACCTAAATTATAGTCAATACCGATTTGTCCAAAGTTTGTAATATTGTCTTCACCTACCGCTAATACACCATCTGATTGGTTACCTAACCAAGTAGTTTTTTCGTTCATTTGTCCTATAGACGTTTTTAGTTTTATATTTTTACTTAAATTAAAATGTTTACCTACATTTGTTGTAAAATCTCCATTACCGCCATCTCCAGAATATATTCCAAAATTCATAAATCCTAAATCATAATTACCACCTTGTACATAATTTCCGTACATAGATTGTACTGGAAGATATGTGTGTCCATACATTAATGAATCAATGTCAGAAACTTTTCTCATATCTTTTACTGTAAATGAGTTTCCTAAATTAACATAATAATCTCTTTCATATTCGTCTAATATCATTATTTTTAAATTTGCTAAATTACTTGGCAATGCAGTACCAGTTGCAAAGTAAGTTCCATTTATATTAATAAGTGGACCGTTTGTTCTACCTGTTGTAGATATACCTGTTGCACCTTGTGGTTTTGTTGCTTCGGCTAAATCTAATAAACCTTGTCCGTGTGTGTTTACATTATAACCTGTTAAATCTTTATTTGCAGTTGATAATACAAGTTTAACTAAATTTTCACCTTTCATGTGTGGCCACATTTGATTTATTACACCAAATGCACCAGTAACGTGTGGTGCCGCCATACTAGTACCAGACATACTCATATATCCATTACCTTCTAAATGTGTAGGTACTGAACTATTAATACCTTCACCTGGTGCTAATATATAAAAGTCTGAAATTCTGTTTGTATCATTACAAGTATTGTTAGATGTATTAATATCTAAACATACGTGGCCTGCTTTATTACCTGAAACACTTGAGCCATTCCAGTTACCTACAATAATCATTTTACCACCTAATATAAGATTTCCACTTGCATCAGTTTCTACTGCCCATATACCAGGATCACCTGCGTGATTATATCCGGCGTTACCGGCCGAGTTTACTAAAATCATATCGTTGTCTGTTGCTACCTTCCAATATAGACTATCACCATACCCATTACCTGCAATTTTAGAAGTAATTTCTGTTGCGTTGTATGTGCCATCATCTAATTGATAAACAGTTGATCCACCATTTTCAGTTGACGATGATGTGAATAATTGTGGAGTGTTAAAACTCATATTAACTGCAACAATGTTTAAATTTTCACCATTTGAATCTTTTAATTTTGCAAAATCATGTAAGGCGTTTTGTGCCTTACCTTTACTGATACCACCATGACCATAATAGTCAACGTTAGCACCAACTAGTTCAGCATCAAAAGCCACACCGTGATTTCCTGTGCCATCTCTTTTACCTGCTATAATACCTGCAACGTGTGTACCATGAACTTGTTGATTTCCTGAAGTAGATACTGTATTGTCATATCTTGTAAAATCATTGTACCATTTATATTTGCCATTTAATTCTGGGTGATTAGTTTGTTGGTATGTGTCAATTACGCCTAATACTGAACCTTTACCTGTCCAACCTTTTGCATAAGCATCCGCGGCATTTATTGTGTTTAATCCTGTATTCGTATTGTATTCTGTTGTTTTGTGATCATTTACAACAGTAGACATATTTGCAGTTTTTGTACCTAGTGTTGTATCATCATCTGTATATGCGTTTGATATTGTAACCTGTGCAACTTGTGTTCCTGAATTACTTGAAGTTGAAACTGTATCAGCAGTTGTTTCACTAACTGGCATTTCTTCTGTTCTTATAGCAGTACTAATTTGATTAATTGTCCAATCACTTGTCACAACGGTTGCAGTACCTGAAATAGTTTCAAATGTACTATCTTTATATGTAACTTTTGTTTGTGGTGTTGTAGTTGTAATTGTTCTAGTATTTTGTTTTGTATTATCTGTATAAGTTCTTGTTCTTGTTACCGTAGTTGTAACAGGTGTAGTAATTGTTGTGTCAACATATCTTACCGTTGTTCTTGTTGTAGTATTGTCACCATTGTTAACATCTGTAACAACATCTCTATTTGCAGTTGTAGTAACCGCGGTTCCGTTTGTAGTAGTTGTATCTGTATCTTCTGCATCTGCATAATTTGTCACAACATATTGATTACCTGTTTCAGTAACTGTGTTAACCGTAGCTTCAAGAGTTTCTGATGTTTCTACTGGATTATCACCCTCTCTTGTTTCGTCAACTGCAGAAATTGTTGGATCTAATGTTGTTGTTTCAACAACCGCAGTTCCATATGTGCAGGCACTATCAACAGTTGTACCATTTAATAAAGTTTTTCTAACTATTGTACAAGGAGTTGTTGTAGTTGTTCTATAATTTGGTGTAGTTGTAGTTACTGTTCTTTTTTCTTGACCGCCACCTGCATTTACAGTAGCCCATGAACTTGTAGATGATTGTACGTCACCTTGTGAATCAACTGTTCCAACTGTAGATGTACCACTTACTGTTTCTGTACTTTTAATTTTTTTAGTTTCAGCATAACTTGTTGCAGTAGTATCTTTTTCTGTGTTAATAATTTCTTGTGCTTTATCTGTTTTTGCAACTAAATTGTATTCTGTTAGAGATACTGCATTACCATTTGATACTTTTTGTATTACAGGTCTAACGTGATTTTTAAGATAAAGCATGGCCGCATATGCTTCTTTATAAGAATTAGAATTATATATTGTATATTTTGTTGAATCATCTTTACTTGCTATTAAATCTTCTGTTGCTGACCAAAGTGCTTCTGCTTGAGATAATTGTGTTAGTAATGTATTTGCTGTCGCTATATCTTCTGCATCAGGCCCTGTCATGATTGCTTGTAGACTAGAATAATTTCCGTTTGAAATAGTAGATTGGAAACTTGATAATAAACTTGAATATGAACTTATAATTGATGATGATCCAGATAAATTTGATAAATCATTTTGAACGAACTCATTAATGGCACCTCCGGCTCCACTTCCTCCCCCGCCACCACAGGCTGTAAGTGTTAATGCTGATGCTGATGTTAATAAAATTTTTCTTAATTTTTTACCAATCACTGTAATATAGTTCCTATAATAAATGCACCGAATAAAAATGCTATTGTTAATTGTGTTAATCTGTAATATGCTTTTTGTACTGAATACCCATTTTGTCTTAAACAAATTACATGGGCATCTAATGATTCAGCTGTAACTGAAATATCGACTGTTTGTATTTTTTTAATTTCGTTATCGTTCATTAATACAAGTATAACATAACACTTGTAGTAGTCAACCAAAGTAGGTCTTATAAAGACCTGCAAGATCAATGACTTACGTTAGGTAAATTTGGTAAAATTGGTAATTGTGGATAGATTTATGAGTTTATTTGGACAGAATTAATGGTTCCGCCAGTGACTGCTGTTGCTCTGACTCTAACATATACTAGATTGCCAGTGAAATTAAATGAAACATTTTTAATAGTAGTAGTTCCATCTGTTGTAAATGATGTGCCGGATATATTAAACCAATCGTTTTCTGTTGGTGTTGTAGCAAGTGTTCCTTGCATTTTTATCACAGTATCAGCTGGATAGCCAGACGCTAATAGATATACTACTGTATGTACACCGTCGGGTTGTGAATAATAGCCATCACCTTTTGTTTTATCACTAACAAAACCTATATGATCAATTACTGTGTCTGTAGAATCATCACGTGATTCAGCAGTAACTACTTCCTCAACAACAATAGATAACCCATCTACTGCGACACTTTTAACCGTAAAAGTTGAATTATTATTTGATGTACCTGTTATGGTAATTAAATCGTATTGATTAAGAGCAGAAAGACTAGTAGCAGTTGTAGAAATTTTATATTCTGAACCAGAGACTGTAAAAGACGCTCCATCACTAACAGTAATGTTTGCTGTATGCGTTTTTGTTGCTAATAATGTTGTACTTGTTTGTGCCATTGCTACTATTTATAGGTTTCTACGTTTGTTAAATCTTTCTGTTTTTGGTGCCAAACCATATACAGCGGCTAATTCTTGAGGGTTCATTCCATCGATTGTAGTAATATCTACATACCTTATTTTATAAGTTTTCTTAGTTGCTTCTAGATATTCTTCACAAATACAATAATTGTCTTTTAATGTTTGTACAATAAGATGTGCTTCAACCTCTACTGGATCACCCATCCAGGCTTTTTCTATAGTAGATTTTACTATAGAGTTTTCTTTAAATATTTTATGATCTTTTAATTTTTTTATGATTTCCATTTTTAACCTGAATAAATTTTATAACTTTATCGATACCTTTTTGTGCTATCATATAGATAGGAGTTAACATTTTTTCTTCACTTACATAAAAGTATCCATGATAACAATGTGGATATTTGCCAATTAAGTAGTCTAATACATATTTGTTTGTTACTAAACATTGTTCCGCATTATTTTCTATTAGTCTCCATAAACTTTGTCTTTCAGAATCAGATAGTGATTGATGCACATCTTTTTTAAGATGTATTTGATACTTAAATTTACCATGCGGTAGTCTTTTACAACCTACTGAATTTTTGCCTAAGTTTTTAAATTTTGGATTTATAGTTTCAACGCCATACCATTCATCCCAATATTTTGTAATAAGATATTTTGCTAACTCTTGATTTGTATAAAATGCTGTAATTGGAGATTGAACTCTAAATTTCATTTTATTTCTATTTTTCATTATGAAAGAAGCAAGGCTACTTACTTTTGGATGTTTTTCCCCTACAATTCCAAAACTACCGTCTACGTGTTTTATTAAATGTTGGTCAGTAGTTGGGTATAAGGTATTAGCCCATTGCATTTTAAATATGGTTTTAAAACCATATTTGCCAAAATATAATTTATTGTGGTGCTTTCGCATTTTCCTTCTTTGGTTTAAATTGATCTGTTACAATTGGTGATTTAAAATCAACTAGTAATTTTGGTATAATATCTTTAGATAAACTTACGGTCACACGTCCACCTTTTGATAAATCACCAAATAATATCATTCTTGATAACGGTTTTTTAATTTCTTCATCGATTACTCTTTGTAAAGGCCTTGCTCCTAATTTAGAATTAAATCCTTTTTTAATTAAAAATTCAATTGCTTCATCAGTAGCATTAACTTCAACATCTTTCTCAACAGTCATTGCATTTAATTCTGCTAAGAATTTTTTAACAATTAATTTCATTGTATCTTTTCCAAGTTTATTAAATTTAATTGTTGCATCTAATCTGTTTCTAAATTCTGGTGGAAAGAATTTTTTCATAGCTTTATCATCTTCGCCTGTTCTTTCACTTGGTCCGAAACCAATACTTTCTCTTTCCATTTCTTCTGCACCTAAATTTGAAGTCATTATAAGTGTAATGTTTCTACAATCTGCTTTCTTACCATTAGAACCTGTAACATTTCCATAATCCATTACTTGCAATAACATATTTGTAACATCTCTATGAGCTTTTTCTACCTCATCAAATAATACAACTGCGTGTGGATTTTTTTCTACTTCATTTATAAACATACCACCACCCATATTAGTATCTTCAAATCCTACGTAACCTGGAGGTGAACCAATTAATTTTGAGATAGAATGTTTTTCTTGATATTCAGACATATCAAATCGTAACAGTTCAACACCTAATGTTTTTGCTAATTGTCTTGCAGTTTCAGTTTTACCACAACCTGTTGGTCCTAGAAATAAAAATGAACCAATTGGTTTGTTTAAAGTTTTTAATCCTGCTCTTGCAACTAAAATTTTATCTGTAATTTTACCAATTGCTTTATCTTGTCCAAACACTTGTAATTTCATTTTTTCGTCTAGTGTTTTTAAATTACTTGTTTGTTTTTGAGATAACTGCTCAATTGATATCCCAGTTATTGCCGCAATTTCGTGTATAATTTCTTCGTGATCTATTGTGCCATCTTTAGTTCCGTTTAATCTTAATCTTGCACAGGCAACGTCAACAATGTCAATTGCTTTATCGGGTAATTTTTTATCTGCTATAAATTTTGCTGAATATTCTACTGCGTCTTCACAAGCCTCATCTGTAATTGTGCATTTATGAAATTTTTCATAGTATTGTTTTACACCTTTTAATATTTTAATAGAAGTATCGTTTGAAGGTTCTCCTACTTGCAGTCTTTGGAATCTTCTCATTAATGCTCTATCTTTTTCAAAGAATTTCCTGTATTCTTCCCAAGTAGTAGAAGCTATAACTTTAATGTTACCTTTCATTAATGCAGGTTTAATCATATTTGCCATATCCATACTATTGCCACTTCCAGTAGCACCAGCACCAACCATCATATGTGCTTCATCAATAAACAATATTGTGTTGCCTTTTTGGTCTAATGCGTTTACAATAAGTTTTAATCTTTCTTCAAAGTCTCCTCTAAATTTAGATCCTGCTATTAATGAGTTTACATCCAAACTGAATACAATGTGATTTTTAATGTATTCTGGAATGTCATCTTTATTTTTTGCAATTCTTCTAGCAAGTCCTTCAACTAGTGCTGTCTTACCTACACCAGGATCACCCACTATTAATACATTATTTTTATTTCTTCTAGCTAATATCTGCTTTAATTGTCTTGTTTCTTCTTCTCTGCCTATTACAGGATCAATTTTTTTATCAAAATACTTTTGATTTAAATTTTCGGTATAACTTCTTAATATTCTATCTGCTTGATTAGGTCTAAGTTTTTGTTCTGGACCACCTGTTGGAGAAGCACCGTGTTGTAGTGTAGCTATTCCTTCGTCAAGTATAGTTTCGGTTGAAATTAAATCTGCCAAGTCTTGTTTGTCTACTTTGTGTTTTTTTAAGAAAAATGAACCATAACTTTTCTTTTCAGCAAATATACTCATAAGAATGTCTAATGAAGTAACATCTTGTCTACCTTGAAATAATGCTTGAGTAAATGCTCGGTTCATTAGTCGTTCCAAAGATGCAGTTTTTCTCGGAACTACTTTGTTTGCAGATTTTGAAATAATATCTTGACATTTTGCATCGAGATATTCCTTAACATCTTTAATTATAGCATTCACATCAACTTTAAAATCATGAAGTATTTGTCCAACCTCTTTATCTGTAAGTAATGCGAGTAATACGTGTTCAATAGTAACGTATTCGTGTTTTCTTTGTTCTGCTTCTTTTACAGCATTTTCAAATATGTTTTCAAGACTTTCGTTTGCTTCAAGCATCTTTTCTTTTCTCCATTTTTTTAATTGCCATATCCCATTTTAATTTTGAAACCTTTGTATTAAAAGTAATACCGTTTAAATGATCTAGTTCGTGTTGAAAGCACTTTGATTCCATTCCGTCTAGATAATTTAACAATGTTTCTCCTTTTTTGTTTTGCCATTGTACTGTAACTTTTTTAGGTCTTTCTATTTTTACAAATACTCCTAAAAAACTTAAACATCCTTCTTCGTCCAATGTTTTTTCTTCACTTTCCCGAACTACCGATGGATTCCATATTATAGCAGATTTTTTTATCTTGTCAAATGATCCATGCCCAAAAGCAAAGAATCGCTTGGTAATGCCTATTTGATTTGCCGCTAGTCCCATACCTCGGGCAGTTATCATTAAATTAATCATATCATTTTCAAATTTTTCAATATCATCGTAATCAAGCAGTTTATCATTTTCAAAGTTAAACGGAGTGCTTACGTCTGTTAGTGCTTTATGTGGATATTGTAATATATTAATCATAAGTCTTTTATCTTTTTTAAATCTGTTTGTGAAAGTTCAGGTATTATAACATTTATTTTTACATATAGATTCCCTCTAATATTTAACGTTTTATGTATAGGCATTCCTTGTCCTTTACAAACAATTAAGGTACCTGGCTGTGTACCAGACGGTATTTGTACTTTAATAATAGTATCAAGTAATGTTTTTAATTTTATTTCAAGTCCACGTATTGCTTGAAAACAATCTATAGTTTTATGTGTATATAAATCATTACTTTGTCTTGTGTAACCATCTGAATCTAATACACTCATTTGTACTAATAAATCTCCACGTAACAAATTTTTATTTGAATTATCTCCCATACCTTTATATTTGAATGTAACACCGTGTTGTACACCTGCAGGAATTTTTACAGTAGCAAACTCTTCTTTACCCGAAGGGAGTTTATATGATATTGTTTTTTCTAAATTATTCATAGCTTCTTTAATTGAAATAGCCATACGTACATTTAAACTTCGATTTACTTTAGGTCTTGAACGATGAGTTTGTCTAAAAGGACTACCACCTTGATTACCGACCCCAAATCCAGAAAAAAATTCTTCAAACATATCTTCGCCAAAACTATCTGTTGTAAATTTGAAACCTGATCCATGTCCACCTATATTTTGACCATATTTTCTTAAAGTATCATATTCTTGTCTTTTATTAGAATTTTTAAGTGTGTCATAGGCTTCGTTAGCTTCTTTAAATTTTGTTGTATCACCACCACGATCCGGGTGGTGTTCTTTTGCTAAATTTTTAAAAGCCTGCTTAACTTCTTTATCAGATGCATTTTCAGACACACCTAACGTATCATAATAATTCTTCATTTGTAGTAATTATTATATTACAGATCTGTGAATTGTCAATGTTTGGTAACTATTTTTTATTTTTTGGGAGTGTTGCGCCTGGCTTGCCAACATATAATCCAAAGAATGCCGCACCGGCACCAACTATTGTTGATATGTACATCGCTTGAGAGTTTGTTGGGTCAGGTAACTGCATAAACCAAGTTACTGATTTATAAAAAGCATAGATGTATGACATCATTACTAATCGAGGTATAATTCTAAACTTGTCCATCATACCTGCAGTCTTATTGTACCATGTAGGTGCGTCTTCACCACTATCAGGAATAAGATCGCTTTTTTGTACTTCGTATTCTTCTGTTGTTTTTTTAACTTTAATTAAATCGTCAGCCATTATTTTTTAATTCCAGCTTTTTCTTCTAGGGCATCAAGCCTTGCTTTTAACATTGGAAACTTCACCATTTCTTTTTCTTCTGCTTCTAGTACTTTAAT
>Ga0302132_10002738_pt1 | contig 10066 bp, 17 predicted proteins | sample CB9_321_MG_FD_203113 | JGI IMG/M metagenome (GOLD analysis project Ga0302132, IMG submission 203113) | Marine microbial communities from Western Arctic Ocean, Canada - CB9_32.1 | ecosystem: Environmental > Aquatic > Marine > Oceanic | place: Canada: Western Arctic Ocean | collected 2017-09-19 | reverse complement strand
CGTATGCGGCGAGAAGAAAGTCAAAAAGATTATTGGCGCTCCCGTAATTGCAGACATTTTCAGATTGGATGTTCGATCCAAAGACCCAGGCATGAGAGACTTGCTGCAGAAGATTCACCAGAGAACGCCAGGTTCACAATTGGATCAGAGTGCAACGGAGTTCTAAAATGAAAAAAATAATTATGGGAATGCTTTGTTTCTTATTCATCATAAAAGCATTTCCAGTATGGTCTGCTACTGCGCCATCAGAACCCTCAGAAGATCAAACAGAGTCGGTAGAGAAACCACCGGCGATTGTGATCCCTGAATCGCGGGGAACACGGAGAGTAGTAACAGCTAATACTTGTTTTCCAAATGATATATTTTTACGACTTATGGTTGAAAATAATTTAAAGCCTGGAGTTCAAGGACACGAAATGTCCATATCAGATATGGGAATGACTTTATCTGGAATGATGACAGTATGGTTTGATTCTGAACAAGAATATTTTATTGTTACTAGTACCGCGAGCATGGGATACACTTGTATTATCAGTCGAGGAACCACACCGACATTAAATCTATCTAACATATGGTCGATTGGAGAAAGTGAACGAGAAAAATTTTAGATTACTACCCGCACCGCAGCGAGTAGAATCCTATCGTCCTTCACATCCCGGATACACGGCGAGATCACCGCTCGCCTCATTATAAATATATATATTCGCCGGAGTGTGGAAGACGATAGGATTATTATATTTTTAGATTGTACGAACTGGCAACCGTTTGAGTTTTTGAAGAAGGACATGCAAGACAGCGGTTCGACTCCGCTCACCTCCACCATGGGGGTGTAAGGAAATCGATTGGTGTGTTAGACGCAAAGACGAGGATGCCCGTGTTGGGGAAGGCACGTTAAAAGTCCCCGAACCATAGCCGACAACTTTGTTGGAGGTTTCGCTCTCGCTGCGTAAGCAGTAAAGCCGGGTTTGGTCCCGCCTGGGAACAGAATGGGACCACTATTTTTTTAATGTAAAATGAAGGAATGATTATGTTTAAAGTGAATCAAATAAAATTCTGTCCTCTTTGTGAGGCCTCGGCGCTCGAAAGTGGGTGTCCTAATTGTGGAGCAAAGGATTTTAAATACAAGGGGAACTCAACATTGATTTGTAATGTCTGTGACGAGGTCTTCGCAGTTGCTCATAAAGAGAAATCTTTTTTAGATTAAATAGGAGAATTGAATAATGTTAGGAATCTTAGGATTAGGTATTCAGGCAATAAGCGGAATCGCTGGGTTTGCGATGCCGTTCGTTGGAGATGTCGTAGGATATTTTAAAAAGAAATCGGATAATCAGCACGAACTTGCAATGATGGAAATGAACGGAAAACTTGCAAAAGAAGAAGCTGCTTATCGTCTCGAAGAAACAGTCGAGAAAACTAGTTCCTCTGATTTTCAGGCGGCACACAAACCGCAGATTAGTTTTGGTGTTCAAGTTCTCGATAAGTTAGCTGACCTATCTTGGTCGCCGTGGATTTCAGCGCCGATTGTTTATCTATTTTCACTCTTGGACTTCCTGATTGGATTTGTTCGTCCGGGCGTGACATATGCACTCATTGGTTTGTATGTTGCAACCAAGTGGGCAGTATTTATAAAAACAGGAAATGTCCATGATGTTTGGCGCGCAGAAGATATGATTCTTCTGGAGATGACATTAGGATTTTGGTTTGGTTATAGAACCCGTAAAAAGGTTGGTACGAAATAATGCGCGGCGTTTCGCAAAATGCGATTGACCTGATAAAGTTTTTTGAGGGTCTGCATAAAGTCGAGGGCGATCATATTGTTCCCTACAAGGATGCAGTTGGTTTCTGGACCATTGGATATGGACATTTACTTTCTCGTGATCGCTCAGCCGTAAACACATGGGAACCAATTACTGAAGAATATGCCGAGCAAGTTTTATTGCGAAACGATTTAAATAGATTTGAAAAAGGGGTGATAAGGTTAATCAACGTACCACTGACCGATGGTCAATTTGGTGCGTTGGTTGCCTTCTCATTCAATTTAGGCCTTGGTTCACTTCAATCATCCACACTAAGAAAACGGGTGAATGAAGGAGAACACGAGTCAGCCGCCGAGGAGTTTCACCGATGGATATTTGCTGGTGGAAGAAAATTGAGGGGATTAGTTACTAGACGAGCAGCAGAATCAAAACTTTATCTTTCTTAAAATTGAGGATTGTATGTATTGTATGAAAAAATGGATTTTATTATTTGTTATGTTCTTTGTTATGGTTCCTGAAATAGTTCCTGAAGCTTCCACGGCCACAAAAAATCCCCCTGCGGATTGGTCACAATGGGAAACTCTGAGAAGTTATACGGCCATCGCAGATCAAGTCCAAGTAGAATGCCTTGCAAAGAATATTTATTTTGAAGCAAGGAATCAAAAATTAGTTTCCCGTATTGCGGTGGGACTAGTCACACTGAATAGAGTCGAAGATGAATTGTTTCCACCTACAATCTGTGGAGTGATTACAGAAGCACAACTATGGAAAGGGAAACCTGTCAGAGATGCATGTCAATTCTCATGGTACTGTGATGGAAAATCCGATGTTCCTAAAAACTTAAAGGCGTGGAACAAAGCATTTAATCTCGCAATTAATTTATACACGATGAAAAATTACCACATCTTTGATTTTACATATGGTGCAACACATTATCATGCGACATATGTAAATCCGAAATGGGCGAAGAAACTGAAACGTACCGCACAATTTGAGATGCATATTTTTTATAGAATGGAGAAGTAAGATGTCAGTAGAACACAGGAGTCCAAGACGATTCCACAAAGAGATCGAGGACATGGCCGCAAAAGACGGCCTATCATATATCGATGCATGTATAGAATTTTGTAATCAGCGAAGCATTGAACCTGATGCAATTGCAAAATTAATCAACAAGCAATTAAAAGATAAAATCGAAGTCGAGGCAACCGCCTTGCACTTTTTGCCGAATAAGGGTAAGTTGCCGGTATGAACAAAAATGAAAGATATGCAAAATGATTAGAATAATTTCCAGTAGAGTTTTTGGAGATAAAGTTAAGGATGTAAGACAAAACTCATTGTTCGTAAAATATATTGGTGATGATGGAAAAGAAAATTCGATTCAATTTGTTGCGAATCATTCTAAAGTTTCAACGTGGACACTTGATGACTCAAACGAGGTTCTCATTGAAATGGAAAATATAATTGCGACAGCACTCAACAACATAGGACCATAATTGGAGATTGATATGAAAAAAATATTACTATCACTTTTAATTATTTTTTCTAGTGTTAGTGTTGTAAGTGTTACAGAGGCCAGAGGTGGTCGAGGACATGGTGGACACCATAGCAGACATCACGGCGGATACCATGATGCAACAGCATGGATATTTATCGCTGCGATATTAGGTAGTGCTCTTATATTGTCTCAACCCCACCAGAGAATGCCGAGGACGAGAAGTTGCTGGACAGAACGAAGATCGATATATGATAGATGGGGAAATTATGTCGGGTATCAAACCAGACAAATTTGTGACTAATAAGGAGAGAGATATGAATATAGGTGATAAGCATAAAACTTCTATCAAGGTTCGACCGGCCGGGCCGGAGGTTCGTATGGCAGGACCGCCACCAAACGGAAGTAGACCAGAGAAGATGGCATGGAAGTGCCCGGGATGTGACTACTGGGTTTCACCCGATGAAAAAGTTTGTCCAATCTGTGAACCAACAATGGAAAACAGAGTGGACACAGAAACGAAAGAATTTTTGATAGAATAGGTAAAAGTGATGGACGAAGTTTTTAATTATGTTACACAGTTTCACACATTCATTATGGGATACAAAGATTTCATCACCGCAATGTTTGAATGTGGCGGAAGCGTTGCAGTTTCTGTGTGTATACGCAAACTGCATATTGATAAAATGGTTCGCGGAGTTGATTGGAAATATCTTGCGTACTATATGACATGGACGGGTTGGAATTTACTGTACTATCCATCATTCGATCAATGGTACAGTTTCAGTGCAACATGTTCAATGTTACTTGTTAATTCCATATGGATGACACAAATGATTTACTACAATGCGCGAGAAAGGAGAGGGGCAGTTTCTAAGGTGTAACAACCTTTTATATTATGGTTATAACTTTTACATTATGAAACACGTTTGGATAAAACTACTATACTAGAAACATTACACTATGCATAATGTGGACAAAAGACCATAAGGAGAAGTACATGGGTTTTGATGATTTATTTACTACTGAGTACACAGAAAATCTCACCAAAGAACTAGAAAAACTTTCAGGGAATAACAAAGAAAAGAAATCCTACAAGGACGATAGGATTTGGGAAGCGCAGATGGACAAGGCTGGAAACGGCATGGCCGTCATTCGGTTCCTTCCGCCTCCTGATGGCGAGGCCTCCCCGGCTGCGAAACTTTGGTATCACGCATTTACAGGACCGTCAGGCGATTGGTATTATAAAAATTGCCTCACCACAATCGGGAAACGCGATCCTGTCGCAGATGCAAACAATGTCCTTTGGGAAACAGGTATTGAATCCAACCAAAACATTGCGAGAGATCGCAAACGTAAGTTGAACTATTACTCCAACATTTATATTGTGAGTGATCCTGCGAACCCAGAGAATGAAGGAAAGGTCTTCCTCTTTAAATATGGTGCAAAGATTTATGAGCACATTAAAAAGAAGACGCATCCTGATACTGCCTTTGGTGAAACCCCAATCAACATCTTTGATTTTATGAATGGTGCTGATTTCAAACTTCGTATTCGCAAAGTTGGTCAATGGGCGAACTACGATCTTAGTGAATGGGCAGCACCCTCGGCTCTTCTGGGAGGGAACAAAGACGAACTGAGAGAACTGTATGATAAACTGTATTCTCTTTCCGCGTTTGTTGCGCCTGATCAGTTCGAGGACTATGATGTCCTGAAGGCAAAGTTCGATGGAGTGATCAATCCAAAAGGTATTAAGGAAAGATTTACTGCTGAGGAGATCGAACCGGAGGAAGATGATATTCCTATCGGGGGAGTTGATCCACGTTCCACAGTAGCGGTTGGTTCCGCTGGTGGTGAGGGTGAAGAGACAGTCGCTGATGCAATGGATTATTTTAAAAACCTTGCAGAGAACGATGACTAGACGGAGGCAGGCAGACTAGCTTGCAGGGGGCGTCCTACGGGGCGCCCCTTTTTTAGGCCTTGTTATATTCTTAATTGTTCAACCGTCGATTTATCTTCAAGAAGCATGTTTTTAAATGTTATCATTAGTATACCTTTACAAAATAACTCGACTGTTCTGTGTCAGACGATCCATACAAATAACATAAATTCACAAATTTATTTTGTTGTTTCTTAGTTGAACTTGTACTCAATATTACATCTAGAAACTTCATACAAACAATTTTACTGTGTTTCCAATTTTTATTTGTATTATTATAGTTCTTTAAAAATACATCGTAATCCATCACCTTCCTTATTTTTAACTGTCCATCATTATGTTTTTTATACATCTGATATAATTTTTCTGGAAAATCATTTTTTCTTGTTTCCTGAAACAATACACCCTCTCCACCGGGAGGGATAAATGACTTATTCATAACCGTAACGGTATAGAAATTAACATTACCACCACCAATCTTTCCTGCTGCAGCAGAACTTCCTTTTATTTCTCCCTGCCATGATGTATCACCACCAAATGTTCTAAATTGAATATCATCTGCTGATGTTTCAATATAGATATCCTGTGATGAAAAAAAATCACCAGTCTTACCATATTTATAACCCCTAAAGGTATAATCTTTCTTTGCAGCTGCGCCTGGTTTTTTGTATTCTTGAAATTTTGCTGGGACTTTACCTATTTTCTTGAGTGAGATAGCTAAGAGTTTTGTTCTATCAGTTGCATTGTTAGCACCCGCTAACTCTGATACTTTCTTGTTCAGTTCACCCCAATTATTAGAAAAATCATGTAGAGGTTTCTTTGTTTTCACAAGAGTACTCATCCAAATATCGCCAGGGTTCCATTTGTCATGTGAAAATGAACCAGGCACTTGTGGCTTATCAGTTGCCTTATCTATATCCTGGCACATTTTCTTTGCTTTATATATGTTATCCATAAAGGTAGAACCTCTATGAAAGTATACAGTTCCAGATACTTTTCGTCCAAACTTTTCCCACAATTTATTTGCAGTCTTCAAATAAACATCATGTTCATCATCTCGCCAATCTCTAGGTCCAGATATCAAACAATCTGATAGAGACATTGTTGCGTCAACATATATCTTTGTACTATCTAATTGTTTATCTGTTATAGTTTTAATTTGTTTTTTTGCTTTATTAAATACATAAGCACAGTAATAACACTGTAGGGATTCGGTGTACTTAGTATCAACTGCGCCGCCGCCTGAACCGGAACCGCCGCCGAAATCTGCATCTTTGAATACTTTATTAAACTTACTAGAGCCTTCTTTTTTCTGTGCATTAATCCAATGAAGAACTTCACCAACTGAATCCCAGTTTACGCCAGTTACTTTTATTCCATTAGCCGTTGTACCGATTATGAAAGGTTTATTATCCTTAATTTTATGAACAAATACATCAGGACGCTTAATGCCTGCATAAGGCCCATTGGCTGCTTCCTTCCTCATGTCGTTGCGCTGAAGTCCAGCCATAGAAAACTCCTATGATACTATATTATTTTTACACCTCGAAATAACTTCTTCAGGCCGGTGGAAATAAGTTACACATATCCATCGCACGAATAAATCTTGTCATTCCAATACCACCACCCACCCTCGGCATAAAAGTATGACTTAAAAATTCATCCAGTTCTTTACTAACCCGTTCCTTACCAAATGTTCCATGTAACAAATCAGCATACTGACCATCACTGATTGTGTGAAACATATTATACATCTCTGTTGGATCAGCAGATCGTTCGGCAGAACCAATCGTTTCTTGCCCACAAATAATGACATCAATTTTCGCAGCTGTGCCATCGCCGTTTTGTTTCATATTCCAGAATGGACTTGTGTAGTTTGGAAAGTTATGAATCGTTTGTACGTTGCCATATTTTTCATACATCACAGTTTCTTCTGCATGACTCAATTCTTCAACACCCAACTCGTTCGCCCAAGTGGTATAATCTTTCGATACAATTAAATCCTTGGATGATGAAAATCCTACTACTTCGCACAACTCCAATTCCATTTGATACAAGTCATCAATATTCCCCGGCATTTCAAACTCAAACATAGGAAATATAAGATCATGCCGGCCTGGGATTGCATTCGGTTCCTGACGATATGATGTCGAGACACAAAAAAACCCCGGAACTTCAGGTTTAGTAAGTAACTCATATTCCAACCACATCTGGCCCGTCTGCGGCAACGGCCAGACTTGCCCTGCATAGTTATACGTTGAGACAGTTGTTGGGTCTTCACATGCTGCCAGGATACTCAAACGATTCTGTGTGTGTACTTCCTGAAAACCTTTGCCCAAAAAAAAGGACCGTAAACGGCCCACAGCATCTGTAAATTTTTGCGGATCAATAAGTTGTGTCATATGTTTCTTCTCTCCCTCGTCCTTCAAAAAATTATGTTATTCCAATATGGATTCAAACTCTGCAATGATCTCTGATGTATATTCTGGACGAAGAACATTGATGCTGCGATGTGCCTCGTTGGCTTCGTCTTCGTATGTTCTGTTTGAGACGGAGGCAGCGCCGGATGCAACTGCATCGACACGGTTCCCGTCTGCGTCCTCGAAGTGATGGTCTGCATCGGTGTTCAGTTGTTTTCTTTGGAACGTCGAGGTTTTTCCGCTCGTGGCGCCTGTGATGGTTTCGGAAACGAATGTGCCGACTGGTGAAGAAATCAGAACCTTCGCATGGGGAATCGTCTGAGAACCAGTGTTCCAGTTTGTTGTATCAGTAGAAACCACAACCCCGGTGGCGCCGCTTGTTGCGCCGGTGAGTGTCTCACCCACAGTGTATTGCCCGGTGAGGGCAGAGACATACAAGGCGTCGCCTTGATATTTATCAGATAGGTATTTACTGAAAGTCCTCTGTTGCATGGGCCAATCCCAGAATGGATTTGTTGTGATATTCATCTGAAAGAAAATCCAGTAGAGATGAACACTTCCATAAATCTTTTCTGCAAGACTTTCCGGTGTCTCCCAGTCAGGAATATCAAATGCATAGTAGGCCCCCTTGTTCGCAATCACTTCGGGTCGAATCCGAAATGTCCGAAACAGATTGCGCACATATGTCCTGTTATCATCTTTCGCAATATCATATGCGAGTGCAGGGAATCTTAGAAAGTATGGATCAGCCATGTGTTCTCCCAAATAGACTCGTTGTAGGTTACGAGTGGAACCAGATTAAGATCACCTTCCTTTCTAGTCGCGGGTAGCTAGAATTGTGGTACGGTGTCTTCTCCTTGAGTTATATAGGACATTCGGTTATATAGGACATTCGATAGATTTTTATTTTTTCCCGGTTGCGCCCTGATGTAATCGTATGCGCTTGCGCAGTCCAGACATCTCTACCTCTACTGGTACATCTGGTACTTCAGTCATACCATACATCTTGTAACACGTTCCCATGGACATCTGTGATTCTGCAAAGTTGTTGACCTCAATCTCATTTGTTGTTTTATACATGAGTCAGATATCCTTTCTCTCTGTGTGCGGGTGGGTGCGTTCATGTGCGAGTCAGTGACAATTCGATTCGACATGTTTATGGAAAAATATTTTATAAAAAAAATTCACATGATTTTTCATATTTTATACAAAGTGTTATACACGATGTTCGTCTAAAGGGGTTGGTCCCATAATGCGATTTTGAAATCCATAGTCTTTTATAAAACACGGTGTATATATTGTGTTCAAGAACTTTAAATCTTTCAAGAACTTTGGATCTTTAACCTTGTTGTTGTTGCATCCTTTCCTCTTCGTCCTTTATATATTGTGATAATAATTCTGTGTACACTTCCCTCTCCCACGGTATCATGTTCTCAAGTTCACTCAAAGAATATTTATGGTGTTGCATCATTGAGAAGTTGACCTGATACATATTGGCAAGACTTTCATGTGAGAGGGCTATACGAAAAAATCTTGAATACCACTCAGTGTCACGGTGCCCTTGTGCGCACACTTCTTACACTCATACTTCACATCATGTTTTAATGCGGGTATAGTCTTGAAGAAAGTGTCTATCATCTCAAACTGTTTCTCGGTCAGTGTGTCTGCCCATTCATTCAACTCATCCTGTGAAAAGTCTTTTCTTGTATATACCTGATCAATGTCATAGATTGTCTCAATACACCCGGTCATTGCAATCATTCTGTCTGATATTGATGTTTCACCACTCGACAATGAAGACAATTCCTTTATAGTCGGGAGTCTCATGGTGATTCCCTTGTCTGCTTCAAGTTTTATGACACTATTGTGGTTCTTGTCGAACTTCACCTTGATCTTTGTCAGGTCAAGTTTTACATCCACCGGGTTGGCACAAGGAGCCATCGTGCCATCATCCTGCTTCACCTCATTCTGACAATATATCTTAATGTCTGCAATCTCATTGACACTCTTTGCTCTCAATTGCAAGAAAATGTACTCAATATCGAATGTTGTAAGGGTTTCAACATCGAAATCCTCGGTTTGCACACAATTATTGATAATCTGTGATATACCTTCTGCCATTTCCGCATCATTCTCACTTTCTGCTGCCATTAGCAGAATCTTTTCCTCTTTTACAAGAAATGGTCGAACAGAGATGGAAGCTTTGGTGGATGGTACTTTTAGACTGTATATCGGAACCGTGAGTGTGGGTAGAGCCATGGTGTTTTCTCCTTTGTTGACCATTATTAGTCAAAGTTGTAAAATCGTGTAAAGATCTAAAGTTCTCAGTAAAGATCTATGGTTCTTGATGAATATTTATGGTGAGAAAACACCGTGTATAACATCATTTGTCAAAACACGGTATGAACATGATCCTGGCATCGTTTTCTGACTGTGTGGCGTCCCCGTGGCGGGC
>Ga0302132_10002736_pt1 | contig 10070 bp, 9 predicted proteins | sample CB9_321_MG_FD_203113 | JGI IMG/M metagenome (GOLD analysis project Ga0302132, IMG submission 203113) | Marine microbial communities from Western Arctic Ocean, Canada - CB9_32.1 | ecosystem: Environmental > Aquatic > Marine > Oceanic | place: Canada: Western Arctic Ocean | collected 2017-09-19 | reverse complement strand
ATCACTTCTACACGCCTACATCGCTCCTTCCGGTACGACTTGTATCTCGTGTAGAACGCTCTTCTACCGCGCCACGCTCTCGAAAGAACATGACACCCGCTGCTTCGGCACTGCACTTACTCCCGTTCATTATTGGTGCAAGAATACTCGACCGGTAAGCTATTACGCACTTTTTAAATGATGGCTGCTTCTAAGCCAACATCCCGGCTGTCAGTGTATCCAGACATCCTTTGTGACTGAGTGCAGTTCTGGGACCTTAGCAGGCGATCTGGGTTGTTTCCCTCTCGACGACGGAGCTTATCCCCCGCCGACTGACTCCCGAGATAATTACATTGGTATTCGGAGTTTGGTCACGGTGGGTACGGTTGGACCGCCCCAGTCGAAATCAGTGTCTCTACCCCCAATGCATAGTGGCTCGAGGCTAGCCCTAAAGCTATTTCGAAGAGAACGAGCTATCTCCTGGTTTGATTAGACTTTTACTCCTCCCCACAGGTCATCCCCTCATTTTTCAACACAAGTGGGTTCGGTCCTCCACGCAGTCTTACCCGCGCTTCAACCTGCCCATGGGTAGATCACCAGGTTTCGCGTCTACCGCCGCCGACTTTCGCCCTGTTAAGACTTGGTTTCCCTCTGGCTCCAGCCCTGAAGGCCTTAACCTGCCGTCGACGGTAACTCGCCGGGTCATTATGCAAAAGGCACGCCATCACACACATAAGGTGCTCTGACCGCTTGTAAGCACACAGTTTCAGGTTCTTTTAACTCCCCTTGTGGGGGTTCTTTTCATCGTTCGCTCGCGCTACTTAATTCACTATCGGTCGCTGGAGAGTACTTAGCCTTGGGAGGTGGGCCTCCCACCTTCAGACCAGGTTTCACGTGACTGGCCCTACTCGCAAGGTCGATCATCCTTTGTCTTCAAATACGGGGCTGTCACCCTCTTTGGCTCCGCTTTCCATCGGATTCTTCTAACGTTCTGAGATCGACGGGCTGGTCCCGGTTCGCTCGCCGCTACTAAGGGAGTCGTTATTACTTTCCTTTCCTCCGGTTACTGAGATGTTTCAGTTCACCGGGTTGATGGGGAATCCCGGGATCAATGCTCGTTTGACAGCTACCCCAGGCTTATCGCAGCCTTCCACGCCCCTGCTTCCAGCGCCAAGACATCCCCTGTGTGCCCTTATTCGCTTGACCACCCTCACTCAGGACTCAGAATCGCCCGCCCATCACTGTGATGATTGAACACAGTTCCTGCTTCCCGAGTGAAAGATCATCACAAACTATAACGATTACTACGTTACGCTCGTGGGAACTTTGAGATGCCACTCAGCATACTGCCAGATTGTCAAAGATCAGCCGCAACTAAGACTGACGCGCCTTGGACGTAAGTCCTTAGCTTGTCAAGACTTACAACTACTCGCCATCTACGTTCTAAATGGCGAAGCGGAATGTTATCTCTCGGCCGGTTGATGGTCAAGAAGCCGGAAAGCGATTTTCAAAGATTCGCGTCAGACGGGACACAATTCCGGCACTACTTGTCCTGTGCGGCACAGAAGTTTGCATTCTGTCGCCACAATCGCTGTGTCAGAACCAGTGGACCGGGCTTAGACCGGACGAAACCCTGTCCTTCGAGCATTGGAGACGACCGGGCTTGAACCGGCAACCTCCGGCTTGCAAAGCCGGCGCTCTCCCAATTGAGCTACGTCCCCGGGAAAAGAGAGCAGGGAACAGGGAACAGGGAACAGCCGAAACGCACTGTTCTCTTTTCCCTGCTCCCTGCTCGACGCTATTGGGCGTACCGGGACTCGAACCTGGGACCTCAGCTTTATCAGAGCTGCGCTCTAACCAACTGAGCTATACGCCCTCAGCGGAGCGGGATTCTGTCGAGTTGCCCGAAGTGTGTCCAGCGACGCTTTGCAGCTTTCCTCGTCTACGGTGGTGGCTACCAGACACTCCGAAAGTCCAGCCGGTTCAGGGTCCCACGCCTTCCAGTGGCACTCACGGATGCAAACCCGAAAGGCGTCCTGTAACCTCGCGCTTCCCGGGGTACGCATCCAGTCGCGGAGAACGCTTTCATGAGTCGAACACCTCTCTTTCTCGTAATCGCACTGTTGTTCGTGTCGAGTGACCGTCACTCGGTTTGGGCGTCTGACACAACGTGGCAGGCCGGCGTGGCTCGTGTCGTGATCACTCCGCAGGAACCAATGTTCCTTTCCGGCTACGGCGGGCGTGATCACGCTGCAGAGGGCAAGATTCATGATCTGTATGCTCGAGCGACTGTTCTGCGCGACGCGAATGGTGAAACCGCGGTATTCGTCGCGACCGACCTTGTGGGCGTGCCGATCAAGATGGTGCAAGCAATTTCGCCGGTAATCGAAACGAAGTTCGGCATCCGACGGCGCAGCGTCATGATTGCCTGCTCGCACACACACTGCGGACCTGCGCTCGACCATAAGCTCAGCTATATGCTCGATATGAAAGAGTCGGACTGGCAGCAGGTTCGCGAGTATCAACAGTGGCTCAATGACAAAATCGTCGAGGTCGTCGGGGCAGCGGTGGCGGACCTCAAGCCCGCACGTCTATCGACCGGAAGCGGACGAACGACGTTCGCCGCCAATCGACGATCACCAAAGGGTGTCGGCCCGTACGACCATCAGGTACCTGTGCTGCGGGTCGAATCCGAAGACGGATCGCAGTTAAGGGGGCTCGTGTTTGGCTACGCGTGCCACAACACCACCATGAGTTTTTACAACTGGTTCGGAGACTATTCAGGACTCGCTCAGCTGTACCTGGAAGATCGACACCCGGGCGCCATTGCCATGTTCTTCACTGGCGGTGGAGCAGACCAGAACCCGTTACCTCGTCGCCGTCTCGAACTCGCCGAAAAATATGGCCGGATGCTGGCCACGGCAGTTGATCAGGTGGTGGATCGACCGATGCAGACTGTGTCAGGCTCACTGCGGACCGCATTCGCTGAAGTCGATCTGGCGTTCAATAAACTGCCCTCGCGGAAAATGCTGGAAGCTGACCTGAAGAACTCAAGTCGCTATGCACGAGCGAGAGCGAAGCTGCTGCTCGAAGAATGGGATCGCGACGGCGGCCTGCCGGAGACGTACCCGTATCCGGTTCAGGTGTGGCAGATTGGGGATGGACTGACGTGGGTGGCACTCGGCGGCGAACTGGTCGTCGACTATCAGATTCGCCTCAAACACGAACTCGGTCAGAACCGAACCTGGGTCACGGGATACGCGAACGACGTCATGGCTTACATACCGTCCGAACGTGTGCTGGCAGAAGGCGGTTACGAAGGCGACACATCCATGATCGTCTACCAGCGTCCATCGAAATGGAAAGCGGGACTTGAGGACAAAATCGTCTCGACGGTACACCGACTTGCCACGCAGACATCGGCCACGGATTCGAAGTGAAGGGTTCATCCGGTTCTGCCATGTCCACAGCCGAAATCGATTGTGAATTGCGCGCGTACCTTGCGAGCTTCCTGTCTGATCATAAGCGCGAATTACTGCCGAGACTGCTGCTCAATCGGACCCGGCATATGAGCGTTGTCATCGAGGACATCTACCAGACTCACAACGCGAGCGCATGCCTGCGGAGTTGTGACTGCTTCGGCGTGCAGGACGTACATGTCATCGAAAACCGCAACACATTCACAGAAAATCGTAATGTCGCGCTGGGGGCGTCGCAGTGGCTGACAGTGCATCGCTACAGCGATCGAGAGGACGCCACATCGGAGTGTTTGAATGCTCTTCGCGAATCCGGGCATAGGATTGTGATGACCAGTCCACACGGCACGGACTGCGACCTTGAGACGTACGACCTCCGTCAGCCGACGGCTCTCGTGTTCGGTAATGAGAAAGACGGTGCATCAGACACTGTCCGTCGGATGGCCGATCATGTCATGCGGATTCCGATGTTCGGATTCTCCGAGAGTTTCAATATCTCTGTGGCCGTAGCCGTTTGTCTGCATCACCTGGTGTGGCGAATGCGGCAGCTTCAGGTGGACTGGCAACTGACGTTGCGGGAGCGTGAGGTCCTGTTGATGGACTGGGTCCGCTGCGCAAGCGGCAAACGCAGAGAGGCGCTTGAAAAGAAGTTCACAGAGAATCGCGACGTTCTGTCGGCCTCAGTCGACATGTGGCCGGACTGGAGCCAGGTTCAACCAGATGCTCGACTCGTGCAGGGCAACCGTGGCGACGTTCGCAAGTAGAGCCAACGAATTCACAATTCGGAGATCAGCTCGCGCGTGGCGTTCACTTCCGCAGTCAGACCATCGACCAGCGCGGTCCGACCACCATCTGGCAAGACTTCCCAGGTATAGGTCTCGATTTCCAGGTGCGGGGCGTAATCAAGTGCTGGAATCTGTGCGAGTGCGATCTTCAGGTCATCGCGTGTCGTACCAAGTGGTCCAAGCGATTCCGCGTTGACCGGTACGTGAAAATGAACGCGCCATTCATCCGCAGCACCAAAGGCACGGTCTGGATCGAGTGCGATGTCTTCGGTCAGGTCGACCATCCGGCTGATAGATCCATCCGGCAGACGCGCCATCGTCTGATGCAGATACCGCGGCTCAACGTAGCGAGCCAGTGCCTGCCGAGCGTCTTCGTTTTCGCCGGGCCGCTCGACGCGAATCGCACTGCTGATATGCAGTTTGTTAATGCGGATCGATGCTGCGGACAGTTCGCGGATTGAGTCGACAACGTTCTCAAATTCGACCGCCTGATGGCAAACGTCGTAGCAGACACCAAGATACTCCGTCACGACATCCAGCGAGTCGCGGTCAGCGGCCCGTTCCCTCAGACGGCTGAAGAAGCTCAGCGTCTCAGGAGTTGTCTCGATGATACAGAACGGTTCAGGCTCAATCGCCAGACGGATTTTCTTGCCCGTCGCTGCCTCAATGCCGGCGAGTGACTGTGCCAGATCGATCAGCCGATCTGCGCATTGATCTGTAAAATCGTCGGCGTGATCAAACGGCTTGAACCCCAGCGGTACTGTGGACAGGCTGCCTTCCGCTATGTCATCTGGCAGAAGACGAGCCAGAACTCGGGCACAGTCCATTGTGTATTGGACCCGTGCGTCGCTGGCCCAATCCGGCAGATAGACATTCTCTTTGACGCGTGCGTCGTGAAAATTCCCAAACGGAAACGTATTGAGGGTGTAACAGGTCAACCTTGCTGAGTGCAGGGTCTCGGCGAACCGGTCGAGAGCATCGTCCGTCTTTATCAGCTCATCCACAACGGACCGGGCCAGCCATAATCCGGCAGCCAGATCGCCGACGTTGTCGCGTACGGGAACGGTGAATTCCCGCAATCCTGACTCCACTTCGGCCACGGTCTGGCCGGGATGCACGTTGGTGCAATAACTCAATGGCAGCGTGTTGATCGTCATGGAAGTGAAGCTAACCGGACCGCTCCGGCAGCAGCAAGCGTTCCGGAGTGAAGTCCGGGCCCAGCCGGGCAATCTGAATCAGAACGTAAACCGACATGGCGATGTTGCCCAGCAGCATGATGCCGACAAACCATCCCGCACGACCGAGCCAGGTTCGTTCCTTCCATGCCACCCAGACGAAAAACGTCAGAAACCCGCAGTAAGCGTCGCACAGTGTGGCATGAAACCACGGATCCGACAGAAGTTGCGGCCCGACCTGCAGGATACTGCGATCCAGCGAGGCGTGGACTGTCACGGCGAGCATCGCCAGCAGGATCAGACCGAACACCACGCAGAGTATGCTTCGCATCATCGAGCCCTCTGAACTGTTCGTTCTGCCGTCGCTCGACGGCGACCGCGTCTCATGAAGTGCCTTTGTATTCGGGATGACAGACCCCGCACCACACAGCATCCGCAACGCGGACGGCATTCGACCGAGGATTCCAGAATCCGGCTTTTGCCGTGTAGCCGGACACAAACAGCTCCTTTTGCAGATGTTCGCGGCAGACCCCGCGGCCGCAGAACTGGCACACGGCGCGGGCGTCCTCGTCGCATGAGATACACTTCATGGCAGGCCTCTTCCGCGGTCATGACGATGATCGCCGGGTACCGTCAGGCGGCCGCCCGGCTCTGTGACTGATCCGATTCCATGGCGAGAACCTCCTCGATCAGTTGGCCGTAGTCCGCTGCACCGGATGATTTCGGCGCATAGTCGAAGATCGATTGTCCGTATCCCGGAGACTCGGCCAGCCGCACGTTCCGTCGAATACGACCACTGAATATTTTCGCGTTGGCCCACGGAGTGTCGGGCGTACTCCGTCGCAGCACATCGGTCAGGTCGTCCACGATGTCCGAAGCCAGTCGTGTGCCGGTTTCATACAGACACAGGACAATGCCGGTGACCTGCAGACCACGGTTCAATCGCTGCCGTACAAGGGCCGTCGTCGAAAGCAGTTTGGCCAGACCCTGCAGGGCCAGGAAGTGTGGCTGTAACGGAATAAAGACTTCGGTCGCAGCCGTCAGAGCATTGATCGTCAGCACACCGAGCGACGGCGGGCAATCCATTAGAACGTAATCGAACGGATCTGCATCAGTCAGTCGATGTAGAGCCTCCCTCAAAACAGTCTCGCGATCGGGAGCGTCCACCAACTCCAGCTCGGCTGCGGCAAGATCGACATTGGACGGGGCGAGCCACAGATTCGGCATGACCATATGCCGAATTTCGCCCAGCGTCCGACGTCGAGTGAACACGTCGTAGACGGTAGGCACGTTGCCGACGGCCTCGACTCCCAGATACAGCGACGCGTGCCCCTGCGGATCGAGATCAAGCAACAGGACGCGTTTCCCGGCCCGGGCAAGTCCGGCCGCCAGATTAACGCTGGTCGTCGTCTTGCCGACGCCACCCTTCTGATTCATCAGGGCAATTGTTCGCATCGGAATCCCTTCCGGACATTAATTGAATTCGCGGCCCGTCTCGGGCGACGGCCAGTATAGGCCTGCGGTGCAGAATTGGAGAAGACGGCCTGGGTGCGGGACGGGGTTTGCGCGCTGGTGTGTTGTTGGTCGAAGTCAGGATGAGGTGTCGAGGGGATGTTCTGACAGGGAGGTCGGAACCGAACTTCTTTCCATGTTCCCTGTCCTGGTCGAAACGCAGAGAACGCCGAGGTTCAACACTCCGCGCCCTCTCCGTCTCTACGTTTCCAGACTGCAGCGGGCCGCGAAAAGGGTGGCTGAGGATCCCCGGAAACTCCTCGTTTTCAAGTGCCAAACCGTCGTTTCTGCCTTCGAGTCAACCACCGATTCTGGTGACGAGCCAAAAACTGAGCAACCTGAACGGGTACAGCGGCTGCGATCGGACCGCCGTGATCGCCAGCAGGGTGGCGATGCACGAACCCCCGAAAGCCATCGAGTGCTTCCCGCCCGTCGTGATCGGCATGAACGCCGGTCCGGACAAAGTGTTCCCTGCCGACACCACCTGCCCGTTCTCAAAGAATCCGCCGTAACTGAACCCGGTTCCCCACCCCGCGCCGCGATGCGATGGCCGAAGCGACGGGAGTCCGCGTGTCGACCGAACGCCGCCGCAAGAAAGCTGAGCGACATTACAATGCCTGTCCGTGTCCTGCTTGGCGATGCCGGTCATGGCCCAGGCTGCGAAGTTTCGGCAATGCAGCTTCACGGCGCGTCACTGGAAAAACTGGTCCGCGACGTCCAGAACTCGCCCGATCCAATCGAACGCCGCAGCCTGTGGGTGGCCCGTCTAGTCCGACAAATCACAATTGACTGCTCACTTGAGTTTTCTGCAGGTTTCGGCGGGCGGTCGATTTCTCTTTCCAGGTTCGCGGGCGATCGTCGGACTTCGATGCGAGGGGACGCCCCGTGTAAGTCCAGTTGAATGGCTTCGCCATTGTTCGGTTCAGATAGTCGATGTAGTCGAGGATTCGCGTCTCCAGCTCGGCGACCGAGGTGAAGCTCGCGCGACGCAGCGCCTTGCGATTGATGATGCCGAAGATCGATTCGATCTGGTTCAACCACGAACTATGTTTCGGCAGATAAACAAACCGAATCCGGTGCCCGGCCTGCGAAAGAAACTCACGACCGGTCGCCATCGACTTCAGGATCCCACTGTGGCCTTTCCTGCCTGGTTCGCTCCGCGGAATCCCTTCCAGCAGCGCCACGTAGCGAACCAGGGCTGCGCTGATGTGGGTGTTCAAGTTGTCTACTACGAAAACCCATTGGGCGTCCGGGTCCGTGTTGACCGTGTCATGAATATGCCAGCAGAAATCGACCTCTGTGCGCGTGGGTCCCAGTGTGGGTGAGATGACCTGCCCGGCCGCGACGTCCCAGTTGCAGATCAGGCAGGTGGTCCCATGCCGTTTATATTCGAACTCGATGCGCTCAGGCTGGCCCGGCTTCATCGGGATCGTGATCTGGATTCGTTCCAGTGCCTGGATGCTGGTCATCTCGTCCACACAGACCGTGTGTGTGCCTTCTGTGGCAGCGAGTTGGGGAGCAGCGAGATAGGTCTGACAGACAATGTCTACCTGAGCCTCAAACACCGCCTGGTCTTTTTCAGTCGTCGTAATCCAATACCGACTGCGGTGAGGCTGCAGTTTCGCCTCCCTCAGAAAACGATTGACATGGGAAGTCGAGATGGACTTCACGATCTTCCGCTGCTGCGCTTCATCAGCCAGTTCCGCTCCGGTCCAGTGTGTGATCGGGCGACCGGACAATTTGGGTTGTTCACACGCCAGACTAATAATGGCAGTGACCTGCTGCGGTGTGAACGTGCCTGGTGATCCCGGTCGCGGCGCATCGCTGAGCACGTCTTCGACCGCACGTCGCAATTCGCTGAGTGGCTTGCCGGCTTGTGAGATCGTCTGCAGAGCGGGCATCGACTCCTGCCACCGGGCTCTCCACTGTCCGACCTGCTGGCGATGCAGATTGACTTCGGCGGCGATGTCGAGATTGGTCAGCCCCTCCCACGCCAGCAGAATGACCTGCGCCCGTTGAGCGAGTCTGCGGGAAACGGTGGACTCGCGGACGATCTGCCTCAGGATCGTGAGCAAAGAATCCGTCACAAGAACTTCGGCGGCCTTCCCTGGCATGCCGTTTCCTTTCGATGATGTGCATCCCCCGCGGGGCACATCGCTGAAGGAAAACTGCCTTGTGTGGCAAGACCACTTTGCCGAACAATGCCATCGCCTGTGATCAGATACGATCCCCGCGTGGCCACTCAATTGTGACTCGCCGGACTAGTCAGTGACGTGATATCCGGAAGCCATACGCAGTTGGCGTGGCGAATGACTGGCTTCAGCGCCCACGATTCGCCTTGTTGCATCAATTACGTCCGATAAGCTGCAGGAAATACTCCGCAGGATTCAAAAAGCTTCAACTGGTCGGCAAGGACGCAGACCCATGCAGAGATATGAGGTCTCGCTGAATGTCGAACAGCGATTATTCGAACGTCCATCCGTCACTCAAGTCCGGTCTCACCGGCGGCGCCGCAACGGGCCATGGTGTTGAGTATCAAACCTGGTACGCGGTATACGTTGCGCTGAAGCTGATTTCACGATTTCTTCGTGAAATACCGATCCCAAACGAGCCCCCGATGCTCGTCATCGAACCGCGGATCCTGACTGGCCAATCGCTGACCCGGTGGGATATTCGCACCGCGCCGGACAACGTCGCGATTGAGGCAAAGGCCAAACCGGCGAAGGGCGACCTGATTGAGTTGCTCAAACGCTGCCGTGACAACGTGGATTCCGGAAGCAATCAACAGTTTGAACTTGTTTATGGCAAGTGCAGCATCGGCTTCCTGCACGCGATTGAGAAGCTGATTCGGCTGGCGATAGAAAGTGCCGGTAAAAAGGATGCGTTCGATAAACTCTGTGAGCTGGAATCAGATGACGGGCTTCAAGAAGTGCTTCGGACTCTTGGCTCAGCGGCGCTACCTGTCGGTCGGCGGCTCACCCTGAAGCCAATGCCGGACCATATCCTTCACGATGTGATCGACCTTCACTTGGAATTCCTGTGTCCGCCTTCGCATCGAGAGCGAGTTAAGGATGCACTCTGTTCAAAACTCGTGAGGGGAATGAAGAGCCGTGAGGCATTTTTCATTCGAATGTTCCTCATCG
>Ga0302132_10002731_pt1 | contig 10077 bp, 7 predicted proteins | sample CB9_321_MG_FD_203113 | JGI IMG/M metagenome (GOLD analysis project Ga0302132, IMG submission 203113) | Marine microbial communities from Western Arctic Ocean, Canada - CB9_32.1 | ecosystem: Environmental > Aquatic > Marine > Oceanic | place: Canada: Western Arctic Ocean | collected 2017-09-19 | reverse complement strand
TAGCATCTCCCTTGAAGTAACCATTCTCCAACCAATGCTGGTACCAATGATCTTCAAGTTTATCCCAGTTATAAGATTTGTCAAGTTTTGTTTTTGACATATTGAATTAAAATTTAATCTAATCTAATAATAATGAGCGTATTGGCTAACGATCTAAAATTAATGAGAATGCTGTTGTTAGCTTTAATACATTTTGATTGGCTTTTACAAGATTCCCCGATATTATTCGGCCAAGGTTACGCATAACTTTATAACCAATCTCAGGGTTCGCATCACAAATTGAATAAAGATCTGATTTCTCTATGCGCGCTAAGGTGCAGTTTGATTCTGCGCGAACATTTGCTGTTCTTTGATCACCATCATTAAATATTGACATCTCGCCAAACTGCGGATGCATTTCACTTGAGAGCTTCAAAATAGCTTTTTCACGATTATCTAACTCTCCTTTATTCATTGATAGTGTTAGTGCTTGATTAATTTCTACGCTACCACTTAACAATAAATATATAGAGTCTCCTTGGTCTCCTTCTGTAATAAACTGTTTACCCTTATCTATTGTTACTTCTTTAAGGGCGGTATGAAATTGACTGATCTGATCATCAGTTAGATCATCAAAAATCTGAAATTGATTTAATTGATTATTATTCATCATTAACTCACGGGATTATGATCGCCCGTTCTCCTTCTTTTATACTATAGTCTTTACTAGGATTCACAACTACATTGATTTTGCTTTCTTCCTGTAGGTTTATCCCTCCTTCTTTTAATTTTCTTTCAATAAAAGAATCAAGCGCCGAGGCATCAGAAGACAAAATGGCACCAATCCCAAGGTTTTCATCTTCTGCGAAAACACCAATCAATAGTGAACCATCTAATTTCCGATAATAATCGAATAAGTCAATATAGGCTCTGTCAATAAATTCCGAAGGTATATTTACACGCTTAAAACGAGAAATAGAATTACTCTCTATTAATTGGTTTGCAATCTGTGGTATTCCTGGATCTATTACATGGGAAGCTAAGATATGTGCACTAAAATCATCTCCAACTACAACTTCATCCGCATCAGCTCTTTTTATATGAGTTAAATTTTCTCGATCTAATAAATAGGCGATTACACGAATGCTGGGATCCATACTTTTAATTGTTAGCGTCGCAAAAATGGTCTTTTCATCATAGGTTGCGACTTCTGACCCAGTAGTATTAGGTATGATTATGACAGTATTTGCTTCAAAGATACTGGCTTTATTTAATATTTCTTCTTGAGTAAAATCACCAGATACAAAATGTATATTTAATTGCTGATATCTATTCTTGAGTTGGGTTACATCTTCCTCATTCATTTCGTTTATAATAACTAAATCTTTTTTCTTACCACCGCTTAGATGTTGAATAGAGTCTAAAACTCGAGCTCCGTTAGGATTCCACCCACATAAGATTAGATGATCATTTAAGTTTAATTGTTCCAAACCTTTACCCTCCCGGATTTTTTGTGCAACAAAAATAGAAGAAATGGATGCTGTTAGCAATGAGACAAGTGAAATACCAATGAACATAATTATAACAGCAAAAATTCTCCCTGATGGTGTTGTTGGCGAAAAATCGCCATAACCAACCGTGGTCATTGTTACTATAGCCCACCAATAGGGGTTATCATCTTTAGATATTTCGCCTGGCTCTAGCCATTGTAGAATCATACCTCCAAGTACCATCGTTAGCAGAATACCTGCACCTACTTGAAAAAAATTGTTACGAATTAATGTTCTGATCCATAATCGCATTAAGCTAATTTAATTATTCTACACATAAATGATTGCTTAAATAAGTGATTAAAAGATGAAAGTTTATTTTTTATTGACTTTTACCCATTAGAACCCTTAGCATCTTTTGTATAGAGGACTGCATATCGTTGTTTAAATCTAGTAAGTTCCTTTATCGTAAAGTTTTTAAAACCTAGGAGGCTAAATGATTAATGAATTAATCAATAACAGGCTTAAGACTGCTTTCTTGATGATTTTAGGAATGTCTACATTCCTAATGGCTCAAGAAGGATCTGTCTCTGGTCAAGTCACTGACGCTCAAACGGGCGACCCTCTAGTAGGAGCCAATGTGCTTGTTGTGGGTACCAATTTAGGTGCTGCAACAGACATGAATGGTGAATACTCGATTAGTAGGGTTCCTGCTGGTGCTCAGCGACTAAACGCAAACTATATTGGTTTTGCGAGCAGTTCGTCTAATGTAGATATTCCAGTTGATGGAAATGCTACAGCGTATTTCGGTCTTTCGGTGGCAGCTCTAAACCTTAATGAGGTTGTTGTTACTGGCGCTGGTACAGCTGTTGAAAAATCTAAAATTGGTAACTCTGTTGGTGTCGTAAATATGTCATCACTGGAAGATGCACCAATTACTAATTTTTCAGATATTCTACAAGGTCGTGAAAAAGGTGTGGTCATGTTACCAAATGGTGGATTGAATGGTGAAGGTGCTCAAATCCGTATTCGTGGTACCTCAACCCTATCACAATCTAATGAACCGGTCATTTACCTTGACGGAGTTCGCTTAGATAATACTATGGGTGCTTCATTTGGCGGTGGAACTCCATCACGCTTAGATGAAATAAACCCTGATGCAATTGAACGCATTGAAATTCTTAAAGGTGCTGCTGCTGCATCACTTTATGGAACTCAAGCTGCTAATGGTATTATTCAAATTTTTACCAAACAAGGTGCTATTTCTAAGCCTCAATTCACTGCAGAGGTGAGTACTTCTAGTAGTAGCTTTGATGAAGGACGGTTTAAACCGAATTCTGGTTTTGCACGTGATCAGGCAACGGCAACTCGCATGGCTCAATTATTTCCGGACCAAGCAAAGTCCGGCTTAAAACCATACGATGTGATATCAGTACCCTTTATTAGTTGGATTTATGATAAAGGCACAAACCAAACAGTTGCAGCTTCTGTCCGTGGTGGTGCTCCAGGTGCTACTTATTTTGCAAGTCTACGTTATTTGAACTCTGACGGTCCATATGATGAAAATGCTACATTACTAGGACTACCAGTTGGAGCAGCTGACCCAACTAAACCTGGTGCGAATGATCAGCGTGACCAGTTTATGATGAGTGCTACTCTTAATATTATTCCAACTGATCGAATGAGAATTCGTTTATCAACAAACTATTCTCAAACAGAACATAATACCATTCAGAATAATAATAATATTTATGGTACTACCTCTCTTATTCAGATGGGTAAGCCTGAGCATTCAACCGCAACAAATGCTACTGGCTCTATTGCTTTTGCGACTGCACGTGAAACAACATATCGTTCTTTAGCAAATGAAGGTGAGAATACGACTATTTCATTGCAGTCTAGCTACAGAGTAACCGATGGTCTAAATATATCAGGTACTTTTGGCTTGAATACGACTCTTAATAAGTTTACTAGCCTTACTCCTTTTGGATATAACGTTGATGGCAAAGTCGCTTCAAACGTTCAAGGTGCTCTTTATCAAGGCAGTAATGACAAAAAAGTCTTTTCAATGGATGTCAAAGCTGACTATAAAATGAATGTAGGCTCTTCTCTAAGCTTTGAGAATGTTGCTGGATTTCAAGCGTTTCAAACTGTTCAGAAGAATATAGAAGGTGGTGGCTCGCAGTTCCCAGGCCCAGGGCTTCAAGTCCTTGGTGCATTAGGATCTCCTGGCAACCCTTATTCAAGTTATTCTGAAGTTATTGAAGCCGGATTTTTAGCTCAAAGTAGAATTGGCTTCTCAGACTTTTTGTATACCACAGTTGGTATTCGTCAAGATGCGAATAGTGCATTTGGTTCTGATTTCAGTACCATCACTTATCCCCGTGTAAATGTCTCTTATATATTATCAAATCATCTTGGTCAAGTTGGCCCAGTCTCCACAGCGCGCTTACGCATGGCTTGGGGAAAAGCAGGTCAACAACCGGGTGCCTTTGATCAGTTTACGACATATTTACCATGGGCTTCAGAATTTGGTCCTGGCTTATCACCTGGTAATGTAGGTGACCCCTCCTTATCTCCAGAGATTTCTACTGAAATTGAGATGGGTGGTGAAGTTGGTCTTTTTAATGATAAGTTAGCATTTGATTTCCAGTATTGGGATCGAACAGTTGAAGATGCTTTAATTCAACGTGCTTATCCAGCTTCTGGCGGTTTTTACCGTACTCAGCTATCTAATATTGGACAACTTGATGCAAGTGGTTGGGAAGTTGGCGTAGATGCTAACGTTATGCGTAATTCAAAGATGTCCGTAGATGTGTTTGGAAGTTTATCTTATTTGGAAGAAAAAATAGTTAGTCTTGGTGGTGCACCTGAGCAAAAAGTAGGTGGATCTTATCCTCGCTACAGAAACTTCTTAACTGAAGGCTTTGCTCCAGGTACGTACTTTGGTGCTAAGCTAAATCGCGATGATAAATATCCAATCGATATTAATGGTGATGGAAAATCAGATAGTGATTCTGATTTGCTTGCTTTCTTTACTACTGGCGGTGCTGGTGTAAGAAGTGGCTGGAATCCTGTTATGGCTACTCCTACACAAGCTGATGTTGATGCAGGAAGAGCTAAAGGAACCGGTGCTTTAGACTGGTATCTTGGTAAGCCAACTCCAGACTATACCAGCGCTTTTGGTATTAAAGTTACCTATGGCAAAAACTGGAGTTTAAATACTCTTTTTGAATCACGTTTTGGTGATTACGAAGTTACTAACCTTACTGATGCTTTTCGTAAGTCTCACAGTTTGATTGGTAGAAATACACCTGAGGCTGCACTTAACGAGTCTAATTTGATGAATCCAGCAAAGGCTGGACAAGGACGTTTAGACGCTGCCAATGAATGGGTTCGTAAACACTTAGCCTTATCACCTTACAGCGGTTTAAATACAATGGAAGATGCTTCTTTTCTTAGACTACGTGAGTTAAGTCTCTCATACAAGGTGGATCAAACATTAGCTGCACGTCTTGGTCTTAATAGTATGACTATTGCCGTGTCAGGTAAGAACTTATGGATGAGCACTGATTACAGTGGTATAGATCCAGAGACAAATGCTATTAGTGGTAACAGAGGTGGTTTAAATGGTTTTCTACAATCAGTTGATGCTTTCGGAGTTCCAATCCCAAGGATTTGGAACTTAAGTGTCAAAGTTGGCCTGTAAGGAGGTATGAAAATGAAAAATAAAACAAAATTAATCAGCCTTCTACTTGGTTTTTCTTTGATTGGCTGTGATTTAGATGTTGATAACCCAAACAGTTTACTTGAAGATGACTTACAAGACCCTAGTGCAGCAGCTGCACTAGCAAATGGTGCTTGGAATGCAACCCTTAGAGGAGTCACCTATATGATGATGCCTCATGCGGTTGCGACTGATGAATCTGTTTGGATTGGTTCACGAGATGCTTGGTACCAGATTGATAAAGGTGGTATGACTAATGTCTATAATGAGTTTGTTGATCAAGCTTGGCCTTATATCAGTGAAGGACGATGGATGTCAGATAAGGCAATTGCAATCCTAGAAGGATTGGGTGCGGACTTACCAAATGATCAAGATCTAGTCTTGGCTTATTTAACTGGTGCAATGGTTCGCGTTTATATTGCTGATATGTTTGATGATTTTGTTTACTCAGACAAAACTGAACCAGGAATGCCTATTGGAGCTGCTAACATGTCTCAGTTATATGATGAAGCTCTTGCAATACTAGCAAAAGCACAGACATTAGCTACAGGTGATAATGCTGTAAAGGTTTTATCTCTTGTTGCAAGAACTAGACATGCCAAAGCAGTCTGGGGTAAAGTTAACCCTGTAAACACAGCTAGCCCCTATGTTAGCGCAGGTGCATCTGAAGCTGCTGCTGCAGCTGCATTAATGGGCGCAGACTGGAAATGGAGAATGAACTTTAGCTCTAGTACAGTTAGCAACTATATGTCAGGACAGATTAATGATCGTCAAGAGATGGATCTTTTCCAGAATGCATTAGTTGAGACTGCTACAACAGGTGCTGGTGGTGATCCTCAACCAAATGACCCTGTAACTGGTTTACTTGACTCACGTATGACTGCTTCAGCTGCTGAATTTAGAGCTGGTGGTGGTGGTACGCAGTGGGCACCAGTAACAATCACATCATTACGTGAAATGCATTTGATCATTGCTGAGAGTAAAAAGGCAGGTGGTGATGATGCAGGTTGTTTAGCAGAATTAAATGCACTTCGTGCATTTGACTCACTAGACCCCTATCCTTCAGGTACTGATGCAGGTACAGCCTTACAACATGAAAGAAGAGCAAACTTGTTTCTTCAATCACGTCGTCTATCAGATATGTATCGCTTTAACCTTACCTCTACGGTTTGGGATGCGGTTGAAAAATCTGCCGCTGGTAGTTATTTCCCAATTACGATAGGTGAGATTAGGTCGAACCCTAATATCAATCAATAATTCTAAGTAATCAGCTTTTAAGCTGAAGAACAGTAATTGTTAAAATGGGCCCATTAAATGGGCCCATTTTTTTTATCTAATATATTTATTTATTGCTTTAATTTATACCATGCAATATCTAATAAAAACCTTCGCAGTTATTTTATCTAGCACAATCCTTTTCGCACAAGTTAAGACTGCTGTAAAACCTTCAAAAATAGCCTATGTAGGCATTCAAGTTGAAAATGTTGAATCATGGGTTAGAAATGAACTTGAAAGAAAAATGAATATTATTTTTCTTGATCTAGATCAAGAAAAATTAATTATGCCTCTTGAGGCTAATGAATTAGCTGAAGATCAAATTGATTTATTATTCAAAGAAATCAATGATAAAAATTTTCAAAAAATTGCTGATAAAACTGGTGCAAAATATATTTTTGCGGGAAAATTTAAAAATGTTTCACCTGATGAAAGTCGAATAATGATTCAAGGTGATTTTTATCGCTATAATACTCAACTAAAAACAAGCTTTAAATATGAAGTCCTAAAATATTATGAACGCATGGACGGTGAAGCTAAAGTAATAAAAAAGCAAATGATTGATTCAATGCCTTATAGTCCTAAGCCAGCTTCATTTAGACAAATTGCTTTTGTTTTTGGAGGTATTTTGTTAATTGGTTTAGTCTTTATGACTCTAACTGGAACAAATGTTTGGATGGATGGTGAAGGTAGTGAAGGTGACGGAACTCCAACTGAAAACTAATCTAATCTTTTTAAAATAGTTTATTTTTTCTCAAAAATACCAACAGTCTCAACATGTGGCGTGTGGGGGAACATATCAACCATGGTAAGATTTTTTAACTGATACCCATTCTGCTGTAGAACTTCAGTATCTCGTGCTTGAGTCGTTGGGTTACATGATATATACACAATCTTTTTTGCTTCAAACCTAGGAAGATAATTTGTCATAAATTTATGCATACCTGCTCTTGGAGGATCAACTACAATCACATCTGGTTTTGGATATTTTTTACCTACCCCAAATTTGAAAAAATTATCCAAGTTTGCGATATGAAAAAACGCATTACCTACCCCGTTTCGAATGGCATTTCTTGTAGCATCTTCAACTGATGAAACAATCACTTCAAAACCATGCACTTCTTTAGCTTTTTGAGCTAAAAATAGTGATATCGACCCTGTCCCACAATAAAGATCAAAAACTATTTCTTTACCCGTTAATTTGGCACCCTCAAGCGCTGTTTGGTATAATTTTTCAGCCATAACAGAATTGGTTTGAAAAAATGAATTTGCTGAAATTTCAAAAGTAAGACTTCCTAGCTTTTCTTCCAAGCAAGGTTTCCCATGTAAATGTAATTCATACTCGCCAAATGCCACATCAGCTTTTCTTGTATTGATATTATTCACAACTGTAGAAATTTGAGGAAATTCTTCAATAAGTCCATCAACTAAAGGTTTGAGTAAATCTGTGTTTTCGTATGAAGTTACTAGATTGACTAAAATTTCATTAGTAAAATGTCCAAATCTCATTGATAAATATCGTAAAAAACCATTATGAGTCTTTTGATCGTACGGCTTTAGATTTAGTTCTTTTGATAATTTTTGAGTTTTATTCAGAATACTTGTTCCTATTTCAGGCATCAAATGACATTCATCAATATTTAGGATTTTATCCCAACGTTTTGGTATATGCATACCTAAAGCAAAGTCTCTACTTACGTCTTCAGGTTCACTAGGTAATACCCATCGGTTATTAGAGAACGTAAATTCCATTTTATTACGATAGTTAAAAATATTCTCAGATGGTATAACTGCGTCTAATACAAAATCTTTAATACCAGCCTGCCTTTGAAATATGTTTTCTATCTGTTGTTTCTTTTGAGCAATTTGTTCATTGTAGGACAATTGTTGAACTTTGCATCCTCCACATGTAAGAAAATGAGAACATGGAGCTTCAACTAAGTGTGGTGATTCATCAATGATTTCTAATGGGCGAGCTTCAGCATAGCCTTTTCTTTTTCTATAAACTAAAGCACGTACTTTTTGACCTGGGATAACATTCTTTACAAAGATAACAAAGTCATTTACCCTTGAGATTCCTTTACCACCATACGCAAGAGATTCAATCTCAAGTTCGTATTCTTGTCCTTTTTTTACAGATGTTTCAGGCATGAAATTATTAGCTCTTATATTTAATTAGTTGAAAATGCTTCTAAAAAATTGACAAGAAGTTTTTTTAAATTGAAAATTCCTTTTTTAGCATTTTCAATCGTTCTCTCATGGCTCAATGGTTGATCATCCATTCCCGAAGCCATATTTGTTACAACTGATAAAGCTGCAACTTTTAGACCTAGATAACGTGCTAGAATTACTTCAGGTACGGTTGACATTCCTACTACATCTCCACCCAATATTTTAGCTCCACGTATTTCTGCTGGAGTTTCAAAATTAGGACCGCAAAACCAAAAATAAACACCTTCATGTAATAGTATATTTTTCTGCTTTGCTCCTTTTAAGAATAAATCACGTAATGTAGGGTCATACGCATCAACCATATTTACAAAACGAGCATTACCTTTTTCTTTAAATAGAGGAGAAATACCCATATAATTAATATGGTCAGTCAACAAAATAACTTCACCAGGTTTTGCATTAGGTTTGAGACTTCCTGCAGAATTGGTTAAAATAATAGTAGAACAACCTAAAGCTTTTAAAGTTTGGAGAGGAATCTTCATTGCATCAATATTTGAATCTTCATAATAATGGACTCTTCCTTGCAAAACTGCAATTTGAACTCCATTAATTTGACCTAAAATCAATTGGCTTTTATGACCTTCAACTGTAGTAATTGGAAATCCTGGAATTTCTTCAAATGAATAAATCACTTTATCTTGAATTTCTTCAATAAAAGATCCTAACCCAGACCCTAATATAATACCAACTTCAGCAGAAGGTTTGTCTGTCTTGGATCTAATAACTTCTAAGGCTTTATTATTAAACATAAATCAAACTCCAACAATAATTTTTCATAGGCAGGCCTTAACTTGTTCAACTAATTTTTCAGCAGCTTTTTTAGTCTCTGCCTCAGCATAAATTCTCATAATTGGTTCTGTATTTGATGAGCGGATATGAATCCAACAATTATCCCAGATAAGTTTAAGACCATCCATGGCATTTATTTCTGCATCTTTAAAAAGACTTTTTACTTTTTTCTCCACAATTTCTTTATCAATGCCATCAAGTATGATTTTATCTTTAACTATGTAGAATTGCGGAAGATTTGCGTGAATTTTGCTGATTTGAGTTTCTTCTTGCGCCATACGGTTCAAAACCATAGCTGCACCAACTAAAGAATCACGACCAAGATGAGATTCTTTAAGAATAACCCCTCCATTTCCTTCTCCACCAAGATTTGAGTTTAATTCTAACATTTTTTGAACAACATTAATTTCACCAACGGCAGAACGTTCAATTGAACAACCGTGCTTTTCAACCATTTTTTCTAATGCCATTGAGGAAGAAAGATTTGTTACAAAGGTTTCTTCCTGACGTTTATTTTGAATATAACCCTCAACTGCTAAAACCAAAGTATATTCCTCACCAATTGGCTTTCCTCTCTCATCTACT
>Ga0302132_10002727_pt1 | contig 10081 bp, 12 predicted proteins | sample CB9_321_MG_FD_203113 | JGI IMG/M metagenome (GOLD analysis project Ga0302132, IMG submission 203113) | Marine microbial communities from Western Arctic Ocean, Canada - CB9_32.1 | ecosystem: Environmental > Aquatic > Marine > Oceanic | place: Canada: Western Arctic Ocean | collected 2017-09-19 | reverse complement strand
CAAAAATAGGATTAGTCTCCACATTAGGCTCTCCAGTAAGCTTCTGCGCTAACGCAGCGCCAGCTTGAGCTACATTTAATCCACCAGCTTTAACCGCAAGGTCAATAAGTTGGACTAATGCGTTAATTTCTCCTTCGCTAAATTCAATACTTTTCATTTAATGGATTATAATCTTATTCTATGAAAAATCAATTTTAAAATAAAGAAAAATAACTATAATGTATAAATGCTAAACTGTTTATTTCTCGTCCCCATCGATCATCGCGGTATCCAAGGAAAGTTAGTAAATAACTATCTTAACTTGCAATCTTGGTGCCACGCAAATAATTCCCAAATACTCACTGTTAATGGGTTGTTTCTTAATTTTGCGCGTAATTACTTAGCCACAGGAGGGAAGGGATTTGCAGATCCTACTCCTCCAGCTGCTGAATGGCTTTTTTGGCTTGACTCTGATGTTGATTTCAGTATCGAACAAGTAGAACAGCTACTCTCCGTGCCATCTAAAAATAAATTTGTTAGCGGGTGGTATAGATCAGACTACTCTGATCATGCCATGGTAGGGAACTGGGACGAAGACTATTTCCGAAAACAACATTATATGCCCTTTCTATCTGTAGAGTGGCTAGACAAAATAGGAAAAGAGGAGCCTCATAAATTAGTTGAGGTCGATTGGTGTGGGTTTGGATTCACCAAGATCCATAGATCTATTTTTGAAGAGATGGAATACCCCTATTTCCCCCTTAACCACGTATCTATCCCCGACTGTGACGATAAAAGAGGGGGGAAATTTGACCTTGAAGAACTAAGTTTCGAGGATGTGAGCTTTTGTAGGAATTGCTATGAGACAACGAAAATAAAACCTTTGGTTGTCCCAAGAATACGACTTCCTCATTTAAAATCATTTTTTGTATAATTTAGTGTATATACTTATATAATAAGTATACCGCCATGCCAGACGAAATTTTAGGAGATCCGATCCCAAGAGATGAACCCTTTGTGGTTCCTGCTAGACCAGAAGAAATCTTTGATTCCATTTGGTTACGAAATATTAACATCTCTGTTCCAGCTACCGCTGAGTCAGGAAGCACAGAGGGAAATATCCATATTGAATGTTTACCTTATGATGAAGCTGCTGAAAATATCTACACCACCGCTGATAATGAGGGTGTGGAATATCTTAATGTCCCCAACCGAGTTAATGGGAGGAAAAGCTTTTGGCAGTGTGTTGATGAGGTGCCAGAGGTTAAAGACGCGATGGATGCGATTGTCGCAGCTATCCCTGCTTTAAGGACATGGATTAATACTCCCCCGCCACCACCCGATCCTCCTCAGGGTTAAGAGACAGTATAGATATTAAAATGTGGAGTGTTGCCCTCTTGGTGATCGTTTTTAAAGATCAGACAGGCAGTCACTTTACCATTAATTTCAATCTTACCTGATAGGTAACTACGCCCATCTTTTTTAGTCTTTATCCAGAAGGCTCCGACCTTATGCTTTGCCCAATTTGAAGGTTGTTTTTCTGAGGAGGTCGATAAAGTTTCTTCGGGCATAGTGGGGTAATTTCTTATATTGTTTTTTTAAACGGCGGTAGACTCTTTTAGATACTGGGTCTACAGGATTACAAATCTGTCTTAATTCTCTGGCGATTTTATCGTTCATAGCTTGGCTATATAACTTTCGGAATCTTTTATAAAGCCCATCTTTTTATAGAAGCGACCTATTTTTTCTGCTTTTGGATGAGCCATAGCACAATTCATAGTAATATATTTAAATTCTTTTTCTTTGGCAAATTTCAATGCCTTAGCTAACAGTTTATAGCCCATCTTCGGGTTTTTAGAAAGCCAAATATATTCTGAGAAAATCTCTTCTCCAAATTTTTCATTTTTTTGGTTTAAAAAGGCGATCATAGCATCAAATTTATGATGTATGTTTAAGTTTCCCCAGACGAAAAAATCCCAAGCTAATAAATGTTTATTGGCAAAGGAATTAGAAATATATTCTTTATTATGTCTTACAAAGTAATGTCCTTCATTTTCATTTTCATATTCAAAAAGATCGAAAATATCATCTAAAAGAGTTTTGAATTCAGAAGGATTTGTAATTCTCTTGATCATTTATTCAAGACAGCGATCAGCTTGCGAGCTTCTTTGGCAGGGATATCCTTAAAAGAAGACCACTCTTTAGCTGATTCGTTTCTATAACTCTCGCTCTTCCAGAGACCTCTGAGGATATTTTTACACCCATCAAAAGAATCAACATTATGCTTCTCTCTTAAAGTCTTTTCTAAGAGGTCTACAGGAGTGATGGGGGTAGCGACAGCATCTGACTCATACGACTGAGAGCTTCCCCGAGACTTATCAATCTCATCTGCCCCGACAATATGAATATTTAGATAATTACGCACACAACGCACAAAGGCTCTATTAAAGGCAATAGTTTCAAGAAACTTGGCGCAAAAAGCATCTGTGTTATCTAAGGTCGCATTAGCTACATCTGAATAAGTTATGTAATTACCTGTAGACTCATAGTTCCCGATCCACTCTATTGTGCATGTAGCAGTCACATAACCCTCTGAAACGTTTGTGACTTTAGGGTCTACATTTATATACCCCCTCATCTTTGCAAGCTCCTTTATACCACCGAGCATGATAAGAAGCTGATTATCTTCTAAACCTTCGATAGAGCTGGGGACAGGCTTATTGCGGGCTTCAAACCACCCCTTATTAGGATAGAGAAACTCAGGCTTAATCATTGCTCGCCAATTAACCGAGCCATCCTCGTTAAATTTATAATCTACATTTTCTAATAGACCGTGATCATTACGCTTATAAGCATCAGGTCCATAAACCTTCTTTGCTACCTTTTTTTTGGTTGTTTTAGTCTGACTCATAAATATAAAAGTGATCTGATTCTCTCCAATATTCAGGAGTATCCAACACTTCGTTGTTCTTGTCAAGCCCTTTTTTCCAATGAGCGTAACTTAAATACTCTTTGCCATCCTCGATTATTCGTTTCTCCGAAAGAAAGCGGGTATTCTCGCTTATTTTACAGGGAGGGTCTTTCAAGGAGAGGTAGGGGTGGATGGCGATATCAAAATACTTGTTGCGTATAGCGGGTAAATCTTTTTCTTCTTTGACCAAGAGGACACACTCAATGTTTAGGTCTTTTAACGTTTTAAAATAGCTAGTGGGAATGGTATCCCAACTGGCTTCTGCGAAGATAAACAGAGTTTGGAGGTTGTGAGCTATTTGCTTTAACCCATGAGGCTGGATAAGTTGATTGGCATATACAACGACCTTGTAACTTTTACAAAATCTTAAAAAAGAGTCTTCGTTAAATCCGTAATCCGCCCTTACTATTATTACCTGCCCTTCAGGCAGTGTAAGGGGGGCGAAAGATGTAGGCACAATCTCAACAACTTTTTGTTTAAACTTTTCCCCCACATGGAGGGTTTTAAACCCAATAGGAACACTGCTCAGTTTTAATGACTTCAATATGGACCCCGCTATCTTCTCGGGTTTAATGGTGCTTATTTGTTTTTTGGGATCGACATTGCTAAAAGAGGGTTTTTTATCCCACTTGGGAGCGATGTTAACATTAAAGGAAGGCTTAGAGAAAACAGGGCGATTAATGTTAGGGAAAGTATTGCCAAATATATTAATCGTAGGGATTTGCTTGGCGCTGGCAACGTGATTTAACACATTGTCGGAACCAATATGTAATAAAGATCGAGACAAAATAAAACTCTTCTGCTTGAAGGAAAGATTTAAAGCTGTGTCTACCCCTTCTATTCTTGCTTTGCCACCCAACTGGACTACTTTTATATCTTCTTCTTGGAGGAATGGTCTGATCAAATTTAATACCATATCATAATATGGATAGTGTTTGGATTCTACCTCATCATCATTAGAAAGGGTAATATATTTATCTGCTGTCAAAGGAAAAAAATGATCCTTAATAACAGGGAGTGAAATCTTCACTCCTAAATTTTTGGCGTATTCTTCTAGAAGGTGAGGCATGACTAGCGAAGAGAAAATTGATGCTTGTCTAAAGCGTTATGTATATAAGACATATTTTTCTGAGTGGTAGTGTGCGGATAAAAAGCCATTTCAAAAAGCCCCTCATGGTCTCCCGCTCCCTCCATTAAAAGAGGATTCTCTATAGAGGGGGAGTAGGGTATCAGTTTATGAACGTGAGGGTTATCGTCTATATAAGGAAAATATTGAGGCTGCGTAAAGATATAAAGATTATATTTCTTGTATTGTTTTTTTAGGTTTTTTAAGAGAGAGTTTATTAAGAAGACATCAGTTTCACTTTGAGGTATTACTACCGCTATTCTTTTACCTTTATCTTCATCACCTAGCATCTCAGACAGGTCGAGGGTATTTGTTTTTTGGTTATGCTCTAAGGCTACTTGTCTAAAATGATTTATGATTTCAGCAGGTGGCTTCCCACCCTCTAACTGCCCCATCCAATGCTTGAACCCCTGTGAGTTCTCATCAACCTCGTCCTTTAGAATGTTCTTGTAGATATCAATAAGAAAGTCTCTACGAGATGAATAGTTTTCTTTGGGCTCATAAGTATTGTCTAGTTTAATAACTGCTCCTCCCTCATAGTCATAATCTACGGGGGGCATTTCATCAATTATCTCTTCTAGTTGTTTACCTATAACTTCGACGGAAAAATTATCGATTGTCCACTCGCGAGCTTTGCGCCCCCACTCTCTTTTATCATCCTCTCCCAATTCCCACGCTTTAGTTAATTGATCTGCGATACTTTGGGGAGAGGTAGAGGCTTTTATAAATTGAGTCCCAGGTTCTCTATATTCACTCCACTCTAGCGGAAGCGCTCCTGACTCCTCAGTGCAAGTATCTTCACCGCAAGAATAATTAGTAACTAAAGTTATAAGTTCGGTTAGTTTTGCCTCTTGGATAGGTATCTCTTGGCCACCACTAGTAAAAGGGTGACAATAAACATCCATCAGATTGTAAACTTCATTTAATTGTTCTTCGCTTACCCCGTTGGTCGTATTAGTGGTGTTTACGGTGCCTTGAGAACCACACTTCTTGCAATGTTGTCCATGGCCTGAAAATGGGCGCACTTCGTAAACACTACATTTCGAGCAAATATAAGTAGTCAAAACATCGTGGGCACTTATGTCTTTTTCTTGAAGCAACCGTGGTATGTCCCACCCCTCCCCCCAATGAGTATGTAAGAGGAGCTTCGCCTTTGGCTCTTTTTCTTTAAAAATTCTAAAACCCTCTAAAAGGTTAGGGACGCTTTTTCTTAACTGATTGCGAAAAACAAACCCTACTAGGTATTCATTACTTAAGTCATGAGACTCTCTAAGATTCTTTCTTTTTTTATCTGAAAACCTGAAAAAGTTAGAGATGTCAAGTGAACCTCGGAGAGTTTTTACATGGTTATAACCCATCTTTTTAAAAGCTTTTTCAGCAAAGGAGGCCCAAACATAATAATGTTTTATTTTAGGGGCATATTCTACTGCTTGTGTCAAAATAGGAAGACTGTCTAGGGTCGTCCAAACCATAGTGTTAATCTTATTCCACCAAGATTTAGTGTGAAAATTATTAAAAGCCCAGATATCTTCTATACCAATGTAAACTTCAGGTTTGAATTCTTTTATGGCTCGGTCTACAAGCTTGCTACCATACCCCGCTCCTCTTTTTTCTTCCTCAGATAAACCCTCTACCTCCTGTGGGAACGGTAAAGAACCTCGGCATGTCCACGGAACGGTGTTGGTAGCAGGAGCGTCCCAATGAATTCCATTTGCTAGCTCCACCAAATTATATTTACCAGTATCGAATAGATACCGCATAATGTTCTTTTTATTTTTACCGAACCCCGTAAAAGCTCTGCAAAAATTAGAATGGATCAAAACTGTTTTTTTACTCATGAGGACACGTAACCGTCATCGAACCCTGACTTGAGAGGTGTAATGGTTGGGTGATTCTCTGCTTTCCTTTGATTTAAATTCTTCATTAATCTACAAGTGTATAGTTCTTGGAGAAACATTTTACAGAATTCAAGGAGCCCGTATGCCTCAGACATCTCTACTCCAATACCAAACTTGTTGGTAGAATTTCGGGTCACCCCAAAAGAAAACGCCTCAGTGCCGTCTTTTTTGGTATAGGGTTTGAAAGAAATGCTAGTTTTATTGTCCTCATAGGAGTGAAAGGCTGAAAACTCCTTATAGTTAGTTATGGAATTTATAAGCCCTCCCATCTCGATCTCGTTTAATTTAATAGAAATAGATTTTTCTGGGTCTTTTGCATTTCCCGAAAAAGATCCAGTCCTCTTAGAGCCATCCCAAGAATACTGCTTAACAGCCCTGACGTAGACACAAGGTTCTTTGTTTTTATTATTAGCCCCAATATCGAAACTAAAAGCGCAACCTGTATTTTTGGAGTTAGGCTTATAATACTGAACAATCATGTAGATTGTATGTATCAAGCCCTAGAATTCAACTAATTAAGGCGCATGATCACCATTATATAGCTTGCTCATTACCTTGTCCATTTGCTTCTCCAGCTCTTCGATTTTTAAAGTTTGTTTTACGTCATCTGGGAGGCTTCCTGATCCCCACTTTCCCGCTGGCCACAATTCCGTAAAAGAACTATTCTTGTCTACATCTTTAGACAGCATTTGAATTTTGAAGTCGTTGTGCCGAACAAGGCTTTGTAGATTACTAGCCCACCAAACAATTCCTGCGGCTTGAATCGCGAGACCAACCCCGAGAGATATGAGAAATTTGCTGTCTATTACCTTTTTGCTGTCACCGCTCACTTAAGCTTTTACACCAAATATCGGCTCGCAGATGGTTTTCATTATGAAATCCCTATTCTTTTTGAAAGACTCTATATCGCGAAATCTAGGATAGGCATGGGAGAAACTATCGGCAATATGAAATATCTCTTCATATCGGAAGGAATCATAAAGGTAAACCTCTTTAATGTATGAGAAGAATAAATCAGCAAGCTTTTTCCTTAGGCACATTTGATAGACCTTATAATACAACTCTCTATCCTGCGGATACGAACCGCTTTCGCAGAACTTTTTCCACAAAGAAACATCGTTTTCTTCGGGACTCCCCATTTCAATCAACAAATCACAAAAGTCTATGTAGGGATGGCCCATGCAAACATGGTGTAGTTCTTCAAAATAAAAACCCCCTCCATAATAAAAAATAGAATCAAGCGAGAGCCTCGCATGACATTTTTTATTTAGTTTTTTCTGGATGTCTTCAAAACAATTTAAAATATCTGCCCGAAGATCTAAAAGAAATTTTTCACACGCATCGTAATCACTATACTCCTTTAGAGCTAGAAGCGAATCTTTAGGCAAAGTGTGCTGGGGTATTAAGCTTTTTGTAAAATAATTTATTATTTTTTTGTAGGTGGGTTTTACGTTATTACTTTTGACAAATGTCCAATAGCTCTTAAAAAACAAATCTAAATTATTCATCAAGCACGACCTCCCGTGGCTTCTAATACTTTCCCCGCTGGGGATGCGCGTAAGTAAATAAGTTACCTCTTCTCCGATTTTGATTGTGCCGTAATTGAGTAAAATGGGGAGGCTAGGGCAAGCGTTTCTTCTTAAGACAACACTTTCTCTTTTTAAAAATCCATCAGGATCACTTAATGAAATTTTTAATTTAAAAAATCGTTTCTTAGCGTCTATAAGCATAAACACATCATAATAATCAGTAACCCCCCATAAAAAGATATCCGTGATCTTAAGGTCGGGCTCCGTTTTTTCTAGAAGGGTCGCGGCAAACTTACAATCGTCTTCAGGATTACCCACCTGAGAAAAGGCGTAAGCTTTGTCTTTAAAGAGAGAGGAAAGTTTCACTGCTTATAATAAAAAACCAACCCCCTTTTTCAAGGAGGTTGGCTTCTACAAGAAGGATAAAATCGACTTCTCATTATATCAGCAAGATACGAGGGAGTCTAGAATACCTTGCCGAAAGTTTGTTCTGCGATACGGACGCCGCAAATGCTAGTTTTAGCGAATTTGCGATCTACACCCGCATTGCGATCATGGACTTTAACGTAGTTATTAGTTTCGCCTGATAGCTGGGCGTTCAAGCTTTCTCCATTTGAGGTATAGAGGCCAAAAAACCTGCCCTTAGTGCCACGGATTGCCCTCATTACTCTAGTATTTACTCGTTTCATATATGCTATATTATATAAAAACTAGAGATTTATCTACAATTTTCAGAGAAATTTTCTCTACCTTCCTATTTTTCACAATGAACTCAGATAAAGGGACTTGGACGATGTTTTTTACTAAGTTTTTAATGTCGCGAGCATGGCTATTTTTCTCCTTCACTTTATTAAAAATGTGTTTTTTAATACCAAGGTCATACTTTAGCTCTATTCCTGTATTTACTAGGCGACTCGCAATATGCTTGAGTTCTTGAACAATAATCTTGAGAAGATGGGCATCATTAAGCTCATTAAAGAAAAGTATCTCATCTAAGCGAGCTAGTAGCTCGGGACGTAGGTATTTTTCAAGAGACTTTTTATAAATGTCAGAGGCTGGCTCTTGTTCAGATAAGAACCCCATGCTACGTTTAGATTTCTCAGTATGACCAATATTAGAAGTCATTACTATAACGGACCTACGAAAATCGATCTCTCTATTTAAGTTATCCGTAGCATAGCCCTCGTCTAAAATGTGTAATAGCAGATCTAGAATTTTGGGATCAGACTTTTCTATCTCATCAAATAGCACCACGCAATTGGGGTTATTGCGGACAAACTCTGTTAAGAGTCCTCCTTCTTCATAGCCTACATAACCCGCGTTAGCCCCTATGAGCTTCGAAATAGCCGTTTTGTCTTGGTATTCGCTCATATTGATTTGGATGAAGGACTTTTCGTTCCCATAAAAATATTTAGCTATCTTTTTAGCCGCGAAAGTTTTACCTACGCTAGTGCCTCCTATGAATAAAAAATTAGAAAGAGGTTTATTTGGATCGTTTAAACCAGCTTCCGCACAGGATAAGGCATTATGGATAGTCAAAATATTTTTTTCTTGTCCAAATATCTCACTGTTCATTTGTTTAGAGAAATTGAGAAATGAAGAATTGTTTTTAGAAATAGCTTTAGGCGATAATCCTGTTTTTTCTGTAAAAACAGCTGTGATATCTTTCTGTCGGATTTTTTGCTTCCGCCCTTTAGGTTCTCCGATACTCGCAAGCTCTTGCAGATAGGTTTTTAGAAGTTTCGAAAATTGATCTTCATCTAATATCTTGTCTTCTCCGTTCTCGACTAAGAAATTACAGAACCTTTTTCTCGCAGAGACCATTTGAGAAGAAGTTGACATGTATTTGATCTTAGTTCTTGCGCCAATTTGATCGACTAAATCAAAAGCCTTATCAGGGAATCTTTTATTGCTTAAGAATTTTTCAGAAAGATCTAAAATAGTATCAATATCTTCTTCTTTATAGCGTACGTGATGAAAATCTTCATAAAAGGGGAGAGATTGCATCACTATTTCTTTAGTTTCTGCTTTCGAGGGTTCTGCGACTACGATTTTATCAAACCGTCTCTTCATGGCAGTGTCTTTTTCGAAGAACTTTTTATATTCCTGAGAGGTAGTTGCCCCGATACATTTAATGTCTCCTCTTGCTAGAGCAGGTTTTAACATATTAGACGCATCTACGGCCCCTTCTGAATTTCCTGCCCCTATAATCGTATGTATTTCATCAAAAAACAAAATAACATTAGGCTCCTTTTCTGCTTCAGCGATGAGGGATTTAAATCTCTCCTCAAACTCCCCTCTATATTTCGTCCCAGCAATCATGGCGCTGATATCGACTCCGCAAATTTGCATTAGCATCATATGAGGAGGAACAGTTTGCTTAACTATACGTTGAACTAAACCCTCAACAATAGCTGTTTTCCCTACCCCTGCTTCGCCTACTAAGATAGCGTTGCTTTTATTTTTTTTAGAAAGAATCTCTATTAATTCATCAGTTTCGCTATCTCTCCCTGAAATTTTCGAAGACTCGTTCTCTAAAAAGCGTAAATTAAGATTAATGCAATACTTACTTAGATGA
>Ga0302132_10002724_pt1 | contig 10085 bp, 11 predicted proteins | sample CB9_321_MG_FD_203113 | JGI IMG/M metagenome (GOLD analysis project Ga0302132, IMG submission 203113) | Marine microbial communities from Western Arctic Ocean, Canada - CB9_32.1 | ecosystem: Environmental > Aquatic > Marine > Oceanic | place: Canada: Western Arctic Ocean | collected 2017-09-19 | reverse complement strand
TTTGTATATAGACAAGCAAATCTCAACGGCTTTATACATTGATAAAGGATTATCCTTGTCTACATATATCGATAAAACAAAGGACGAGTCAATATATATAGATAAAATAGTGAACAAAACACTCGTTAGAGAAAGATAAACATGGCAGCTAATGAAATTCATATAAACGACGTAGGAACTAAGTTCCTAGTTACTGTCACAGATGGCGCTACCGCTGTTAACATATCTAGTGCTAGTACTAAACAATTAATTTTTAAGAAGCCGTCTGGAGCTAAACTAATAAAAGCAACCTCTTTTGTCACTGACGGAACAGATGGAGAAATGCAATATAGTGTAGCCGCAGACGACTTAGATGAGGCAGGGACCTATAAACTCCAAGGAAGAGTAATCATATCAGATGGAAGTTTTTACACGGATATTCAAACATTTAAAGTACACAGAAATTTATAGGAGACGAATATGGCTTGGCAAAACGAAATGACGTTGATCGTTCGTCATCTAGTCAATGACTTAGATTCCAGCAATCACACTTTTATAGATAGTAGAATAGAAGAAGCTGTTTTGGTTTGCGCTCAATTGGCGTCCTTAGAAGTGGACTTTGAAAACATTTATGCTATTGAAGTAGATTCCCTTAGTCTTTCCCCAGACCCAACAGACTCAGCCAATAAAGATGACTCATTCATTAATATAGTTTGTTTAAAGACAGCACAAATGCTTTTAGGAAGCGAGATAAAAACCCACTCCCTAAATGCTATTTCTCTTAGAGATGGACCTTCTTCTCTTGACCTCAGAGGTATAGTTTCCGGTCTCAAAATATTGTTTGACGATACTAATAAAAGATACGATGAGGCATTGATGCAATATAAGCTCAATGGGGTTGTTGGACAGGCTATACTTGGTCCTTATTCTCCGGGAGGCGATGGTCTCTCGCGAACTAATATGTCACATAGATCAGGATGGTTTGAATAATGGCAGAATATAAAAAGGCAGATCTAAAAACTAAAATAGATACAGAATTAGCTGATAATGATCGCGGTGCGATAACAGCTAAAAATATTAGAACTACGATGAATCATATTGTAGATTCTATTGAGCCTATTGTGGCTAGCGGTACAGATAGCTATTTTAGGTACGCTTTAGACATAAAAGATAGTGGTGTTGCCTTAGCAAATACATCATTGAATAAAATTAATTCCCACTGGGATGACTCGGTAGTATCTTCTATAGAATTTGTTTCTGGAAATGATACAACTTATAAAGAAGATGGAGGAATTGACTTCTATACTTCCAGCTCTGGTATTTCTTTTGCTGGGTCTGGTAGACAGAAAAGACTATCCATTAAACCTGAAGGTCAACTTATTGTTCATTCTAGTGGTGTTAATCCTCCATTAAGAATTAACAGAGGTCATCCATCTTCTGGTGTAGCTATATTTACACACAATACGCCAAACACATTAGCTTCTACTAGCGGTATAAGCATAAGTGTTGGACATTATGACACAAGAACCAAATACTTCCAGAGAAGAATGGTGGTAGACCAGAATGGTAATGTTGGTTTTGGTGTCGATCCTCCTCAAGCCCCAATGCACATTAGAGGTTCTGGCCATGCTCTTAGGTTAGATTTGGAAAATGCTACAACTAACACTGCTGATATTATTGTTTCTAAATATCAAGGCGCTGTGACTAAAACTCAGGACACACTCCTGACTACTTTTGGCATGGGTGTTGATACTAGTGCTAGTGGTGATGGTAGATTTTTTGTTGGTTTTGATGCTAATCGAGATGGCAGTGTTACTTTTGCTGAGTCTTTGTTTGTTGTAGCTAGCGGTGGAAACGCTTCTGTTGGCTCACAATACCCAAAAGAGCAACTTGTTGTTGGACATGACATTGGTAAGCAGACCTCTTCCGTTGACGACAAGGCCTTAGTGATTGGCTCCAATGCAGGAGATGCAAAACTATTTATTGGTTCTGGTAATATCACTCCAGATCTTTCAAATTATGGAGTTACCGCTTGGGATACGTCTACAAAACAGCTTTCTGTAGAAACCCGATCTTCTCGTATCACAAGACAAAAGCAACTGGTTCTGGATTCAACAAACGGAAACGTTGGGTTTGCTTCTTCTGGTACTGCTCCAGATATCTGGAGACCTCTTTTTAATGCCCATGTTTACGCCAGTGGAACTGCAAAAATTGGTATTGAAAATCCAATGACTAGCGAATCTGCAATGTATATTGGTAGAGATACTGCTGGTAGTGGCGACTTTGCTATTGGTAACTGGTCTGCTATTGGATACAAAGCATCTAGCAGCGTATTAAAAATTAACAATGCAGCAAACCTTACTTCCAATAATCTAACAATTGACACAAATGGAATTGTGGGTATTAATACCGACGCTCCATATGATAGTTTTTCAAATGGGAACAATAAGCTTCATGTATATGGTAATGACTCGTCATTGCTAGTTGGCGATCTCGCGACTTACTCAGCGATGAGACTTCTTGGCTCTGTAAATGATAACACAAGTTATATACAGTCTGGCACTAGCGCCGCCGACACAGATGCAAAAATTGCAATATCAAGAATGGATACGGCTTCTACTAACGTATCAGACTTCAAAGTGTATTCCGATAAGACTACTTATTACGGAAATATCGCCCTGAATAGTAATTGGATTAGTAACGACGGCGGAGATGAAGGTATTAAGGTTGGTAATGACGGAAACGTTGCTATCGGTAAAGTTCCGGGCGCTACTCATGTATTTGAGCTTGGCAGTGGTCAGGGCGCTCAGGCTACAAGTACGCTATGGGTTAATACTTCCGACGAAAGAGTCAAAGAGAACATCGTAACTATAGATACTTCTTCTGCTCTAGATAAGATTGCGTTATTAAGACCTGTTAGTTTTAATTACACAGAAGATTTTTGTCATTGCGTAAGTTCAAATCCTGACCTAACCCATTACAACTTCTTGGCTCAAGAGGTTGAGGTAATTTTCCCAGACTCTGTAATGGATACAGATGGTAGCGTTGAAGACCATGTAACAGGAGAGACTCTCGTTTCAAACCTCAAAGGCTTGGACGCTCACGCAATTAACGTACACCTAGTCGCTGCAATACAAGAGCTGAAGGTACAGCTTGATGCAGCACTAGTTAGAATAACTCAATTAGAATCTTAACAAATGGAGATAAAAAATGGCTGATGTAACCACAAACATAAGAGGCACGACAGACGCGCACGAAAGAAATAACAGTGTTGTTGTTGGTGCGCCTAAAGCCGCTGGAACCGCCGCCTATGGTAATAACTATACAATTAGGGCTGGTGGAAACTTTGCTACCGCAACTGTTACTTTTAGCGGCGCTGCTGACGTTGATGATACCATTATAATCCTCGATGCTCACGGGCTTTCTAAAACATACACAGCAAAATCAGGAACGACAGCAGGAAGTCTTCAGTTTATCAATACTGATGCAGCTGCCGCTGCAACAGCTTTAAAGCTTTGCATGGATAACGCCGCCGGTCACAATGGTTCAATCGCGGTTGCTGATAATGGTGCTGGTGTACTGACTTTAACTCAAATTAGACCCGGATCTAAAGGCAATACTGCTATTACAGGCACGATAGACACAAATGTTGCAAAAACAGACTTTAGTGGTGGAACATCTGAAGGCGGAGTAAATAGCTCACAAGATGTTGGAGTTTTAGAAACTAAATATACAAATAGATTTGATAAACCTCGTTATTACAGTGGTGATTCAGATACAGACTCTTAAAGGTAAATCATGGCTCTCAACTTACCCGCAAGTGCATTTACCAAATTAAATGAAGCAATTCTTTTGTTTAATCGTACATGCACTATAGTTTATCCAGAAAAAAGGACTACATGTCCAAACTGTATTACTAATACGTTTGGAGGAAGAGCCGTCAATACATATAAAGCTGGCGGCCCTATCCCTTTTAATAGAGGCACGGAATGTCCTTATTGTGGAGGGGAAGGGTTTAAGAACGAGGAAACTACGGCTTCTGTAGAATTAAGAATTTACTACAGAAGAAGAGACTTTATAGATGTTGGATTCAATGCTGATGTGCCAAACAACGTCATACAAACAGTTGGTCTCATGAGTGACTACGAGAAGCTAACACAAGCAAAAGAGCTTTTAGTAGATGTCGGAAAATATAATACAGGTAGGTATAAAAGAATATCCGAGCCTTATAACCAAGGATTCAAGCAAAACCCAACTCAGTATGTCGTTATATTCTGGGAGAGAATTTAATGAGTAGTGGGATTACTATAGATGCTAAAGAACTTGAAGAAAAAATAATTAAGCATCTAGACAAAGTTTTAAATGAGGCTGTTCTTAAGTCTGCTGCGCAACTAACCCCAATAATAAAGGGTATTGTTAAACCAGCACTTTTACAATCGAGTGAACTAAAAGCATTGTCTGGCGGAGATCTTATAGGAGAGTTTGGGCTTGATCGAGCAGTGGCAGCTGGTGTCGCGGCAGAGGTGGCTGAAAGAGTCGCTGATACCGTTGAAGTAAAATCCATCAAGGTGTCTCTTAAGCATAACAAAGGAGGTTTGCTTTTAACTATTCAGCCAAATAATTTGCAGAATGTATTATCTATTAGTAATGGTAGCTATAGTTATTATTCAAGAAGATATAAAACTACTGTAAAAATTGACTGGTTAGATTGGCTGTTGACAAAAGGAGACGCAATAATAGTTGCGAAGTTTCATTTTGAAGAAATATCCGGAGCGGGAAGAAGTGGTCAAGGCAAAATGTTAAAAGGTCAAAGTTGGAGAGTTAGGCCAGAATATTCTGGAACCATGGGAGACAATTTAATTACAAGAGCCTTATCCGAAAAGAATGTTATTGATAATATAACTAATTCAATGAGCAAAACATTACAGAAAAATCTATAATGAGCAAATATCTAAAAAAAGTATCTTATTATGGTGATAGCACAATATCGTCAATAATCCAAGACAACCTGATAGAGTTTTTCGATTGGGGAATTATGGATATTGGGGGGTTTACAAATGTCAGCATACCGCAAACAGATATCTATAGCGGAACAAGGCATCAATTAAGACTTGTTAATGACCCTAGATACACCTCTGGGCAAGTCTGGGAGGGCTTTAGGGGCAACTGGGTTTGGCAAAGCGGACTCGCTTGCACAGACCAACCAAAGACGTTACTTAAGCTAAAGCCTGATGCATCTACATATCCTAATGCTTCGCATAAACCCGGAGTTTCTGGGGTTTTTGTAGGTGGAGCTTTTCAACCAGCTTCTGGAGTTGGTACTCATGCTCATCATTTTGATTATCCGAATGGCAGGATAGTCTTTGATACAGCTATTAGCACAACAAGTACAGTCACTGCTGAATTTAGCTATAAAGAAGTAAAGATAGTTAGAGCTAGTGATGACTTTTTCAGAGAGGTGCAATATAGGTCTGAACGAGCGGATGAAGACTTTACAGTTACAGGGTCTGGAGATTGGTCCCAGCTTTCTGAAACTAGATTGCAATTGCCTGCTATTGCTGTCGAAGTATTAAAAGGTAGAGAAAGCAGGCCTTACGGTATAGGGTCGTCCGCTCAGTTTGTTGATACTGATGTTTTATTTCATGTATTAGCCGAAGAAGATTATCAGAGAGATAAATTACTAGATATATTATCTCATCAAGATGAAAAAGTAATAACGCTATTTGATAGTGATAAGATCGGAAGAGATGGCATTTTCCCCTTGAATTATCAAGGCATGACTAACACTGGAGCTAAAATATATCCAGACTTGATCAAAGCTACTGACGATGGAGGGTTTCCTTATAGTGCAAATAATAGTACTGTCAACATGACAATAAGAGATCCAAGAGTTTCCTTATCAGAGGCTATTAACCCTAATTTACACCATGGTGTAGTTCGAATGACAACTGAGGTAATTATCTAAGTAATTATCTCAATTGGTGTATAATAACTTAGAAACAATAAAAATTTTCCTACTAGGAGAGCATAAACATGGCAAGTAAAAGAACATATTGGGCTATTACTGCACTTGGCACTGGGCCAGAAGGAATTCCCGATGGAACTGGTGTTGCAACCGCCGTTTTCATGAAAGGCGTTCAAAGTGTTGGTATTAGTACCACGTTTAATTTGGAACAAGTTTTTCAACTTGGTCAATTAGAAATCTATCAAGATGTTGAAGACATTCCTGATATCGAAATTAGTATCGAAAAAGTCATCGACGATACGGCTTTGGCTTATCAAGTTGGCGTTGGTCAAGCGACCGAAGGCGGCTCGACGGAGAAGCTTGGTGGAGAACATCTCAAATTGACTGAAATTCAGAACAATAGAGTTGATGCATATATTACTGTGCAACCTGACACAGCTGAAGCCGCTGGTGATACCGGAACAGGCAAGACTACAGAAAGTTACGTTTGGTGTTCTGGCATGTACGTGTCTAGCGCTTCGTTTAGCTTTCCAGTTGATGGAAACTTCACTGAATCTGTCACTCTAGTTGGTAACCATAAGAAATGGTACGCAGGAGGAGCCACTAAGAAACTTGTTGGCGCGCCTACTACAACTCCTGACGCTTTGCATACTGGAGATGTCTCAAGAAGACACAACTTCAGCTTTACAACTATTCCAGCCAGTATCCAGCCAACAGGCGCTACTGATGGCTTTAAAGGCGATGCGGTTATCACAAGCGTAAGCGTTAGTACGGACTTTGGTCGTGAGAAAATCAATCATCTTGGCGGTAAGGTTCCGTATCACAGGTATGTTACTTTTCCAATTGAAGTTACATGCGATATTGAAGTCGTTATCAATGATGCAATGTATCAAGATGTTGACGCTCTACCTTTGCGTGATTCAAATACCGATGAAGAAAGTATACGCTTCGCGATTTATGATTCTCATATCGATAACTCGGGTGGTATTACAGGTACTGGAACTGGTTTAAACCATACGTTCCAGCTTGGTACTAAGAATAAGCTAACATCTATCACTTATGGTGGTGGTGACACTGGTGGTGGAAACGCTACTTATAGTTACTCATATCGTAACTTTAATAAGCTTGATATTTGGAAAGGTTAAACCTAACCCGTTAAGATATTGATGATAGGGGGTTGGCTTAAGTCAATCCCCTTTTGTCAGTTCGGGTAACAATAGCCAATATACATATATAATAGGACAGTGTATGGAAGCTCACGAAAGAGAATATCTTATTTCCCAAATTGTTTATGGGGCAAGGATAATAGAGTTCAGACATACAACTCTTATTATTCAACCTCCGACAATAGAAGAGAAATATTTAGCAAATCGCTTTTTCAAAAAAGTTTATGATGAAGCTCTTTTATCAGGCGTCTATACTAGAAACGAGATGTTTGAAATAATGAAAGAACAAGGGGTTTGGTCTGATGAAGATGAAAAACAAATAGATATTAATAAAACAAAAATTGAAGATGCAAAACTAAAAATTTACAAATCATTTTTTAGGCCTAAAGCAAGACACGAAGCAAGAAAACAATTAGAAGAAATAAAAGACAAGCAGTATAGTCTATTAGAAATAAAATACGGAAACAATCAATCCGACTGCGAGGGAGTAGCGACTTACGCTAGATGGAACTGGGTAATAGAAAATACCACATATAATCAAGATGGTACTAAATATGACTTTAGTGATCACAGCATATCAACAGTTTTACGACAATATAATAATGCCAGTTTAGAAACAGAGGAGTTTAGAGAGTTGGCAAGAGAAGATCCTTGGAGAAGCATGTGGTCGATAAGCCAATCACCCGAGAGTCTTTTTAATAGAAGAACATCCGAACTATCCTCAGACCAAACGGCCCTCGTGTCTTGGTCTAGACTTTATGATAGCATTGGGGAGGCTCATGAAGCACCTAATGATAAGATTATAGAAGACGACGATGCTATAGACGGTTGGTTAATAGAACAAAGAAGAAAGAGAGAGAAGGAATCAAACAAATATAAATTAGATGGTTTTGATGATAAACACTCAAATGCAGATGAGGTTTACATCATGGCATCAAGTCAGGAAGAGATTGCTGAGATCTATGATCTCAACGATCAACATGGACGAAGAAAAGTAAAAAGTCGAGAAAAAGAAGTTGTGGCGGCTGGCGATGATGGAATTAGGCACCACAATTTTGATGACATGCGAGTTAAAAAAATGAGTGACGCTGCGGCGAAATTCGGAAAATAAGGAGATAATATGATGGAAGAGTCATATGCTGAACTTGTTAGAAAGTCGGATGCTTATAAGGCCGAGAAATCTAGCAGATATAAAGAAGTCTCAAAAGACAGACTGCTTAAGATATCAAAAAAGAAAATACAAACAACAATGATCGGTGCGTTAAGCACTGTTGAAAAACAGTTTGGTTTTTTATGGGGTCATGAAAGCGGTGAACCATTAACTCCTGAACAGGAGCATGTAAAGCAGCTTTTTGACGAAGTAAGGTCGGAAATTCTTGACAGGGGTAATAATCAAGCTCGGAATTTAGAAGCTGAGTTTAATAATTACGAAATTAATTGGTTGAGATACCAAATTACATTACCTGTTAAAGATATCACAATTAATAGCGAGGGAAACAAAGATGGCGAAGAATAAAAGAATTAAGATTGATTCTGTGGATTTAGATGGCAAGAAACAGGAGATATATCTTCAGTTGCCAGCAGCAGAAGAAAACAAATCAGCCCAACTTGCTTATAACAAAGCTTTTAAGGAGGCTCTTCAATCAGGAGCAATTCTGAGGCAAAAGCTTCAAAAGGTTATGAACGAGCAAGGTATATGGGACGACGACAAAGAACATCTATATCAGGGTATTTTAAAAGATATTAACGCAGGAGAGAAGGAGCTTAGTAAGGGTGGTATTTCTCTTAGTGAAGCCAGAGAAAAAGCTCTTGAAATGAGAAGAAAGCGTGTTGAGTTCAGAAGCTTAATCTCAGAAAGAAGCTCGATGGATAGCAATACTGCTGAAGGTCAAGCTGATAATGAGCGATTTTCTCATCTTGTTTATATTTGTTTGAAAAATTCAAGCGGCAAGGTATTCTTCAAAAATAAAGAAGAGTATGAAGATAATGCCAATCAGCCATACGTGATAGAAGCTGCTGGACAACTAGCAGAAAAACTTTATGGTTTAGATCCTGATTATGATAGAAACCTCCCAGAAAATAAATTTTTAGAATCGTACAAATTTAGTGACACTGCTACTAGATTGATTAATAAAGAGGGTCACTTAATTGATGTTGATACAAAGGGCGATGAAAGATTAATTGATGAAAATGGTAGATTCGTTGATTACGACAAAGATGGGGAATCTTACTTTGTTGATAAAGATGGAGTAAAGGTAACCACCGAAGGTGATTATAAATTACAGTTTACTCCATTTTTAGATGATGCAGGAAAAGAAGTTGAAGTCCCTTCAGAAGAAGTGGCAAAATCAGAAGAAACTACTGAGGAAGAAGCTGTAGAGGCTGGTGAAGAACCTAAGCCTATTACGAAAAGGAAAACGACCAAACGGTCAACTACAAAAGCTAAAACCGAATAGTAAAAATTGGAAAGTGGGTGTGTCGTTAGAACTGTCTAACGATATGCCTATTTTTTTTGAGGTAATATCATGGCAGGCAGTAATTTTAATATAACGGCTCAAATTCATTTGCAGGCTCCTAATGCGAAAGCTTTTTCGCGTAATCTGCAAAAACAGCTAAAAAATCCTAAACTATCTGTTGACTTGCAAGGTGGCCCAAAAACAGTACAAGGGCTAAACAGAGTAGCGAAGGCTACTAAAGAAGTTGAAAGGCAAAGTCAGCGCGCTGGTAAAGGCGCTGATTACATGGGTAGGCAGTTCGGGAGCGCTTTTAAACAAATTCTGAAATACGATATTGCTCGTCGTGTTTTTTCTCTTTTTGCTGACGCTATTGAGTCAGGCGTTAAAGACGCTATCGCCTTTGAGAGAGCTATGGTAAAAATTGCTCAGGTCAGCAACGCTTCTGCTAGAGAGATGAAAAACCTTGAACAGTCTATTAGCGGAGTTGCGAAACAATTTGGCGTCTCCTCACAAAGCTTG
>Ga0302132_10002723_pt1 | contig 10090 bp, 9 predicted proteins | sample CB9_321_MG_FD_203113 | JGI IMG/M metagenome (GOLD analysis project Ga0302132, IMG submission 203113) | Marine microbial communities from Western Arctic Ocean, Canada - CB9_32.1 | ecosystem: Environmental > Aquatic > Marine > Oceanic | place: Canada: Western Arctic Ocean | collected 2017-09-19 | reverse complement strand
TTTTTATCACCGGAATGGAGAGTGACCCGGGTCTTCAGGACGTCCTTAAAAGGACAGTGCCGGATAGAGATCTAAAAATAATACCTACACTTAACAGTTACGTAGGAGACCTTAGTGACCACCACATATTCAGGCTGAATAGGAAGCCGTATCTGCTCCTGACCTGCGGCCACTGGGAGCATTACCACATGTCCTCGGATACCATTGAAAAGCTGAACTTTGATAAGATTCGAGAAGTGACTGAATATCTGCTCCGACTGGTGATGAGCGTTTCGGCCACCTCAATTCATGGACCGTTCGAAGGGGTGGACACGACTGAGGCGGAGCTACATTTCCTGAGGGATAATTTAATGCCATCGTTAGATGGTCTAGGGATCGAATTGGACCTGCGGGGTAGGGCCGACATTGATCACCTGGTTTGGATGATGATGTCGAGATTCGGTCTCTGAATGTGTTGATGAATGGACCGTATTTCGCCAGCGAAATATGCTAATGCCTAGAAGGTCCGACATGGAACTGGATTATTGCGTGATTTGCGAAGTGTTTCCAGCCAAAAAGAACCGAGCTGTATGCAGTAATTGTGAGCGAGATATTAGTCGAGAAGGAAGAAATCTGATGGGACGTGATTGGGCGGGCTATGAGGTTAGGTCTGATATTCCAGAAGATGATTTCAGCTCGCCACCACAGGATTAAGAAAGAGACGGTCAATCGTGGGGTAGCGCCTTCTTAAGAAGGCTCCGCAGGCGACGAGACTGAGAACGGGACAATATAGCCCGAGTGCAGCGAAGGATTAATTTGGGGAATTTTATCCCAAGTGGGCTACGGCGGCGTCTTCTGCCTCTTCGACAAGTTCATTGATATTCGTCAGCGTCTCCTCCCGCCGGGGTTGAAGGAATAGAAAGACCACTTCTTGCACTGCCTTACCTGTCGCATTTTGGACCGCGAGGGCATATGAACCCGCCTTTAGCCTGTAACGGTCGACTGCATCTCCCGTTTCTGTGGCTTCCAATGCGTCGGTTTTGTAGTCCACCACTATTAGGCTTCCTTCCTCTTCAAACAGCAGGTCTATAAATCCCTCCAGCACGCCCTCACCCATTGGAACAGCGACCGGTACCTCTCTCCATAATCTGCCCGAGGCCACGGCTCTCCTGACCACATCGCTTTCAACGGCGACCCGGACGACACTGGCTATCTCTTCAGATCTGTCTGGGATGCCCTCTGCGGCGGCCTGGGCGTGGGATGTTGCCTCTATGCCCCCTCCAGTCACAAGATCTATTGTCTGAAGAACGGAGTGAACGGCCCTTCCTATCGAAGTGCCACCCCGGCCTCGTTTCCAGGGCTCTTCGGATTGGGACTCTTCTTTTGCTATCTGGGCGAGTCTGGTAGCAGCAACCGACATTGGCCGACCCTGCTTCTCAAGAAGTAGTTTCCTGCGACTTATCCACTCGTCCCTTGATTCAAGCGAGTGACCTTCGGGCTCAACTACTTTCTTCTCGGGCTCGGCATATTTAGATGGATTTCCAACATGCTCCGGCACCTGTTCCCAGAGATCATCTTGACCATCCAGAAATTTGCCCATTTGGGCCGCAGCCGATTTTTCGTCCTTCTCCGTACGAAATACGCTCAGCACAAGATGATCGCGTGCCCTGGTTGTGGCAACGTACAGCAATCTGACGTACTCGTCCTCTCCCATTCTCCGTTCGTTGTCAGCCAGGCCTTCAAATCCGGGTGTCGTAAAACTTCTACCCTGGCCTATGCTGACTTCAGCCTTATTACCTTCACGATCAAAAAGAACGCCATCGGTACGGGCAGGGCGATCGGCATTGAGGCCTGTGAGAATGACCACTGGAAACTCCAGCCCCTTGGCAGCGTGTACTGTCATAATCCTGACAGCATCTTCGTCCCCCTCCGGAACAGGAACTTCAGTCACCCGAGCTCCCTCTGCCGACTGGCGCACTACCCATTCCAGAAAGGCCCTAAGAGAATTGCCTCCATCCTCTGACCAACCCTGAGGCTGCCGGGCATGAGTCTCCTGAGCCCGATCATCAGCTCAGTTGCCAGGTCTTCCGGCTCGACGTCTTCGCTTGCCTGAAGGATGTTCAAAGAGGGTGGACCTATGGGTGATATGACACTTCTCCAATATTTTGGTCAGATATTAATTGGGTACCGTGGTGTAATAAAGTAACAGAATGGGGATGATTTCTTAGCGGACAGTATCAACCCCTACAGTGAAAAGTTGGAACCAGATTTGCTTGGGCCGGCAGACAATCAGGCGCAGGGGGTAGTCACGGAAAATCGACACCTTGAATACCTAGGCCCCAATTATGCAATAAATCAGGATCAGTCTGAAGCACAGGTTAAAGAAGAAATGGCGGCAAACGCACCGCCCAAGACCGGGAACGATACCAGGTCTGATGAAAAAAGCTAATTACGAAGCCGCTCCTGCAAGAGAAGAGGGGGCTACCAAGCGCCCGATAGGCGAATGGGAAGCGATGATGATAAGTATATATGACATGGTTAGGGCCGCTAACAGTGCAGAATAATCATATATGGCAATTGCGTAGGTGATCCCAAAACCATCGTTTTGGAGTGGTAGAGACGTGGGAGGGTGGAAGCACACTGTGAAACATTTCTGAGTCGACCCCACTCAGCAACCGAGTTGCTCCGGGTCGAAATGTTGGCGGCGTGACCGTGCCACTTATTTCCTAATTTGCTTCGTATTTACGCTGGCTGGCATTCTCTATTTTGAAAGTCTACTGTTTTCGGCATCTAGCCTGAATTGTTCCAGTTCTTCCCAACGTGCGTAGGCCTCAGCCAAAAGCCTTTCAAATTCTTGGAGTCTATCATTCATGGCAACAATGTCAGCCTTGTCCTTTTTGTAGAGTCCTGGATCTCCCATGGCCTGGAACAACTTCTGCTGTTCCCTTTCGAAGTGCTCAATGGTCTGGGGCAGTGCATCCAGTTCCTTTTGCTGGTTGAACCCGAATTTTAGCATTGCCCTAGGTGCCTGAGCGGGTTGGGCGCCTTTCTTGCTGGCAGATGCCCTACTCGGTTTTGCTTCCTGGGGGCGCTGACGCAGCCAGTCGTCATAGCCACCCACGTACTCGTTCACGACGGAGCCGCCTTCAATAACGATGGTGCTCGTTACGATGTTGTTGATGAACGTTCTATCATGGCTGACGATGAGAATCGTTCCTGCGTAGTTGATCAAGAGGTCTTCAAGGAGGTCAAGGGTCTCGATATCAAGGTCGTTGGTTGGTTCATCCAACACGAGCAGATTGGAGGGCTGGGTGAAGAGACGGGCGAGCATGAGGCGCTTGCGCTCCCCACCGGAAAGAATAGAAACAAGAGAGCGAGCTTGATCCGCAGAAAAGAGAAAATCTTGCAGATAGCCAATAATGTGACGAGTTTTCCCGTTAACGATGACTGTATCATTGCCGTCGCCGACGTTTTCTATGGCAGTCTTGTTTTCGTCCAATTGCTCAAGTAGTTGGTCGGAGTAGCTGATTTGCAAATTAGTGCCGAGGCGGATTGTTCCAGTAACAGGACTGAGCATACCAAGAAGAAGCCGCAAGAGGGTTGTCTTGCCGCTTCCGTTAGGGCCCAGAATTCCAATCCTATCGCCCTTCAGAATCGTGGCGGAGAATCTTGAGATTACCTGAGTATCGCCATAGTTAAATCCAATATTGTCTGCCTCTGCCACCAATGTTCCGGAACGCTCGGCTTCGTGGGCTTCCATCTTCACCTTCCCGGGCCGATCCCGTCTGGCCATGCGCATCTCGCGCATTGTTTCCAGTTCCCTCACGCGTCCCTCGTTGCGCGTCCCCCTCGCCTTGATACCTCCCCGAATCCAATATTCTTCCTGTCGCAGTTTCCTATCGAACAAGGCGTTTTTCGTCTCCTCTGCCTCGCGGTTGGCGCTTCGCCGCGCCAGGAACGTCTCATAGTCGCAGGTCTGGTCAAACAGCTCGCCCCGATCAATGTCCACTATGCGGGTAGCGATTCTCTGCAAGAACATCCGGTCGTGGGTAACGAAGATCAAGGCGCCCGTAAACCGAACCATCATCTGTTCCAGTTCCATGATGGAATCAATATCCATGTGGTTAGTCGGTTCATCAAGTAGGAGGATATCCGGCTCGCCAACAAGCGCCCTCTTCAAGAGCACTTGACGTTTTAGGCCAGTGGAAAGAGAACTGAAATCGCGGCCAGCATCCACCCCAAGTTGAGAGAGGCTTTTGCTGACCTGTTCCCTCTTGTACCAAACTCCTTCCATATCAAGGTTGTGGTGAATGAGTTCCAATTCTTCCTGTATAGGCAGCGTGCCTTCAGTTAGCAACCTGGCGCTTGGGGATGGATTCCGTGTGATCCGGTCAACGTATTCTCTGCTTCCGCTGGCGACTACATCAAACACGGTTCCGGGCAACTCATGGGGCACATCTTGTGAAAGATAGGCGGAGTGTACGCCCTTTTGAACTGAAACAGCGCCGGAGTCTGGTTTGATGCTTCCAGCTATCATCCGTAGCAGCGTTGATTTCCCCGACCCGTTCCTGCCAACCAGGCCAACCTTTTCTCCTCGCTCAACGGTTAAGCTGACCCCCTCAAAGAGTGAGACGCTATTAAAAGCAAGGGATATTCCTTGCATACTTATGAAGGCCATAAAGGGAAGTTACCTCGCCACTAATATTTTCTTAACGCGACCCAATTGACCGCTTTCCAGCCGCAATTTTATTCCATGCCCGAAGGGATATTTTGAAGACAGGACAACCCCGCTCTGACGAAATTCAAAACCAGATCCTTTAGGAGCCAGGGAATATGGTGAGTGTCTAGCTTCAAAATTGGGATTAGCGGATATATGTTAGGCTTCAGGATCGTCCACTGTGAAGGGCCAGAACGGGAACTTATGAGGCTTGGCTATCAGCCCAGAACTTCATAAATAGGCGCTTTTTCTGCAATTCTTTTTATACTAACTCTTCAACAATTGATCGCAGATTTTTTTGCGGAGAGGTCAGCATACTCCTCGTGGGAAATCTCGTCTAAGGAAGGTACTCGCAATGCAAAATCAACCGACTGTCAGTACTGACACTATAACAAAACTGGAGTATGCCGTTAATTCGTCATTCGCTATGTACGCTGGGATGAAGCTTGATGTATTTAGCCCTTTGAAAGATGGCCCGAGGGCTGTATAGGAGGTGGCTGAAGCGTTAGAGGTAAAGCCGACCAGACTGCGTAGTCTTCTTTACGCTTTAGTCAATGCGAAGCTTCTGACAGTGCAAGATGGGCTATTTTCGAACACTCCCGACGCGAATTATTTATTGGTTTAGGGACTTCCGTCATATATGAGCGGGATGCACGAAATGTTTACGGAGATGTGGAATACTGAACTGAAACTGGCTGAATCAATTTCCACTGACACTCCTCAGGCAAAGATAGATTTCTCTTCCATGCCGGTGGAAGAATTAGAGCCTAATCTTCTGGGTCTTCACGGCGGAACATTGGCAACCGGTCGCCAAATTACCTCATGGCATGATTTCTTATCCGACAAGACTTTATTAGACGTAGGCGGCGGGACAGGAGGTCTTGCAATCGCTGTTGTCGAAGCCTTCCCTCACATACTAGCAACGGTTGTTGAACCCCCCAATATTGAACCAATCACTAAAAAAGTCATTAATGAAGCTGCTTTGTCGGATCAAATCGAAGTTATATCTGCCAACGTCATTGAAATGCAGCCTCCCGGCATGTACGACGTAGCCAGATTACGTTGCCTTTTCCAAGTTCTCTCTCCGGAGGAGTGCCAAAGCATACTTCATAACGTTAGCAAATGTCTTAATCCTGGCGCTTTGATATATATTGTAGGTCAAATATTGGAAGACTCTCGCCTTTCACCGGCAAGTGCAGTCGGAACGAACATGTTCTTCGCCAAGCACTGGGACGTCGAAGTAAGCGTCTTGATGTATCCCGTAAGACACAAGAAGTCTAATCCCAGGTTCCATTCGGACTATTGGAGCGCTAGCCCAAATAAAACTAAGGGAAACTCTGATATGGAACACCCCTTCTTCTACATACTGTGGGGGGCACCGGCGCGACACAAATGCATTGACTGGACGAGACAGGAATGCATGACATGGTGGCCACTAAGGCTCCCGGAGTCCCTGGCTGCAGACCCATGGTAGAGCTCATCATATGTGGCGAAGGACCGGCTTTCCCCACCCTCGAGCCAGGTGAAAAACAGCCCTACAGGAGCGAAGCTGCAATCTTAGTGGCCCAAGAAATGAAAGAAGGCGTCCCTGAGCTTGTGTGCAATTACAAAAACCTCGTATGTTTGTGCTCGCCGACCTGTCGGGGAGCCCCCAAGAATGTTTTCGTTGATGTGCGCTCGAACATCGTAGACTTGCCCCCGCCTGAATACCCCTATAACGAGATCAACCTCACACTGCTAACATCACGCCAAGCCCGCGTTTTAGGGGGAGTTCGACCCTCCCCCCGTCTCCCCGTCTGCGGATGTGGAATCGACGGTTATTCGGAAGATCTCTTGTGAGATGGTCGGGGTGACTGGATTCGTGCCAGCGACCTCCATGTCCCGAACGTGGCGCGCTACCGACTGCGCTACACCCCGACTAAAATACCTGATATTGTCTTAGTTAATTTTAAGGTTGAATTTATAATCCTGAGTAACAACTTGATAACTGGGTAAAGGCAGTGTCATTGTGAAAGCGATACTAGGTGTTCAGCAAACACTTGAAGTATAATAGTCAGGCAAGTGCTTGTTGGCGTCAATTGCTGACTACCTGCATACATTCGATTCAATGTGTTCTAATTGGCCGGTTCCCAGTCTAATTTCAGGTCATGTGTTGCAGGGGGCCGCTGGTTCGAATCCGGTCTCCCCGACCATTAGGTTAAGTAGGGGCCGTGAATAATCCTTGAGACCGCCAATTGAGGCGGTCTTTTTCTTTGATGTTCTGCCTTTCTGAGTCACTAAGCCTCCTTGCCCATCTCTGGGTTTGAACTATTGGGCCTGCCTTTCGCCATCCAGCCGGGCGCTGTAGGAGAGGCCAGGGCGTTTCGTTAGAGCGTATCAACACAGGGGCTGGGAACCTGCGGCTAACTGTAGGTTGGGACTGATTGCGGCGCGGGGCAGGTCACATTCATGGCTTTGAAGATGATAGGCTTTGGTAGAGTCGACGGATGGCCCCTGTGCTGCCGACACTATATTTAGTAACGAGGTCTTAATGACAAGCGGACACGATAGGCGACGAATTCGACTAATGCACACCTCCGATCTGCACATCGGTACCGATATTTACCCGGATGAGGCCTTGCAAGGGTTCGAGTCCATGCTCGAACTGAGTCGTAGCACAGCTTCTGACGCCGTGTTAATTGCGGGCGATCTGTTCGATCACCACAGAGTGCCGAAACGGATCGTTGACCAGGTTATGGGTGACTTGGGCGATCTGGAACTGCCAGTGGTGATTCTCCCCGGAAACCACGATGCGGTATTGAAAGACGATATCGATATTGGCAACCTGCCCGCAAACGTCTCGCTTATTACGAGGCCGGAAGGCCAATCCGTCACATTAGAACAGATTGGCCTTACGATCTGGGGTAGACCGGTTTTTAATCATGTCCCAAGCTTCAGTCCATTAGAGGGAATGCCGGATCGGCCGTCAGGGGGATGGTTTGTGGCCATGGCGCACGGGCTGTTCATGGAGGAGGTCGACCCAATGCGGTCGTCGCCGATCACACCGGAAGAGGTAGCAGCAGCGACGTGCCATTACCTAGCTCTTGGACATGTGCACGTGTATCGAGATGTGTCAAAGAATGGCATCCCTGCTCATTATTCGGGAGCGCCATCCGGTAGCCAGACGAAGACCGTAGCTGTTGTGGACCTAGATCCCGCAGACGGTGTGTCTGTGCTGCCTCTCGAAATTAAATAAGGCTAGCTGCGAGGTCCTGTTGTCTATGCATGCGGCAATTCTACTCTCGCAACAGAAATCCCACAAATCCAAGCCAGCATGCCATGCCGGCCGTTGACCCCGCCTGAATCATCAATAAAACTCTCTCAACTGACAGCGGGGAGGGTGAATCTTGACTTGGCCGACTTTCCGCTTACCCGTTTGGTCTTGATCACGTCATACCTCTGGAGTAGATTTAACACTCTTCTCGACGGCTTATTCTTGCTGAATCTGGCGTCCGATGGATATACGTCATATCTGTCTTTTTCAATGAACTGCGTGGAGCGATTAGCAAAGACCGCTTTTAAGACGATGGACCAGCCAAAGATCGTGCCGTCGTCTACTACACCTATAGCGGATGATCAGGATGCCGAGGACGCTGAATCTACCACCGTGGCATCGCTTGAGGATGACATAGAGCCCACGGAGGTCTCATCAATATTAGAGGAATTAGAAACGGTGAAAAACATCGTGTCGGCAGCACATCTTCGCCAGTTAAGACAGGAATCGAAGCTCACAAGTTTGTTAGAAGGAAACATCTCCATTCCCACCGGCCTAGACAATGTCAAACAGGAGCTCGCAGCTCGTATGGGGGATGTCTGGAAGGAATTACATATGGCCACTGTTGATAAATTAGTGGATGCTGAGGCGTACTACAATACTGGGGTTAACAGAGATCTGGCCAAGTTGAGACTAACCCAAGCGGTTGAATCCGTTCTTTCTGCGAGCTTGAAAGCCCCTCTCTGTGAATTCATTCGCAAATCCTCAAATAAATCTATGTCTTTTCGCTTTTCCCAGCCGAGGGGAATTGAAAACTTTCGAGAAGGGCGTGTCAAGAAACTATCGTTTGGTGAATGGGCGGACATCTTTGAAGGCTTAGGGGAAAAAAGGCAAGGATTGGTCGCTCTTTCCAGAGATGAATTCGGAGATTTTCTGACAAACCAATATGGAGATTCCTCTATCGCTAACGTGCGTCAGTTGGCAGGAACGTTGCGCGAAATTGGGAAGCGTAGAGGGGGAGCCGCCCATTATCAGGAAGTTGAAATTGGACACGAACAGGAGGCCCAGGATCTCGATCGACTGAGGGAACTGATTTTGGGCTCTGACAATAATTCTGTTATTAAAGATATTGTTCAGATCTTCAGGCCAATATCGGCGCAGCAACCTGAAGATTAGTTCCTCATGGATCGCGGAGGTCTATAAAGAAGCCAATGGCTGGAAAAAACTACCTGTGCCCGCGACGCCTTATCAAGGCAAGGATTCGACTAGGACTCTAAGCGGAGCAAATTTAGTTAAAAAGATGAGAATTTGTTCGCCCAACCTTTGTATTAATAGCGATCCGATGTAAGGACATATGATGATAGAGGATTTAGCCAGACACATTCCGACGTCACTTCTGGATAGGTCAGGGAAAGTGTTCTATTCAGGTAGGCTTGCTTTTGGAACCCCATCCGAACTCTACATGCTCGGGGTTAATCCCGGAGGAGGCCCTCAGGAACTTCAGGCAGAGACAGTTGCTTCTCACTCGGAAGAAGTTCTACAACAATTGCCTGATGATTGGTCCGCATATCGAGATGAATCGTGGAGCGGGAAATCTCCAGGCACCAGAGGCATGCAGCCAAGAGTACTACATCTCCTCCGCAACCTTAAGCTCAATCCAGGTCAGGTGCCAGCCAGCAATCTGGTATTCGTGCGTTCTAGGCGAGAACAACAACTGGAAGGAAACTTCAGAGAACTGGCAAGGGAGTGTTGGCCGTTTCATCAAAATGTGATTGAAAATCTAAAGATTCGTGTAGTTATCTGTTTTGGTCAGACTGCTGGCAAATGGGTATGTGACGAACTCGGAGCCCATACCCAAGTAGCCGAATTTACTGAGAATAACAATCGTCGGTGGCAAAGTCGTACATTCAGAAAGGAAAAGGGAATTAGTGTTGTGATACTCACGCATCCGAGTATTGCCAATTGGGTGGCACCAGCAACCGACCCTACTGATTTGGTGCGGACGGAACTCCAGAGATTGTGAAATTCACCGTCCACGCGAGAGACCCCAATAGGGCGTTATTTGCAAAATCTGTTCTTAACGCTTTCACGACGCCCCGAATTATTCCATGGAGCGGACTCCCGGGAAGGCTTCCTGTATC
>Ga0302132_10002721_pt1 | contig 10094 bp, 9 predicted proteins | sample CB9_321_MG_FD_203113 | JGI IMG/M metagenome (GOLD analysis project Ga0302132, IMG submission 203113) | Marine microbial communities from Western Arctic Ocean, Canada - CB9_32.1 | ecosystem: Environmental > Aquatic > Marine > Oceanic | place: Canada: Western Arctic Ocean | collected 2017-09-19 | reverse complement strand
AAAACTACATTACTTCCTAATCCAGGTCGTTCCAGGCCTATAATGGTATTGGCTTGTACAAGACCTTCAAAAATATTCGATATTCCATTATTTCCAGACGTTAACTCTGAATCAATCAATGCCATTGTGTCGTCAAAATCGATCGACCCTAAAGATGTTGGACCAATTACAACTTCAGGACGTTGAGCTACTATAAAAGCGATTTCCCTTTGTTGACCTACAGACGCCATTATAGTTATCAATGAACTAACTATATCTATGTCATTTGTGTTCTGGCGAATAGCACTACTATCAAGGACGATAACAGTCATAGGTTTTTTTATCGGTTCAGACGCATCAACTACTAAGGTTGTTCCGGCTAAAGTTACAAGCAAAATCAATACGGCGATACAAGTTTTCTGTATCATTACTATTCTCCAGTGTTGAAAAATCCTTAAGGAAATTTCAAATGTTAATCACAATGAGATCAACTCAAATGTTCCAAACTTGTCTTATAATATGTATACTCTTGAAATATTGGTAGTAGAAAATAGAGCTGATTTGAGTAGAAAACCTGTAGTATTCTTTATGTCTATAAAAACCAGATGAAATTAAACCATATGTATAAAATTACAACTGTAACAATTTTCATGTTTATCAGTTTTGTTATATCTTTAAATTGTCTGGCTGATGCCGTCGATATCCCGGGCGAAACGGATTTTATAGTTGGAAGAATTATTGATATAGAAGCGCCAACAATCATCAACACAAAGGCTATTACTGTAATTGATCAAGACGAAAAGATTTGGACATTTGAACTAGAAAGTCAATTTGCACACTTCAATCCTTCTCACATGAAGTATCACATGATAAATGGAGATTTGGTTAAAGTGGTTTTTCAGTACCAGTCAGAATCAGCAATTATATTGCAAATAACCGACTACCCTTAATAAATAAATCATACCCTAGGTCAATTTAGAGGTTGAGTCTCTTATCCTAAACGCGATGTATGAGACACCAGAAAATAGAATTAAGCTTACGACGATCCAAACAATTGTACCTACTTTAGTACCCACAATATTCCTATCCTTAACCACGATTTCCATATCGAAATTTACTAATGTTTCATTTTTATTTCTAATACTAATAAAAATTGTCCACGTCCCTGGTTTTTTTAACAAAAAATTAGTTTTGTAATCCAGGAGGTTTTGAGGAGTGTTTAATGCATAAGATTTGTATAATTCTTCTTTCGTCTGATCCTCCATACGAATCATTACTATCGCATGTTTAATAGGTTCTTCCTTAGCTATGTTTGTAGGAGACACTGTAACTAAAACAGTTCCTACCGTAGGTTCTAATGGGTTTACTTTTACTACCAGTCCAATCCCCTTCTTTTTTAGGTTTACGGTAGTTTCGTTTGTTTCTAGTGGTTGAGCTTTAATAACAACGCTGCTAAAAGCAAATATTGTAAAGAGAAAAAGAAATATAAAGATAGGTTTATAGATATAGTGAGTTCTCATTTATATGTCTAGTAATTCCATTATATGTTCCGTTAATTCCGATTCAGTAACGAATCCTTCAAATTTAGCCACGATGGTTCCTTTTTTGTCTAACATGAACGTAAACGGCTCTGAATTTAAACCCCATGTCTCTAGCAAACTAGATATCTTAAGTTCATAATTCCCATCATCGTCGATTTCAGTCCTTTCATACACCTCTATATGAATGATATTCAATCTGTCTCCGAATTGCCGGTTTAATGAAGATATGATTTCTACTTGAGGGCCACAAGTTGAAGTACGACAAAAAGATGGCGATGCAAACGTAATAATCGTTGGTATTCCACTATTCATTGCTTCAGACACTGATATTTTGTATAAACCTGGATCCGGGTTCAATGCCGATGTTATCTGATTAATATCTTTAACGTCTGCATTTGTTAAGTTATCCAAAGGCGTAGGTTTTACCCCAACGGCAGGAGTGGAACTAACTTTATTTACGAAGAATTTAGCTGATCCCAAAAATTCTGGGTTCGGTGAGGTATCTTCGACTCGAATAATCCACTCGCCAGGAATGTCGAAGTTTACCTTACCAACATATACTCCAGAGTTTCCAAGAGGCCAGGCCTGAAATAATGCTGTTGAGTCAAAGTTATACCCATCTGCAGTACCTGTAACAGGTGACAAACTTATGTGAACTTCTTTAAGGATGAGTGGCCCGGTTTTTCCGATTATTGCAAATGCAAACCTGTTTTCTCCAATTGCAATATCAGTAACTGCTATCACTATCTGGAATTGGCTGACATCATCCGTAAATTCTTCTGAACTGATTAAATCATGTTTCACATTATCATTTTTTATTCCACCTAATTTCTCCGGTGAACAGCTTACGGAAATTAAAATCAATAGGCATATTAAACCAAATATTGATCGGACCCTGGATCCAGTTAAATTTTGTGACAACTACTTGACCTCGAATTAGAAAGTATTAAGCACTTTTCTAATTACCATAATAAAATAATACGCTATATGTAGTGGTTTTTGTTGCACTAATATACATCTCATGGTATCTTGAAGCTTGTCGATGCTCCGACCCTTACAGCCTTTCTCTAAGGGACCCATTAGGCTAGCATCGACTCCTCCTCGTGGCCCCCTTTGTCTAACATCGGGGGCTTTTAACAAACCCCATCTCTTTGATCTATATTCTATTTGAAATTTATAATCTTATTTACAATTTGTTATTGTGCAGTCCATCCACCATCAATCATCAATGAGGTCCCTGTTATAAAATTTGTATTATTAGAGCTTAACCAAAGGACTGCCTCCGCGACTTCATGAGGTTGACCGATCCGTCCTATAGGATGTGAGTCGCGCCACACCTCCACTTGATCAGGTGTCTCCGTTGCAAAACGATCAAACATAGGAGTATGTATGCTTGCAGGAGATACCGAATTTACTCTGATTCCCTTGGAGGCGTAATTAAGTGCTGCTGATTTTGTAAGTCCAACCACTCCATGTTTGCTCGCGCAGTAATCAGGTGAAGCGCTAGCTACATGACCTGCAATAGATGCCATGTTTACAATCACGCCTTTACTTTCAGAAAATGCTAAAGGTTTTTGATTCAACATCTGCTGGATTTGATACTTCATGCAGAGCCAAACACCTTTTAGATTGATATCAATCGTCTTAACCCATTCATCTTCAGGGTATTCGTGAATAGGACCCCCCGCACCTTCAACTCCGGCATTATTAAAAGCAATGTCTAAACGTCCATATTTTTCTACTGTAGTTTCAATAAACCCCTGAACTTGGCTAGCCTGGCTGACATCAGCTTCGATAAAGTTGGCTGTCCCACCGGTATTTTGTATTACATTAACGACATTATTGCCGCGCTCACTATTTCTTCCTACCAAGACAACTTTTGCACCCTCTTTTGCGTAAGCAAGTGACGCAGCCTCTCCAATACCTGCAGTTCCCCCGGTAACTAATGCTACCTGACCACTAAATCTATTCTCTTGTAGTGGTCTAATCATTGTGCCGTCCATCCTCCATCTACTGGAATTGAACTGCCTGTTACAAACGACGATTGGTTAGATAGCAGCCACAGAACACTTGAGGCCACCTCATCTGTTTCTGCAAACCTACCAATAGGGTGCATTGACTGCCATTTAGCAACGAGAGTCGGATCTGTGTCTAAAAATCGCTCGATCATCGGCGTTTTGGTAACAGCAGGGCATACTGCATTCACTCTGATATTGTATTTTGCATAATCAAGAGCAGCATGTTTAGTCAATCCTATAACTCCATGTTTACTTGCGTTATATGCAGGAGATGCACCTCCTACCAGTCCAGCTATTGAGCTCATATTCACTATTGAAGCACTGAAGTTTTTATCTTTGTTAGACTGGTATTGGGTGATGAATTGCTTTAGCTGGTATTTCATACAGAGAAACACTCCAGTTAAATTTAATGCGATTGTGGAATCCCACACGTCTTCTTCGTATGTGTGAGTATCGAAACCTCTTCCTTCATTCCCAGCATTGTTACAAGCAAAATCCAATCTTCCAAAAGAATCAATGGCGATCTTCATCAGACTGATTACACCTGCCGGACCTGAGACGTCGGCTGGAGCAAATATTGCCGTGCCTCCAAAAGACCGTATTTTACTTAAGACTTCTGCTCCCCGTTTTTTATTTGTACCATTTACTACAACCCTAGTCCCCTGCCTCGCTAAATTAATAGCCACTGCTTCGCCTATTCCCATGGTAGATCCGGTTACGATAGCAACTTTACCATCTAAGTCTGGATACAAAATAAATATTCCTTTTGGTCATGAAAAATTTGCCTAGCAAGGCTGTATTAACAAACAAAATGTTAACTCGACCTTAAGGCCTCGGTTGGAGACATATTAGCAGCACGCATTGCAGGATAAAAGCCCGCTACACTACCAATCAAAATCGAAGACCCAATGCCAATGTAAATCGCACTTTGCGGAATCACAATATACCAGCCTTGAGTATTCGCATAGATGGTTGTAACAATCATCCCTACTATTATCCCCATTATGCCTCCGATACAAGCCAGTATTAGAGATTCTGTTATAAATTGTATGCCTATGTGAAACTTGGTAGCACCAATTGCCCTACGTAAACCAATTTCACCTCTCCGTTCTATAACTGCAATCACCATGACGTTTGCTATTCCAATACCACCAACCAAAAGCGCCACCGCACCTAAACCCATAAAAAGATTAGTAAATGTTGAATTGGCGACTGCCCGAGCCTCTAAAACGTCCGATGCTCGACTTACCTGTACTTCTTCTGGGTTTTCAGGGTTTACCGTCGCCGCCATTACAGAACGAACATCTTCAACATATTCAGGGTATGCACGAACATAAATCGTATCCACCTCTCCATCATGTCCAAAATATTCTTGTGCTGCTCCATATCCAATGATAGCTGCCCTATCTAAATCTGCTGCTAATGGCAAAGGTTTCATAATCCCGACAATAGAAAACCATTCTTCCCCTATCCACAAAAGTTTTAAATCTGCAACATTTTTTATGCCTAAACGCTCAGCAGCTACCGAACCTAGAACAACGATGGGGTAGGCGGAATTCATGGAATTAAGGAATTCGCCGCTTTTCATGCTGCCGCGCTGGGATCGCAATAAATTCAAATCTGAGGCAAAAATAGTGATCCCTTTTGTCTTGCCATCCTGAATAAGGTCGTTTCTGAAAACTTGTCCTGAAATTCTTGTTACTGTAGACACTTCATAGACAGGAGTAATTCTGAGGACCATACCTGCTGCACCATCCGGTAAAGTGGCTTCTTCAGTGCGAAAGCCTTGTCCTGCCTCGACAGTTAGTAAATTAGTCCCTAATGAATCTAATTCTCTTATTAAATCAGCATTGCCTGACGCCGATAATCCTAGAACACCTACTACAGCTGCTATTCCAATAGTGATTCCTAGGGCTGACAAAGCTGACCTTAATTTGCGCGTTCTAAGGCCGGAAACACTGACTTTCAAAATGTCGATAAGTGTTAAATGACTTGTGGGCAAATTCGCTTTAGGTCTCGATGATTTAAACATTTCTATCCGCTCAAGCTATCATCAATTTTGCCATCTTTAAAACTTACTCTACGTGAGCATTTTTCTGCTACATCTTGATCATGTGTAATGAGTATAACCGTTGTGCCATCAGAATTTAGACCAATCAGTAAATCTAAAACACCTTCAGTGTTCTTAGAATCCAAATTGCCTGTGGGTTCATCAGCTAAAACAAATGCTGGCTTATGGACTAACGCCCTGGCTACGGCAACCCTCTGTTGTTCCCCACCGGACATCTCGTTCGGCAAATGATTAACTCTATGGTATAACCCTACCCTATCTAATATCTCCCTAGCTCTTTCATTTCTGTCAGCTGCTGGAAAATTTGTATACAATAACCCATTTTCAACGTTCTCTTGGGCGGTAAAACCCGGCAGTAGAAAAAAGTCTTGAAATATGAAGCCAACATATCGAGAACGAATGCCAGATAACTCTTGATCTGTTAATCCTGATGTTTCTACTCCATTAATAAAAACGGATCCACCTGTAGGCCTAGTTAAAGTTCCAATTACATGTAGTAATGTGGATTTACCGCTCCCTGAAGCTCCTATTATTCCTATCAGTTCACCTTTCGATACGGACATCGAAATATTAGAAAGGGCTTTTACAGGAGGCGTCCCTTCATACGTCTTACTTACATCAATAAGTTCTACGGCTGGAATGTTTTGATCTGCAGGTTCGTTCATAAGATTTTTTACGGTACCACAACTTCAGTTCCAACCTTGATTCCATCACCTTTTATTTCCACCCACCCATCTGCATATAAACCTACAGACACCGGCACCAATCTTGATACGCTATTTTCAATGATTTCTATTGCATATCCTCCGCCCAAAATAGCCAATAAACTCGTTACAGGAGCAGCCAGTACGCCAGATGCTAATTTTTTAGTTACCGAAACCGTAACCGTAGCTCCTGTCCATTCTGGCAAACTCACTGTATCCTCGAGTGAAATAATAATCTCTAAATAAGGTTCTCCCTGGTTACCTTGCGGTATTACCGCAATATCTCCTATGTCTGAAATTGTGCCTGAAATAATACTTTCATCAGGCAGTTCTATCGATACTATAAGGTCAAGCTCAACAAGATTTTTGTTTACTACCTCGATTGAAGTGTTGACCTTCTGCAATGACTTTGTAACCTCTTCATCTCCTGTATTTTTTATAATTTTTTCAATTGGAATTAAACTTAAAATAGGAGTAGATGTAATAATGCCAACTCCTATTTCAGCATGTGAATCAGAATATTGCACAACAGATGGACCGGGCACAAAAAGTATGTCTCTGAACTTTAATTCCCCGGTAACTGAAACTCCCAACAAAGACTGCATCGTTTCTATCGCCTTGCGACTATGTTCATCGAATTCCTGGTCAACCAAAACAGAATTAGTTTCATCATAACCAAGTGCCACTAAATTTTGCTCCAATTGAAATATATCAAGACCTTCAGACATACCAATTTCAAATGAGCGCCATGCAGGTTGCTGCCCATACATCGCTACGGTGGTCGCTATCCCTTCTACTAATTCATCTCTATTGTGCTCAGCTAATTTTAAAGACGCTTTAGCTGACTCCAAAGCTTTATCTGCTTTATTAAGATCAGCTGTCGTTGGGGCATCATCTAATGCCAATCGCTGTGCCCTTGCTGACTCCAAAGCTTTATCTGCTTTATTAAGATCAGCTGTCGTTGGGGCATCATCTAATGCCAATCGCTGTGCCCTTGCTGACTCCAAAGCTTTATCTGCTTTATTAAGATCAGCTGTCGTTGGGGCATCATCTAATGCCAATCGCTGTGCCCTTGCTGACTCCAAAGCTTTATCTGCTTTATTAAGATCAGCTGTCGTTGGGGCATCATCTAATGCCGATCGCTGTGCCCTTGCTGACTCCAAAGCTTTATTTGCTTTATTAAGGTCAGCTATCCTTGGGGCGTCATCTAATGCCGATCGCTGCGCCCTTGCTGATTCCAAGGCTTTTGTTGAAGATACCTCAGTCTCTACCCCCTTTTTATGATTTTCATAGGTAACTAATAGGTCGTTGCTATTAGTTATAAGTAGAGTCTCGTCAAACATACTGTCTAATAGAAATTCAGCAGCTGTTACGGTCATTATCTTTTCCGTATCAGGACAGACAGACTTGTAAACCTCAGCGGTCCAAACAGATGAACCTAACTTACCAGATAAATCACAATAGGCCTGGCGTGCAATTCTAAAAGTTACCCATTGTGTGTCCACTAACGCCTGAGAATTAACTAGCGCCGCTTCAGTTTGAGCTACTGCACTGTCTGCTGATGCGATTTGCGACTCAGTAGGGCTTGAAGTCAGTAAATCTAAACTAGATTCTGCAGAGCTTACTGCACTGTCTGCTGATGCGATTTGCGATTCAGTAGGACCTGAAGTCAGCAACTCTAATGCGGCTTCAGCCTGCGCCACTCCGCTGTTCGCAGAGGCGACCTGGGAATCAGTAGGGCCTGAAATTAGCGACTCTAATGCCGCTTCAGCTTGGGCTACCCCGCTGTCTGCAGAGGCAACCTGGGCATCAGTAGGACCGAAAGTTAGCAGCTCTAATGCCGCTTTAGCTTGGGCTACCCCGCTGTCTGCAGAGGCGAATTGATTATTAACAGTTAATATTTCCGAATCGGTAACTGACTTATAGTATTTAAATAACACGGTTCCACGAAATACATCCGCACCCTCAGAAATAATATGTGTCAGCACTCCATTACTGCTCGGTAACACCTGGACTTCGGATCCATATTCCAGAACCCCATCTATTTTTTCAAAGGTCCTTAAGTCTCTTCGTTCAATCAAAACGGTAGAAATGATTTGATCGTCTGATTTTTCTTTACCTCCGCTTAAGTTGAATATACCCTGAGTAGATATAAGTACAACAAGAACGATAATAACAACAATCACAACGGCTAATACAAGTATTGATATTCTCTTCGTCATTTTGCTTTATTACCCCTAATTCCATAGCACAGGTATAAGTTTGTTTTTATATTAGTCGCGACTTCCCGTTCTAGGCGCTTGCCGCTCTTGTCCAAAAATAATACCGCTGCATGATTCCATAACTTTTTCAACTTTAGGCGTTATTGTTATGTTTTCGAACATCGATCGCATGACTACCCGCGGATCATTAGAAAATTCCGGATCAGGAATATCTATACCATTTTCTCTAATACACTCTGCAAATTCCAATAAATTATCCTGGAGTTCTATTTGGTCTTCCTGAGTAGGTGCAGTTGCAAAAGTTGCATCTTCCAATAAGCCGAGACATTCTTGCAATGCCTGTCCTGTTTTCTCGCTATTTATGTCGAAGTTTGGGTCAGACATAATGCTGACTCTTAACCCTTCCAGATCAACGGTTCCATCAGCATTTAAAGTCGGGTCACTTACATCAAAACCGTAGCCACGCAAACATGTCGTGAATTCGGTAGTTATTTCCTCATCAGTTTTGATACGTTCATCAGAATTATCTGATGTCAAGTCGGTATCAATTACCTCTGGAGTAGGAGTATCGATAGTTATGACTCCATCGTTAGAACTGTCTGAACCACCGCACGAAATACTTGTTAATGACAAGCAGAGAATTAAACTAGCCATTATTAAAATTTTGATAAAGTTCATTTTTAACCCCCAAGTCGTACTATCTTTACACTAAAACGCAGGGCTGGAATATTGGGTATTAGTTGTGGGCCCGGCAGGGATCGAACCTGCGACCAATCGGTTATGAGCCGACCGCTCTGACCGCTGAGCTACGGGCCCCGGTACTTTTGCAAACTGAACAATAAGGAATTAATAGATTACTATATTTCAGCTCGCGACTTATAGTATATCCGTTTTAGCAGTCTATTTTGTTTCTGTTGTCAGTCTTCTAACAAGTTCTCAAAAGTTATAACTGCATCTTCGTCAACATCAACGATCTTGAAAGACTCATAATACTCACTACTATTTTCAAGCCATTCCGCAAACTCTTGCGCGTCTTCTTGAGACCTATAGGTCCGTAATGCTTTAACTTTTACATCAATATATTCGTGTGTTGAGACAAACACGTTAGGTTGTGTTTCAGGTCCATCTATATCTAGATCAAATTCCTTGGCTACTAATTCCGGTATTGCAACATATAGCAAGCTAACTTTTTTATCAGTGTCTTGCTCATATGAATTGAATGCACTAAGGGCCGCTCGATGTATCGCAATATGATCAGAATGCCTAGATATGCCTTGAGGGCCAAAAGTGATTACTACATCAGGTTGAATAAGTTCCATATGATCTCTTAGTCTTCCTGAAATGACTTCCGTTTTTTCCAATTCTACTTCCTGATCTTTATATCCAAGCAATATTGGGGGGTTTGCTCCAAACAATGACAGCACCTTGCTCAGTTCACGTTCCCGTACTGCCGGTAATTCTTTCCTGCTTACAGATAAATCTCCAGTCCCTAAAGTGCCCAGCTCTCCTCTTGTCGCTGTAATAACAGTTACATTTGCACCCATTTGAGCAAATTTTGT
>Ga0302132_10002716_pt1 | contig 10107 bp, 21 predicted proteins | sample CB9_321_MG_FD_203113 | JGI IMG/M metagenome (GOLD analysis project Ga0302132, IMG submission 203113) | Marine microbial communities from Western Arctic Ocean, Canada - CB9_32.1 | ecosystem: Environmental > Aquatic > Marine > Oceanic | place: Canada: Western Arctic Ocean | collected 2017-09-19 | reverse complement strand
TGGTATCTGACATTGACATTATATCTCCTTGATGATTTATTGTACCACAAGTTTACTGGGTTTGCATATTGTACTCGTTACGACCGGGTCGCCGACCAGGTTGCCTCGCCGAGAGCGATCACATCCTCACGTCGGCTTCCGTCTTCGAGCTTGTACACCCAGTCGAGCTCCATGTCCGGGCAAAACGACGTCACTCTGTCAGCATCAAGAGTATTCTCAGCGACCAGCGCCGACTCCTTGTTCCCGTACAGCTCGTACATCTCTCTCTCTCCGCCCTCGAAACTGTCAACCAGGTCATAGTAGCAATTGCTCCAGGTGCGGGACATCGCCTCCCTCAGGGTGGTTACCTGTTCTGGTGTAATGTTAAATTTCTCTGCGACTTCCTGAATTGTTGACATAATATCTCCTTGATATAATCTATTGTACCACCGGCCGGGAATGGTTACACAGCAATCTGTTCACCTTGATTCTCAATCCATGCAAGCACCTGCACCTGATTAGCCCTGAGTAAGAGCTGGGACCGTTTTACCGGTGCCACATTCTTGTATGTGTGGGGCTTCCGATACCAGCGGCCTGCTTTTTCTTCGACGAACAAGTCGACCACCATATCTTGGACTGCCATCCGGAGGTCATTGATTGGGTAAGGACAGTTCAAGCTTTCTAGAAGCTTTACCAAATGATTTTGCGATAATTGGCCTTTCTTCCATACACGGTGGTCATCGCTGTAACCGTAATACCAGTCGTGCCATTTCAATTGATTATATAACGTTTTCATTCTCTCTCCTAGTCTACACTAAACTTTACGTCTTGCCCACAGAACCACCACATTGTGTGATATTCATCTTCAGCTTGCCCATCATCATGGATCTTCACACTGACTTTCTCACCATCAGGTTTGGTGTAACTCAAAGTGATTGGGTACTCGATATCATCCATGACTAGTGTCCAGTGGCCATTGAGCATCTTCAAGACTATCATGAATCAGGAAACTAAATGTGTCGTCCATGCACCAGTCATTGCTGAATGCATGTCCTCTACCAATCATTACCACAATCTCTTCACTGCAATCAGCTGGACAGTCAAACTCAAAGATTGAGTAGTTGAGCTCACCATAGTAGCCCTTCTCCTCTGCATAGGCCGAAAGGTCCTCCCAAGTCTCGAAGTCGTCCGTAGATCCGATGATGAATGTATAAGTTTTCATGTTATTTATCTCCTTAGATAGTTTATTATACCACTAGCCAGTGATTTTTGCATCGTGCACTAGATAGATGTTCTAGCCATCTTCCTTCACACCACCATCGTTTGCCTGATGACCACATCACAAGCAGCTCATCTCCGTGAGGTCGACCAACAGGATCTGACTGCTCGACCACAATCCCGAGCTCTGGGCACACTTCAGATATCATCTGGTACCGCACAAGATCACCTACATTCATTAACTACCTCTAGCTCACCGAGCCAGCGCAAAGACTTATCACCAGAAGCCGACACAACTACATACTTTTTACATCCTGCAGATGACGCTGATGTTTGTGTAACAGTATCAACAATCAGGCATAACTCGCTGTCGTGTTGCCTCGGTCCAGTACTGCGCCTGACCAAATCACCTACCGTCATTGATCACCTCCAATATTCGCGGTGGTACTCTTTCCACAAGCTCACCAGATGCCCACAACACAGATACAGCTGCAGCGACGATATGATCAGCAGGAAGTTCAGCGACGATTATGCCTCTGCTGATATCGTTGCACTTCCAGCTCTTCTCCGCTTCGTACTTTACCATGTCACCGACTTTCATTTACTAACTCCATAAAGTCACTGCTCTCAATCATCGGCTTGTTCTTATGGTGCCATAGCACCCAAACATCAGCAGGTTTAGCCCAACGCTTTGTGCAAGGCCCAAGAACGATGCCGATTGAGCCTTTATATCTTACCAGATCACCGACATTCACTGATCACCTCTACTTGGCTCGCCATGGCCTGACGGATATCTCCATTGTCCCACAGAACATCCACCTGCCGGAGTATACAGCGGATCCACCATGTCTCAATAACTACGCCAGTCTGAGGTGCATTGTCTCTAGCAACAGCTGTTCCCCACGTCCCAGTAAACTTTACCATGTCACCGATTTTCATTGACTACCTCAATCGACTCTTCCCATGATCGTATACCTTCTATCATCTGTCCGTCTTCATAAAGAATCGTACACCACAATCCATGTTGATATGGAATAGGTTCAGTATTGACTACCACGCCGTGCTCTTTGCAGTGAGAATCATATATCAAATCACCTAGCTTCATTTTCTCTCCTTGATGATTTATCGTACCACACGTTTCGGAGAGTTACACTTCACACTAGAGGGCAGGATATCCCAGCGCTAGATAGCCCAGCACTAGACCCATTGATACCCAAAGCATGATCTCAATGAGTGGTGTTCTCATCGGATTGTTGCTGTGAATGTAAGATCATCGTCGTCCTGCTCTTCTTGTGGGTCGACCTCATGTGTTTCATCTTCAATATCTTCTTGTGGGTCTGCCTCATGTGCTTCTTGACGCTCAGCCTGTTGTTCCTCAATGTCACCGTGGTCTTCCATAACAACTGATACTGTATCATCTTGGATCCAGTTATTCTCCCAGAATATACCCCGAGCAATCCGGGCGATGGCTAGTTCGTCAAGATCATCAGGCACTTCGAATCGATACGAAACCAACCAGGGTTCCTTCTCAAGAAAGGCATCGATCATCACGTCGGACACCTCCATTCCCTCTTCTAGCCCTAGACCGAAATCGTCAGTACTTCCAATAAGTCCGATAAACTGTTTCATATTCTTTATTCCTCTTTTGGTTTTCTCTTCATGAGATTATTCTTTGAAAGATATGTCAAGACACCATCAGCCAATACCGGATATACGATTTGACCGCGTTCATTGATATCTGGTCCGCCTGCAATCAATGCAGGAACAACCAAGGTGGTCCATGTTTTCAGTTGACCCTGTCCATCCGGCTTAACTCGGGTCCAAATCATGTCACCTTCGCTAGCATACGGCTTGGCCAGTTCTCTGAAAGCAACCCTGAAGCAATTGATAAGACGCTCAACAGACCATTGATCTATGTGTTCTCTACGTTGACTATCAAAATAGTTCTGCACTTTCTTTAGCGCTCGACCGTCTGCTGGATGGGTCTGCCAATACATGCCATCCCTCCCTTTAGCAAGGTCCAGACACATTCTGAGCTTTCCAACTTGATCACTTGATGGAATCCAAGGACCATTTACTGCAATAGCCTCAGCCTCTTTTAGCAGCTTCTCTCTAAAGGCTAGCTGCTTACCAGAAATATCCCAACCCTTCCGCTCACGGCCGAGGAAGTCAGTTATTGGGCCCTCGATGTGGCCGACACCGTCGACTTCCAGCGCTTTTTCCATGCGCTTAATGAGTGCTAGATCACCCTTGGGTGCAGGAACACCTTCGATGATCAAGCTATCTAGCCAGTTTTTCTGCTTTGAGGTAAGGTTCCGGGTGCTAGTTAGACGAGCAACCATGTCTCTAATGAAGCGTGCTTGGTAATCATCTGAAAGGCCAGCACTTTTATACGATGCCAAAAGTAGTGTTGCTTCTCGAAGTCTTTGTTGTCGTGGCTTGCGTGCCATGAGCACCTCCCTATGATATTATTGTACCACAAGTAAGAAGGCTATACATAAACCACACGCTTGCTGCCATCGGCGCACATACTGCAACAACACCAATGACTGTATCATACCATAGTGCATCGACAATATTCCATCCGTCATACTTTCTATTTCTTATCGACCACCCAATGAAGTTAAGAAAAGAAAGCATTGCCCAAATATGAATCATAATCTCTAGACACACATATGTCACGCCTCGGTAAAGTCGACTCACATCATTTCATCCTTCAGTGAGAGAACAGGTTCCTTGAGTGAGTACGCATAGATATATTCAATCGAACCATCAGTTGTTAAGACTCGTACTTCTTCTTCATATCTGCGCTTGTCTGGATGCCATCCGTCACATACAGTAATCCAGCTAGAGCCCAGCACAGTAGCCAATCCATGCTCAGTTTTCACCACATCACCCTTTGTATACCTCAACAGCATATACTATTATACGCCCCGTAGGGCGTATTGTACAAGGTGAAGAGCAGCGGAGGGGTCAACCAAGGAAAGGCGACTCCCCCTCCGCCAGCAAGCATTATCCAATGCTTACCCGAGCCACCTCTTGAAAACCGTTTTCACGAAGAGTAAGGAAGAAAGTATGACCGGCACCGCCGAAGCGATTCTTCTCGGTCTGGAGTACCCGACATCCCATCAGATCCTCGTCCCTTCGTTCCACATCTAGTGTAACCATAAAGTCTACCATGTGCTTCAGAACGTTTGCTCCTGCCATTTGTCCGGACTTAGTAACCTGTCCGATGACGATGGCATTGCAAAAGTGCTCCTTACAATAGTCTGTAATCAAAGACAGCGAACGTTGAGCTGTCTTGCTATTTGTCTGGTGGTCACCATACTTGCCATCATTGAGGCATTGCAGTGAGTCCACGATAAGAAAGAATGGCTTGTTCGGGCTTCGTGCCCGGAGCTCATCACAGTTCTTAAGAAGTTGTGGTACCATCGTTTCTTGACCAGCAGAAAATCCTGATCGAAGCTTCAAGCGTTCGACAGTCATCTTGAGTTGGTAGAGAGATTCCTCAGCAGTATTGAAGAGTACCGAAGCACCTGTACTGGTGAGTGCATTTGATAGCTCCAGCATCATAGTGGTCTTACCTGCACCGGGAGTACCGGTAAAGAGACCAACAGCAGACGGGGTAAAACCCTTGCCGCCGAGAGCATCATCAAAGAACTTAAGCCCCGATGCATTTCGTACTCGTAGTGCAGCAGGCACCTCGATATCTAGGATGTTGGTTCCGTTAGCGAACGTACCGATTTCTGTTTTAAGCTTCATTGTTTAACCTTAGTTGTGGGTTGTTGTTTGATATAATATTATACCACTGGTATCATACGTTTACATGATGCGCGATATCTGGCATAATCAAAACCTTCAGTCATAATTGCTATGGTATCGCCGTCCTGGATGTTCTGAACGATAATACGAGCCGGCTTTCCGTCGGCATTCCATGCATTCCAAAACAGGGGTAGGTCTTCAAAGTCAGGCAGATCATATGCGAGATCACAGAACTCATGGTTCGGGATAGCATAGACTGAATCAGTTAGAAAAGAATCACGATCACCTGGGTGACTACCATCAGCATTGATATGCCCTACAGCTTGCCCTAGAATATGAGACGGAGGCTCAACACCCTCAAAATGCTCTGAATGGTCGTGCCTTCTCTCTTTTGAGACGGAGAACTTCTTTCGCCAAGGTCCGGTGACCCATAGTAAATGGCTGATGCTGTGTGCTTCCATGTTTATCTCCTTGATGATTAATTATACCATCAGCGGGTGATTGTTGCATGTGGTACCAGCGGCGGGACTCGAACCCGCATGGCCTATGGCCGAGAGATTTTAAGTCTCTTGTGTCTACCTGTTTCACCACGCTGGCTGAGATGGTAGGGATACCGAGACTCGAACTCGGAACCTGCGCTTTATGAGAGCGATGCTCTAACCTGATTGAGCTATATCCCTGTATGTATGGTGGGTCGTCCGGGGCTCGAACCCGGGACCTGGAGATTAAAAGTCTCATGCTCTTCCAACTGAGCTAACGACCCATAAATGGTACGCCCTATAGGATTCGAACCTATGACCCTCTGCTTAGAAGGCAGATGCTCTATCCAACTGAGCTAAGGGCGTATATTTTGTTTCAAACGTTTTAGTCGATCTACTGTGTCGACCACAACCTCTTTAATCATGAGCTGAACTAATCCAAACACGATGCCTCCCATGACAACCGCAACTGCTACTCGATCTGCTTTAACTTTATTCTTCGGCGGTGACTCATGAATATGGTCGTATGCCTGCCAGGGTTCTGTCATGCCGCTTCCTTCTTCTTTGCTTCTCGCATCTTGACCACGATATCACCTTTGGGCGGAGTAAAGATCAGGTCCCTTCCAGGGACGAGGATCCAAGCTCGACGCATCCGACTCGGGCCGGGGTTGGGTGCCTCACCATCAGTGAGAACGATGTATGCATCAAACTTTCCACGATTCTTTTCTGCGTGGGCCGCCACTGCCTTGAAGCTTGTACCTCCACACCTGAATCGCATCGCTGGCTTCTTTTGACCTCGACGCCATTCGAATGAGCTTTTATCATCAACTTCTGAATCAAACGGAATGAATGTGAAGGTCACCTTGCGAGCCAGATTATTGAGCTCGCCATACAGGAGGCTTAGTGCATTATCATCTACTGATCCACTCATATCGACATAGCATGCCACATTGGCAGTATGTCCGGTCTTTCGGCCGGGATGGATATATGGGTACTTCCGGTTGATACGCTTGATAGTCGAGGACCGATGGGCCCGTTGTGACCGACCAAGAAAGTTGCGGAGCAGTGACCGCCAATCTACTTCAGTACTAATCATTGCACGAAGGCGACCTCTCATATCTGCAGGAACCGATCCCCACTGTCCATTGGAGTCACACTTACCAACTGCATCTCTGAGGGATTCTTTAATCTTCTGCTTAACGAGCTCCTTATCTTCTTCAGATAGGTTTCCCCAGCCGTCGTGGTCATCCATGGGTCCTGGCATGCCGCCTTCACCACCTTCACCAGCCTGCTCAATATCATCAGCGACTTCTTGCAACTCACCAAAGTAGAACTCAGAGCTCTTACCTTTTTCTAGCGACGCGATCTTTTCAGAAAGCCGATTATATCGGTCCACATTCTCTTGCTTCATCTCTGCGACCCTCTCAGGAGTCAGTGGAGTGAATGCCCTACCAGGAATGAGACCACCTTCAGGCAGCTCGTTCTCAGGGATCATCGAGTTGATGGCCAGGTCAGTGGCCCAGTTCCAAAGACGATGCGGATCCTTACGACGATTGGTCGTGTGCTCCAGAATCAGATGCAAGCATTCGTGCTTGAGCAATCCACGGGTCTGAAGCTTATCGAGCTTCGCCATAAACGCTGGATTCCACCACATCCGAATCGAGCCGTCCTTAGCAAGGACACCTGCAGTCGGGACGTCATTGGTCCGAATCTTAGTGATCGGACGAAGGACTCGAGAGTAGAACGGCTCGTCCCACATAAGGTTAACGAGGTGTGGATCAATCCGATATGCCTTGATAATCGCCGGGTCCGTCTCGTGATGAGCCGGAGTTACGTCGGTTGATGTTCCTTGATCTGCCATGTTTATCTCCTTGATAGTTTATTGTACCACCTGCAGCCATCGGTTACAGGTGGTGCGTGTGCTACTTGACATTACGTCCGGCATTGACCGCTTGAACCACCTTGGCACCAATCTCCTTGTGGACCTTCTGAATATTGGGAAGGTTCTGAGTGGAGCTGATTCGATTCCAAAGCTGGACGAGCATCTCATCATTGAGTAGACCAGCGAACTTCTTAACTGACTTCGCCTGAGTCACGGTCCAGGTTTCATCCTTGCAGTGATTGACGAGCTTTTCAATGAGGTCCGACATACGGTCCTGTGGTGCACCTTTCAGAAGCTTATCGGCCTTTTCGAAGTCGTTAAGAATATCTTCTGCAGACACCTGAGCCTCGTAGGTCTTACAAAACTCCTTGAATGCAATGGAAGCCTCGACACCGAGGAGGCCGAGACAGATCGGATAGAATGCAGGAGATGCATGATTATCAATAATGCCTGCCTTCTTCAATGAGCTATCAACTCGTTCCCAGGACCGGGGAGAAGGGTATACCTTTCCGGGCTCCATTTGCTCCTTGTGTCGGAGGTGAGCAGGATTCTGTCGAATGAAGTCTTGAATAATCGAATCAATTCGATCAGCAGCCCAAGTGAGCCAGTCTTCATCGGAAGGTTCCAGGTCGCATACCCAGAAGCGATCGAGGAGAGCAGGGTCCATTTCGTTGACCTCGTACTCAGCCGATGCATTGATACATGCAACCACTCGGGTCCCTTCATGGAGGCGATGACCGTTAAGCTCACGATCCAAAACGATTTGGAATGCAGCTTGCATAACCTCAGGGGTCGCACGGTTCAACTCATCGAGGAGAAGAACACAGGATTCTTTGCATGCCCGAGCATACCAATCCGGCGGACAGAAGCGAGTGACACCGTCAACCAGCTCCGGGAGACCAACCATATCACCTTCACTCATCTGTGAGAGGCGGCGGTCGATAAGAGCCTTCTTTTCATCAACTGCAAGTTGTGCAGCGACCTGCGACTTGCCGATGCCGTGAGGGCCTCGGATCAGGACAGAGATGTCCTCTGGAAGGTAGCGAATTGTAGAGGTAAGAGTTTTGATATCCATTGTAGTTTCCTTGGATTAGGGTTGAAAGGTGTTCCTTATATAACTATTGTACCACAAGATGTTCTTGTTTACACAGAGTGCGTGTCTTCTTCAAGTAGTTCATCAGGTGTATATCTGGTCATCTGAGAGAGCGTGTGCATCTGGAGCATTTGAATCGCATCGATCTGCATCCGCTTCCGAGCTATATCTTCTTGTTGCTCTTTGATCCGGTTTTCGGTCCTTACGACCTGCTCTTGGATCTCTTCAACAGCTTTTTGATTAGCACTTTGAATCTCCTCGATCCCGCCCATCTTGATGAACTCGGTCCGGAGTTCAGCGTCCTCGGTCATAAGATATCCGTAAAACATATCTGCGACTTGTCTCGCGTCGTCGTGGTCGTTGGCAAACACAGTACCCAAAACGTTGGAATAATAGCCCTGATTGATGCGATAGATACCAGTTCGACCCTCACTCTTCACTCTGCGAACCTCTGATTCGATACGTCCCCAGATGCGACGAGTCTTGCGAGTCACGCCTGCTTTCTGGCCGGAGGTCAACGAGTAGGAGTTCTGGCCGTCGTAGTACCGCTGACAAACATATCGCTCAACATCACCTGATCCGCCAAATCCGAGCTGGAAAAGCGTCTCTGCGCTGTATCCCCAGCCGTCGTGGTCGCATCGAACGTACTTCTTTTCCTTATGGGCGTCGTAGCAATACTCTTCGTAATCTTCGTATGTGACCACTTCTCCTTCCTCACCTTTCGGCTTTCGAGTGAGAAGGTCATCGCAGATTGCATCGATTCGATTGCTGTTCATTTTGTGTTTTCCTTAGTAAAACGTTGTTTGATAATCAATTGTACCACCAGTTGTGCTTCCTTACACTTCACGCTGGCCGTATCTCTTTTGCTCGGACCCACACAAGTTTCAATGAGTTCGGGTCCATGAAGCGAAAATAGTGGCCGCTGTCGTGATCTTCGATGAGCATGACTGTGTGGCCTCCCATGCTCTTCGGAAGCCGCACGAGGTCTCCGACAGCGTAGTTGAAGGTCATTTTGGGCTTTGCGTTCCCTGCTTCCGCCCACTCCGAGCGGACTGCTCGACCGGTGCGACGTCGCGACTTCTTCTCGACACCCGCCTCAGCCAGCTGTTTTCTCAACTCTTTTCGCTTAGACTTGGGCAATTTCATATTGATTCCATATGTCTATTGTACCACCCGTTTGGGCTGATTACACCCGCGTCGTGACACTTTTCACCCCACTTCGCGCAGAGCGCCTAACCAGACTTTTCCGATCCACCCGTCATCCATCATCACCATGACTGCGCGCTTTGGGTTGTAGTGCGCGTCGTGACTCACTTGCATGGTCGACCTCTCAGGAGGTGGAAAATCAGGTCGACCTCTTGTAACCGCTCCATAAGTCGACCTCGGGTACTCCAAGACGACTGCAGTCGACCCCCCGTGACGCGAGCGCAACTCGTCCACCCACAGGTCCCACTCACCGCTAGGCGAGCAGTAGATCACCCCGGGTGGACCGTCTACCACTCGTACAAGCTGGCCAGGCTCGACGCGATCAAGACGGTCTGCAGGGCTCGGATATCCGTTTCCATAGCTATTTTGCTCTTTCACTGCATAATTTACCTCACTTATAATCATACCACAGGCGGGTCAATTGTACACCATGATCGAGAGGAAAGAGGGCAGGCGGGGGTTGGAGTGAAAGTCTCGGTCAATTTGTC
>Ga0302132_10002710_pt1 | contig 10119 bp, 7 predicted proteins | sample CB9_321_MG_FD_203113 | JGI IMG/M metagenome (GOLD analysis project Ga0302132, IMG submission 203113) | Marine microbial communities from Western Arctic Ocean, Canada - CB9_32.1 | ecosystem: Environmental > Aquatic > Marine > Oceanic | place: Canada: Western Arctic Ocean | collected 2017-09-19 | reverse complement strand
TATTCGTCACTGCCAGCGGGCGCTGTCACTACGGCTGGTGGGGTGACGATTACTGGCACGATGACGCATGGTGCTGATGGTACTGGTGCTGATGTGCGGTTCAATTCTGGTACGGCAGGCGACTACATGCTGTGGGATGCCAGTGAAGAGCAGTTGGTGATTACTGGCACGAATGCTGCAGTTGCATTACATGTTGCTGACGGCAATGCTTTATTTGCTGATGATGTCACTATTACAGGGAGTTTAACGGTTAACGGTACAACTACAACTATCGCTACAGATAATTATGTAGTAGAAGATTCATTAATAGAACTTAATACCGGAGCCAGCTCTAACGCTAACGATCTTGGTATCGTTATGGAGCGTGGCTCGACTGGGGATAATGCGATTATTGCCTGGGATGAGAGTGCAGATAAGTTCACGATGGGAACTACAGCTGCTACTGGTGCTTCGACTGGTGATTTGACGATTACTGCTGGAACTTTAGTTGCTAACTTAGAGGGTGCTGTAACGGGTAATGCTGATACGGCAACAACGATTGCAAATGCTAGAACGATTGATGGTACATCATTTGATGGTTCAGCAAATATTACTACAGAATCTGATGCGAGTACTATACTTGCAATGCAGAGTTTTGCTGGATAAAGGAGGAAACAATGGCTACATTTAGTAAAGAGTTATTAAGCGCTAGTACTGATGGTAGGGCAATTAAGGTTGCTGCTACTGCTACGGCGGGAACGCTGATTCATACTGGCTCTACTACGGCGACTACAATTGATGAATTATGGTTGTATGCTGTGAATACTGACGCTACGGATAGAAAGCTTACACTCGAATGGGGTGGCGTTACTGTTCCTGATGATTTGATTGAAATCACAATCGGGGCCGAAGCTGGCCTTGTATTGCTGGCTCCAGGTCTACTTATCAAGGGTAACTCTACTGCTTTGCTTGTTCGTGCTTTCGCTGCTACGGCAAACGTAGTGGACATTCACGGCTATGTAAATAGGATCACGGCCTAGATCATGCCTAGCATTGGAAAATTCTTTCCTGGGAACAGTATTTCAGACTGGGCTTCTGGACAATTTGGCAAGCCCGGTTGGGTTCCTAACGAACCCGATTCATTAGAAGGAACTGTTGGAGATCAGTCAGTTGCTTTAACTTGGACTGCCGGCAGAAGTAATGGTGCTGATATTACTGGCTACCAGATTGAAAAGAATGATGGTTCTTGGTCTGTGGCTGTTGCTAACACTGGAAGTGCTACGGCTGCCCATACTGTTACGGGGTTAACGAATGGGCAGGCTTATACGTTTCGTGCTAAAGGCATTAACAGTGTAGGTTTGAGTGAGGTTCCTTCTACGGCTAGTAGTTCTTTCTCTCCGTTAGGTGCGCCTTTGATTCCAGGCACGCTTTCTCTGGCAGCAGGCGATCCTGCGTCTACAGTTATTGATTTGTCGTGGTCTGCTGGTAGCGCTAATGGAGCGACTATTACTGGTTACAAGGTTCAATATTCTACTGATGGTTCAACGTGGCTCCAGAGCTCGACAAATACTAACAGCACTGCTACCACTTATAGTATTACGGGCTTGACGCAGGATACGTTATATCATGTTCGTGTTGCTGCGATCAATTCAGTAGGAGTTGGCACCTATAGTAACGTGCCAACTTTGACTACTGCTGACTGGTCTCCTCCTACGGCTACTGGTGGGACTGTTGCTACTTACAACTACGGCGGGGAGGGTTACAAGTCCCACAAGTTTACGTCCTCTGGGACTTTCACGATTTCCGCTAATGCATCGAACGTCGTTATCGACGTTCTAGTTTTGGCTGGTGGTGGCAATGGTGGGAACGGGATATCGGCAATCGTCGGTCACTACGTCTTTGAGGGTGGTGGTGGCGGCGGGTTCTTGGGTACAAAGACTAGTTTGGCTGGGGCTGTCACGACTTATGCGGTCACCGTCGGCGGGGGTACCGGTTCCAGTTATTTCAACCATACCAATGCCTCCAGCGGTTTGAACTATCAGGGTGGCGCTGGTGGTGCTGGTGGCTATGCCGGGACCAACGGTAACCAGAGTTATGGTGGCGCTGGTGGCGGCAACGGTGGGTATTACCACAGTTCAGTTGGCGACGACAGCGGCACCATCGGCTATGGGCAACCCGGTGCGACGGCCTTGTCTTGGACAACACAGGACGGCGCAACCGGCGACAACGGCGGCGCTAAGTACGGCTACGCCAGTAACAACACCGGGATGGCTGGCGGTGGTGGTGGTGCCGGTGGTGTTGGTGGTGCCGGTTCTTCCGGCAATGCTGGTGATGGTGCTGCTGGCATATCAAAAACTGATTTCAACCATTCTCCTTACATCTGTGCTGGCGGTGGTGGCGGCATGATGACTAACGGTTCTGTTACTGGCTTCGGCGGTAGTTCTGTTGCTGGCGATGGGGCGGCAGGCAACTCAAACAACACGTCGGCTTGCAACGCTGATGCCAACAGTGGTTCAGGTGGCGGCGGGGCTTCCTACGCACAGCAGTCCCAGACCGGCCAGGCTGGGTCTGGGCTTGTGATTGTGCGCTATAGGACGACTGCGTAATGGCCCACTTCGCAGAACTCAACGAATCGAATGAAGTTATCCAAGTAGTAGTGGTTGCTAATGAGGATATTGCTGATGGACGCTTTGCTAGTGGAGAAAGTGAAGAAAAGGGAATTAGTTTTCTTCAAGATCTATTAGGTGCTGATACCAAATGGGTTCAAACGTCCTACAACTCAAACTTCCGTGGACGCTACGCCAATCCGGGGTTCATCTATTATCCGGGTGATGATGTTTTCGCCCCGTCGCCTCAGTTCCCTTCGTGGGTTCTGGATGTAGCAACCGGCACTTGGTCTGCACCGGTTCCGGTCCCGGATGATACCAAGACCGGGCCAGACGATGACGAGGGAAAGATTTACTACTGGGACGAGCCTTCGCTTTCGTGGGTTGTCACTGACGCCGAACTAAGCAACGTGCCCCCTGAGTTGCTTGTGAACTAGATGCCATCCCCCGAATTATAATAAATATTATTCGATTTAATATGGAATAGATGCTATTATAGCCATAGGAGGGATGTTCTATGGGTAATGAAGATTCAATAAACATCTCTAAGTCTGAAATAATTGCTGCCATATCTGAAAGCGGTAGCATTAAGGATAAGACTTCTGTTAATCTTAAACACGCTACGGGCATGTTTGATAAGGCCAAGGATAATATTGCTTGGCTTCTTGGATTACCGGCAACTGTAGGTGGTGCTTTCGGTTTCTTAGTAGATTCCGGCAACGAGCAGGCTGAGTTGTCTTATCAGGTAAGTCAATTGGAAGACGCAGTTGCGGAATTGAAAGCTGAAAATGATTTACTCGGCGGGGGAATTAAGAATTTCAGTATAGATTTATCTAACGCACCTGGCGGCTCATTGACACCTATTTTGATCGGTGTTGTAATAATTATTCTTGTTGGAGCTCTATTCTGGTATCAGAATAGACGAAGAAAGAGAGGATGAGAAAACCCTCAGCGGTATTTGTCGCTGGGGCACTCTTCCTCGCCAGTTGCTCGAGCGGTTATAAAGAATCTGAGATTGCAACAGGAACCCTGTTTCCGTCAACTACTACTGAAGTATCTTCAGCAACTACGTCAACAATTGCGCCGATAGTATTGGATAGCGTTCCTCTTGTTGATTACGCTATCCCAGAATATACTGCAGAGAATGATACGTTTTCTTTTGAGAACTTCGGTGGGGGAGAAGCCCCAGCCGATTTAACTGTGAATATGGCTCGTCGTTTGTATGGCGATAACCAGGTGTGTTCTGATGTTACAGATAACAAGTGTACGCCGTATCCTGTAATTTTGCAGTTGATGTCTCAGGCCAACAAGTCAATGCGTGGTGGCCTATGTGAAGGTCTAGCAGTATTGAGTATGCGTCTTTCTGGAGACATTGAAACACTATCATCGTTTCAAAATACAAAGACTGTTTCTGAATTGATTAGAGAAGATCCTGCGTTACTTTCTGAGATTGCCTATTGGTATGTAACTCAGTTTGCAATGGAAGTGCAGCAGGAGGCTTCGTCGTATTTAGAATTATCACCGACGGCATTGGCTGAGATCCTGTTGTATGACTTTGCAGAGGCAGAAAAGGGAAATGCCCATACTGGATTTACCATTGGTATTTACAGTGAAATGGGCGGACACGCCGTCACTCCGTATCGAGTTGAAGAGATGTCTAGTGGGTACAGGATATATATTTATGATTCAAATTGGCCCAATGAAGAGCGGTGGATAGATGTTTCCAGGGATGGGACTTGGATGTATGCGTTGGCTTCAACTAACCCTACTGAGCAATCAGAGGCGTGGTCTGGTGGAGTTGGAACTATGGAATTGACTCCTATGCGTGCCCGTACTGGGCCGTTCACCTGCAGTTTCTGTCCTAAGGGTGATGGCGAAGAATCGGGCACCATGCTTACTGTTGCTGCTTCGGGCAGCAAGCAGATGGCATTAAAAATTGAAACTGAATCCGGTCAGAGATTAGGATACTATGATGGACAATTCATTAATGAAATTCCTGGGGCAACATATCGTTATTTAATATCTGGGCCTAGTACTTCTGACCCTGTGCTCGTATTCCTTCCACCTGGTATTGAGGCTTTCAGCGCTGATGTTGAAGAGATTTCTGTGCCAAAGAAAGATGCGCCGACTTCAACTAAAGATAGGATTGAAGAAGCCATAGGAGAAGTGGTAGAGCAGAAGTTTTCTTTGTTGGTTTTGAATGAGGAAAAATCAGTTCAGATTGAAGCCGTAATAGTTGAGGAAGAAGAGGTTGAGAGATGGGAACAAACTGAAGATGAGCCTGAAGAAGAACAGTCTTTACTTGCCTTCTCTGAGGAATCTATTGAGATTGCAGATATTGAAGAGGCTACAGTAGCGATTGCTGTTGATTCTTTAGAAGTTGAAGTTGAGTTGAATGCGGGGCAGCAGATAGAGCTGGTGTTTGCTGAGGAATCGGGAGCGGTTGACGAGCCACAGATGCTGGATATCTCTATTCAGGACGACGAGGGAGAGGTTCTGGCTGAGGTAGAAGTTGACTTATCAATGTATAGAGCAGTTACTGTTGTGGAGGAACCGACAACGACTGTTCCGAATCAGCCTGACGTTACGATCCCATTACCTGCCCCAGTGGTTGTCCCTGTGGTCATTGAAATAACATACAACGAAGAGATCGGTGAAATTGTTCAAGAGCAGGCAGTGATTGAAGCGTGGGTTGCTTCAGATGCCGAGTACTACCAGGCTGTAGCAGAAGATCGGATTGAGGAGGTATTGGGAGAATCTTATGTAGAAGAGATTGAGAGTGTTAGCGAATGGGAGGCTCCTGAAGAGTTTGTCGATACAGAGTTTGATTTGTCGTTGATTATCCTTAGTGTTGATGAAGAATATTGGGAGGATGAGCAATGGGATGAGATTGATTATGACGATGAATGGTTCGAGGTGCAGGAGGACGAATCAGAAGAATTCTTTGCAGAAGCGGTTGAGTTAGAGGTCATTGCTGAATTCATAGAAGAGCATGAAGAAGAACTGGAAGTTTTCTTTATGAACGAAGAGGTTGATGAAGAAGAGTTTTGGGATGCTTATGAAGAGGAATACTATGAAGAAGACTTTGCTTTTCAAGAGTATGACGCAGAACTAGAAGAGGCGTGGATTTTGGAAGAGATGGGTTTGGAGGATTGGAATGAAACCCTGCTGGGGCCATCTCCAACTGAGACTGCTGATTGGGTGGAAGAGGATTGGATCGCCTACGACGAGGAAATGGATACCGTATGGGAAGATGAAATGGAGGACCCGGAGGCATGGGAAGAGGAACTGCTGGAGGAACTTGGTGTAGAGGAGTGGCCTGAGGATTGGGGTCCGTCACCAACAGAGTCGGCAGACTGGACTGAGGATGATTGGGAGGTTTATGACCAAGAGTGGGCTGTTGACGAAGAGCAGCGTATTCTTGAAGAGGAAGGCTTTGATGATTGGCCGGAAGATTGGGGGCCATCTCCAAGCGAAACTGCTCTATGGGATGAAAGCGATTGGATCGCTTACGACGAAGAGCAAGAACTATTATGGGAGGTCGAAGATGCAAATGATACCGATATCGCCGTGGAAGAAGATTGGCTTGATGAAGATTGGTTGGAAGGAGAAAACGAAGATGTATTTGAAGATGATTTTTGGTTAGATACTGAAGAAGAGTGGGACGATTGGCAGGATGAATTTTGGCCAGAAGATGCTGAGTGGTGTGATGAGTGTGAAGAGGGGCCGTGGGATGAGGAAGAGTGGGATGAACCCTGGGAAGATGAAGACTGGACTGGAGATGATGAAGAGGCATGGATTCTCGAAGAAGAAGGCTTAGAAGCGTGGCCTGAGGACTGGGGTCCGTCACCTACTGAATCGTGGGAATGGACTGAGGATGACTGGCAGGTATATGACGAAGAGCAGGAACAAAACTTTTTTGAAATGCTTGAAGATTTTTCTGATGAAGAAATGGAAGAGTGGGAAGAGTTCGTGGAAGAAGAGTTCCCTGAAGAAGATTGGAGAGATGATGAGTGGTCTGGCGAGGACGAAGAAGCGTGGATTCTTGAGCAAGAAGGTTGGGACGAGTGGCCTGAAGATTGGGGTCCGTCTCCTACTGAGACCTGGGACTGGACGGAAGATGATTGGGACGATTTCATGGAGGAAGAAGAGGAAGAATGGTATAATGAAGAGGAATCTATTGAAGAGGAACTGGAGGATTTAGATGAGTGGGATCAAGAACCCGACACAGATGAAGACGAAACTGGGCGGGGGGATGCTGAACCAGAAGGGGAAGAAGACGGGCAGCTGGAAGGACCCGAAGAAGAAGTAGGCGATTTTGAAGATTGGACCGAAGAGGACTGGGATAACTGGTCTGGTGAAGATGAGGAAGCGTGGATTCTAGAACAAGAGGGTCTAGACGCATGGCCCGAAGACTGGGGTCCGCCACCGAGCGAATCATGGGAATGGACAGAAGAAGATTGGCAATCCTATGATGACCAGTTTGAACCCAACAGCACTCCATTTGAACAAGAGGAAATGGATGAAGAGCAAGTGGACGAAGCGGAGATGTCTGACACAGAAGAGGGACCGGGATATGAAGAGGAACGTGATGGATGGACAGGGGAAGACGAAGAAGAGTGGATCTTAGAACAAGAAGGGCTTGAAGAGTGGCCTGAGGATTGGGGTCCTACACCTAGCGAATCATGGAATTGGGAAGAAGAAGAGTGGCAGGCTTACGACGAGGAGCACGGAGTACCACCACCACCAGAACCGGAACCAGAGCCAGAACCGGAGCCAGAAGAATCATGGGACCCCTATGACGGCTGTAGAGGTACTTCAGCGTGCGACGATGCACCTGGAGGCTACGACGATTGGGAAGATTATGATGCAGCTAACAACCCTGCCTACTACGATGATTGGGGTACCCCACCGGGTGGATATGTCACATGGGTTGATTTCACTGTTGAGGTAGAGGCAGGAATAGTCCCAATAGATGTTGCTGAGGAATACCTTCCCGAAGAAGTCCAGGAGGCGTACATCCCGGTGGTCGTCCCCGTGGCGGTCTACTACCCGACTATCACCTACACGAACACGAACACTGCCTTGTCCGAGACGATCTCTACGAGCACTGTCACTGCTCAGACTGGGACCGCTACCACTACTGCTGAGTCGGGAATCTTGACTCATAATAGCAATGACGGACACTGGCATCTTGATACAACGACCGCTACAACGGTTACAACGACTCATGTAGACACGACAACCGTGGTGGCTCGCACCGGGTCGGACATGATGACCTGCACGCTCTCAGATGGCGTTCAGCAGTCTTGTAGTACCGTGCGCGGCTGGAGTCCTCAGACGACTACCGCCACTGCTGGCGATGCCTATACGTCAGCCTCTACGACGAATGCCACGGTGGCTACCGAGGAAGGCTGTGCTGAGGGTGGCTGGAGAGGCATGGGGGACTGGTGCATCGTGCAATCCTCTAGCCGCCAAGACCGCGACCATATCCAGTTTTCTTTGACTGAGGTAACCAGTGTCCGTATCGACGCCGAATCGAACCTGACTCGCGCCCAGTTCGATACAAGTAACGAGGCTGCCGACCCGTATCTCTACCTCAGAGAAGATACGGACTCTGATCAGGGGGAACACTCAGGGGATGTTGACAGCATCGCACCCGGCGGCACGATTGAAACGGACGATGACGGTGGGAACGACTGTGGAAGCACTTGCACCAACCCTCCGAGCAGCGCAGTGGATGTTGATGAGACACCCACTATTACCTACTGCAACACCGGAGGAGCCTGCACAAACGGTGTGCCGGTAATCGACAACGTGAGTGACCAGTGGGATGCCCGCATTGTCCGCACAGATATGGCTGTGGGCAACTATGTCGTGCAGGCTTCGGTCTACAACAACGCAAACGCCGGGTGGTACCGATTGACTATAGAAGAGGACGAATAAGCGTGCAATCGTATGGCGATTATGGTAATATGTAGGTATGTCAATTTTAGTGCATGAAAAATTTGAAGATGGATGGCAGGATTCCTGGAAAGGGAATGTCCATCATGCTTACAAGACGGCTGGAGATGCTCTACGCCTCATGTTTAGAGAGGGCAATCATTATGGTTGTGCTCTTTATAGGGAAGTGCCGCCTTCGCGTCATGTGAAGATGTCCTACATGGTCAGAGCATTAAGTAATTGGAACTCTGATAGTACCGGAAAGACGCTGGGGTTTGCTGATCTGCGGTACAAGAACGCTAGAGGCCAATCTTATGGTCACGGCAACAGGCAGCCTGCCCCTGACGGCTTCTCGTTCCGCACATGGTTCGGTAAGAGCAAGGAAGGCTACATGCCCATCGGTATGTACTTTTATCACCTGGGACAGGTCCCCCGATGGGGTGATTCAGTCAAGGTCGGACAACTCAAGATTGGGGGCAATGCCGTTCTCTTTGAATGCGAAGCTGACTTTGATGAAGGGTTTATTCGTGCTCGAGTCGATGGCGGGGAATGGGTTCGACATAATCTAGTTGTAACTGATAAAACTGCTGTTACTTGGGCATGGTTGGATGCCTACTATGGCGGCCCAGCGGTCTCGCCTGAGAATATGGCATGGGATATTTCAGATTATAAGTTGGAAAATCTTGGTGCTGATCTAGGAGATCCTGGTATTGATTGGGATGCGATTGCTAGGATGATTGCTGAAAAGGAAGAGGCTGCCAAGGAGACAGCAGAATCTGAAGAAGATATTGAAGAGGTTGTGTTGTCGGGACCAGCAGATCATGGGCTTCAGTCGATTTCAGATGGTTCGTTAATTCAAGATTTACGAGATTTAGCAGATAAATTAGAGGCTTTGGAAGCCGGAAAGGTAAATTAATGAGTACAGATATAAATTTTAATCCGACTGCGGAAGAGGTCATTGCTGAGCTTACTAACCATCCTGATGGAAAAGTACAGTTAGAAATGGCAGTTCTTCGAGCAGTTGTGGCTAGGCAGAAAGCATATATTGACGCAGCAGAATCTGCTGGCGAGACGAAGAAAAGTAAATGAGTATCCCAACCTCAAGTTCGCGTGTCGATCTGAGCTTGCTGCATCCTCGATTTAAACGTCGTTTAGAGGCGTTTTTTGAAGACCCAAGAATCAGGGGTCGAGTTGTGGTTACATCTGGTTGTCGTTCTTATGCAAAGCAGAAGTATTTATATGATAAATACAAGGCTGGCCGTGGCAATTTAGCGGCTAATCCAGATTGGCAAAGGCCAGACGGGTTCTTTAAGGGATCTTTTCATATGGAGCAGCCTGATGGGTTTTGCTATGCGGTTGATTTTGGTATGATTAGCAGTAAGATTAAAAAATGGGAAGTAAATGCTATCGCTAAACATTACGGTATACACCCAACTGTCAGTAGCGAATGGTGGCATCACCAGCCAAGAGATGCCGATAAATGGTTTGAGGTTCAAACAGGAACACCTGAGCCAGAGGAAAACAAAAAGGAACCAAAAATGGATTGGTTGGGACTGGTCAGGTTACTTAACGAATTGAAGAACCAGGTGCA
>Ga0302132_10002709_pt1 | contig 10121 bp, 12 predicted proteins | sample CB9_321_MG_FD_203113 | JGI IMG/M metagenome (GOLD analysis project Ga0302132, IMG submission 203113) | Marine microbial communities from Western Arctic Ocean, Canada - CB9_32.1 | ecosystem: Environmental > Aquatic > Marine > Oceanic | place: Canada: Western Arctic Ocean | collected 2017-09-19 | reverse complement strand
CGCCACGTCGAAAACTACCAATTGGGCAGAGATAAGAATCGTGCTTTCAAGGCGGTCGTCTGTGTAGATTGTTGCGTTGACACCGTCATCGTAATCGTCTATTAAGGATCTTACCACAAGTGTCATTTCATTTTGCCAAGCCATTATAGATTCCTATATACTTTGAAGGATGTGATGTCTGTATTAAAGTCGCCGGATGTTATCTCTACTTTGCCTTGCATTTTCCAGCTTCCGCAAATTGACAAGTCCCCACTAACCGTGGTGTATTGCATTTGTCCGTCCGTTCCATCCGTAACAAAGGCTGTACTCTTCTGTAACGATGTTCCATCAGGTTTTTTAAGAGTAAGGTACTTAGCTGTAGCAGATGAAATGTCTACGACTGTTGTATTGTCTTTAACGGTGACTACCAACTGCGTACCAACATCTCCTACATGGATTTCTTCTGCTGCCATTTATCTCTCCAGTGTATATGAATCTGATTGGTTGATAAGTCCATTAATATCATCTGATTGATTAATTGATAAAGTAATGGTTTTTGACAAATCAATATTTTGTGTGAATGTTGGGGCCTGTTGTATATGTAATGTGTTGGCAGTTCCCTGATTAATATAAAGGGTGAACCTTACAACATCAAAGTCTGAACCAACCATTGCTGGTATTGCAAACACCTTAGATAGACTGCTTAACGTAGAAAGTCCAGTCAGGGTCATCACGTTCGTACTTATAACGGACGACCTACTTAATATGTCTGCTTGCCCACCAATAGTCCTCAATCCATTAGAGATTAAAGAAGACTTGTTGTGAATCTCTGTTATTCCACCTATAGCCAAAGAATTAGCAGTAATGACATCTGACACGTTTAATATATCACTATGTCCCACCATCAATATTCCACCTTGGGATATCAGATCAGACCTAGAGTGAATGTCTGTAGTGCCAGATATAGATCCTGCGAGCGATCCTGCCGGAATAACAGAAGACCTAGACAATATCTCTACAAGTCCAGCAACACCTAGTGAGGGGTTAGAGATTATAGATGATACGCTAAGTATCTCTGCCTCTGCACCAATTATTAGTGACTGTTGTGAATCAATAGAGCTTCTGTTTAGTATCTCAGATAGGCCTCCTATTGCTCTTACCCCGTTCGGAATAACAGAAGACTTAGACAATATCTCTACAAGTGCTGCGAAACTTATTCTGGGATCAGAAATAACGGACGATGTAGAAAGTATTTGAGATACGCCGTTTATTGTCAACGACGGAAGTAACACTGTTAACGATCTGTTGTGAATATCACTATTGCCTGATATGGTAAGATTAGCAAAAGGAATAACAGATGAAACATTTAGTATATTTGCTCCCGACCCTAATGATAGGGCCCCGACTGATACTGCTTTTGATCTGTTATTAATAGCTGACTGTCCAGCGATAGCTAGTGACTGTAAAGGATCAACCAAGCTTCTACTTAATATCTCCGTTGATCCAGATAAGGCTACCCCTGCTATAACAGATACTGGCCTAAAACTATGATCGTCTCTTAATACAGATAGTATCGGTGCAAGTAATTTATTGTACATTAGATTTCCGATGGTTTAACATTATGAGACCCACAGTCACAACAAATATATTTCTGGCCCTTTCCGTGGTTCGTGATTATGCACCAAAAGGAGCTATTTTCCATCAAAGTTGTAGAAATAGATCACGAGAGAAATATATCCACATCCCCGATTCCGAATGAAAATGTATCGCCATTTTGAACATCTCTAGGACTGTTTAGTTTGCCGGTCATAATTACGGCTCCAATACCATACGTTGCACTGTCACATATAATGATACCTGATACCATTCCCCAATTTGCTGTAGCCGCAGGAAATGTTATCGCTGCTGTGTTCTGTGTATGTCCAGAAGCTCCCGGTCCTTGATCTACAAAGTCCCAATCTAAATCTGCTGGCGCTCCTACATCAACCCTAGCATATGATCCTGCATTAGTTACTTCATTAGCTGTGTTGCCAATAACGTCATCTGCGGGAATATCTGTAGTTAAACCTACGCTGATGGTAGTTGGTTTGGCGAAAGTCCCGGCGCGAAATAGATGGTTTAAAACACCAGACTCCGTATAGTTTGTCATACTCATAAAATTGAGTCCTTATTAAGATTTTAAAAAATGTCGTCTAAGCCTACGATTTGCTTCCACGTTCTTGATACAGAGTCAATAACTCCGCTGACATGTACCACAAAAGGCTCCCCGCTTGGGGTTAATAACGTAGAGTCATACCTTACAACTCCTAGGGCTGTACTGGCGTAGTCCATTGTCTGATTAGTGAATAAACTTGCTCCACCATTAGTATTATACACCGAAATGGCTGGATTTGTAAGACTTCCGCTCTCTACGGGAGTCGCATCTTTATACCAACAGGCCGCATATTCATCGCTGGCGTTGCCAGCGTCTTTGACATATTTGATATTTGCGTAGTAAACGGGCTGTAAAGCAGCCCCAAATGTATCAGCACTTACGTGTCCTGCCGTAGCCTCATCCCAGACTTTATCAACTCCGGCGTCTCCCACCACAACTCCGTCTGAGTCAGTAATAATATCTAAATCATTCTGTGCCGTATCAAGGTCTGCTTGATTGGATGGAAAGGTTGCCCCGGTTAATCCTGTTCCATCATACTGAAGCTCTAGATTGTTAGCTGCTGTAGTATCTGTACTAATTGCAGTAACGTCAGAAGACATCAATCCACCAACTAATGCTGCTGGCAATCTTGTTTGGATGTCGTCTGTGTCGGATTGTAGTGTGGTGATCGTGCCGGGAATCGTAGTTCCAGTATCCGTAAGGATATCGTTAACCTGAGTCTGTGTTGCTGATAGTAGATTTGCACCATCTGCACCAGTAATTATATCAAGGTCGTTTTGTGCCGTTGTTATTGTTGCTGGTATAGTAGTTCCCGTATCTGTCTCAATAGCGTCAATGCTTGTCTGAGTTCCAGATAGGAGATTAACTCCGTCTGCTCCCGTGACTATATCTAGATCAGCCTGAGCAGTATCAAGGTCTGCTTGATTGGACGGGAATGTAGCCCCAGTTAACCCTGTTCCGTCATACTGTAACTCTAAATTGCTTGCTGCAGTTGCATCATCACTAATAAGCTGAACGTTAGCATCAACATATGTTCCGGCCAACTTAGATCCACTTATCTCTACCATGTTAGCGTTATATATATCGTCCAGTACGAACGTCTTAATGATAGCTCTACCAACAATGCCATCTACTTTACCAGAGGCATGAATTTCGTAATAACTATTGCTACTGAATCCGTTGACTATTGTAGCATCAAATGTTCCTCTATAGGTTCCATCATATCCTGTACGAACAGTAAATAGACCATCCAATATAGACGTGTCAGACGCTTCTTCAAACACTCTCCATCTTGGGGCTTCGTCTGCTGTTTTAAGAGCGCCACCAGAAGGATTGTGTGTAGTAACACCAAACCTTACTGTGTCTGTCTTCTTAATGAATTCTGACATTTAATTACCTTGAATAATTGATGATGAAAATAATTCTAGTGCTGATGGTGGGGTCGAGGTTGAGCCCCCACCTCCTGCTGAACCTTGTACTGTTACATTTATAGTAACGCCCATATCTCCGTCCGCTGCGTCTGTTGCTCCTCCCTCTGCTGCATTCGTTATAGTGGCTACTGCCCCCGATGACGTACAACCAAAGTTAATGTTTGCGTCGATAGCTGTTGCAACCGCAGCCGCCACCACCGTTGCCGAGTCGCTCATACTCACTGTAACTTCAATCCCTGTCCCACCGGGAGTAGGATCGGGGTCCACACCGAGCATATTAACCCAAGCATAGAAGGCGTTGTCAGCACCATCTGCGAATGTAAAGTATGTACTAATAAGCGAGAACATATTATCAGCAGGACATGTTACTTCAGTTACTTCGGCAGCCATAATTTAGTCCCTCACAGTTCTAATAGTTCTCTAACTTTAGCTATAGATATTCTTGATTGTTCCAACAACATCAATACGTTTTTAACTCGCGTTAAATATGCAATTCTTTGCATGGTTGTTGACTTAGAATCGTGTACTGTTTTTATTCTATCAAGCTGCACGCTTTCTACTTCGGTCAAGTCGAACGATCTTATAACCTGTTGTCTGGTCATGCTTCCGTCACACCATAAGCCAAGGGCAGAACAAAATTGATTTGTCGGTAAACCCTCTACGTCTTCTGGTAGGTCTCTGCTCTGAAATCTATTCTCTAACATTATCCTTGTACTCCCCTTATTACGTAATCTTTAAATATACTCGTCGATGCTGGTGGTAATACTAGAGGCCTAATAAATGACCGTGCTACAACATACTGTCTTTCATAAAAAATTCCACCTCTACCAATTTTATATAGTAGCCTGATCTCCTGTTCGGTTAAGGCACGATTATGTATTAGTACATCGTCTATCGCCCCATCAAACGTTGCCACTCCGGTCCTGAAAGCTCCAATTAAGTTAACCTCTGCTGTGCTACCAAGAATAGCTCCAAACTCACCATCGGTAACTTCAGTACCGGGATCACCGTTTAAATATACTATAACCGAGGGTGTTCCGGCTCCATTCTTAAATCGTACATACGTAGCAAGATACCACGTTCCAACAGTAAGTGCCGTTGGATATGTTGCAGCAGCAGAACCAACAGCGCCTACCCTGCCTAGTACTGTAAGAATACCAGATGTCGTACTCTCAAGAAAGAATACTAAATAATCTTCATTAGCAGCAGCAGTTCCTATATGTGAAATATACCTATCAGAAGCAACAGAGTCTACTCTAACCCATGCTGAGTAAGTCATATCTCCATCAAGAATCCCCGAATAAACTGATTCGGCATCAACATAATCGGTGCTTGAATAATCTAGGGTGTATCTACCCTGCTGCGGCAACCAGTCAGACCCACTACTAAAATTGGTTAGAGTGCCATGATGAGGTTCTAAGCCAACTATCTCACGAAGGGTTCCTCCGGTCGGCCCTAAGCCGGGACACCATGCAGCAACCAATCCCTTCCAAAATTGTGGATATAAAGACTGATGTGCTTTACGTGCAAAACCCTGATTCCACGTTGGTTGTGGTAAATCAGTGCGTATCACTCTCATTTACTGAACCTCGTCTACTATTGGATTCATTACCTGATGCATCTCTATATCATCTGCCTCAAAAGCGTCTCCACTATTGTTGACAACAATGAGTTGACCATAACGACTAGATGGGGAGAATATCCCTACCTTGCCGTTTTGTACAGAAGCACCATCATGAGTATTTAGGGAACCAATATAGTCACACTGAATTAAAAATTCGGCAAGCGTGATGGAGCCTAAAGCTCCGGCTGGGGCTGCCCCATCAACACCAGAGTTACCAGCAACATTACCATTCGCTGCCGTAACATGTGTTGAGGGTGACCAATAATAGTCTACCGTTCCAGCAGTACCGGGAGTTTCTCCAGTGAAGTCTACGCAGCCTAGTACTTCGTATTTGGCCGCCCTTGTTGCTCCTAAATCTACTTTGGTACTTTGTCTGCCTGCGCCATTTGCTACTGCGGAAAGAGTTAATACAACATCTAAAGGAACACCAATCGTCCAGTCTGTTGCGGGATCAACCGCCGAAAAATATCCGGTCACGAAAAACCTAACCTGCGTGCCAACTTTTACTAATACTTCATTTGCCATTATCGTCTAGCCTCCTCTATATGGCCAGCCTTGACTAATGTAAGGCCAATCTGTGTTGCACGGCTGATGAGTTCTGTTCCTAAACTCTTTAGGGTCACAGCCTCACCTGCTGTAAAGACAGCAGGTATTAATGTATCAATAAAAACTCCTGCGTCTGGATGACCTATATCTAAACCATGTTGACGGTCTTTAATCATAGATAAGAGTCTTACAACCTTGGTTGTAGTCATCCTCTCTAGTTCTAACAATATATTGTGGCCCCTGTCTAGTCCAAAAAGTCCAAGCAAAGTTTTGTCTGTAACCTTGTAGCTTTTGGGTATTGACACCGTTAGAGCATTTAGCTTGTCTGCCGCCTTTTTTGGATCAGCGTCATACTGGCCTTCGACCAGTTCCTTTTTTAATTTATCTATATTCATGTCGGTCCTTTTTAATGGTTAGTGTTCTACCTTATTATACACCGATTCCAAGTAATCGTCGAAGATTGCTTTTTTCCTCGTCAAAGAATAGGTTGAGTCTCGGTACATCCACTGTAAAAACAGTATAGAGTGCGATGTCTTGGTAGTCATCATATTCATAGTATTAGTATAATCATACCTATAATAATGCTTAGTCTCTATTTTATGGTTCTTAAGTAGATAATCTCTCAGTGGTTGAAGAAATATATCTGTGGACGTTATACTACATTGAACATATTTGTTCTTCTTAATAGTTATAGAGCCGTCTCCATCAAATACTCCTCTAATAAAATGATGAAAGAATTCGGACGGAACCTGATCCTTCGTGGGCATTGATACGGTAAGAGATTTATTTGGAGTACATCCTAACGCAATCAGTTTATCTGCCATTGTTTTGCGGTTTATCTGTAGAGAAATCTGGGCTTTTCTATGAGGAAACTTCTTTGGGGGTGGAACATCATATAAAGGACCATCATACCCCATGAGTCTTTTAATCTCTTCGATTATAGCCCCATCTCCGGCCTGTATCTGGAGTCTCATCTTGCCTTCATTATCCACACATCCATCAGCGTAGAACCACCCCAGAACGTAAGCTTTTGCTTCTGAGTCTATTGCGTCAAAGAATGTCTCATCTACACCGTAACGGAAGTCTACTATCTCTACATCGTTCTTACGAAGCAAGATTAGAATATTATTACCCTTGAATCCTAACTGCTTGCCTATTTCGTTTGCGCTTACTCCGCTCTTGTAAAGTCTTATAACTTCATCTGTCTTGTCCTTAAGAAGATTATTTGGATCTACCTTACTCTTATGCTGGCTCTTCCATCCCTTAAAAGACATATATCTGTATACTGTAATTTTAGATACTCCAAGCTCCTTGGCAATCTTATATCCGCTCCATCCTTCTTGTAACCAGTCATAAACTTTATTCTCGTTTGCTTCTACTACGCCTTGCTTAGCCATCTTTTTCTTCTCCCAATCGTCGAGTGATACTGTGAGCGCTTCAAACAAATAAAACGTTCGTCTAATATATAACACGCACGGGAGCCTCATTTCTCTCCCATAAAATAGACAAAATCGAAATTTAACCAAAAAAAAGAAGGCCGCACCAAACGATGCAGCCTTCTCTTATATTTGTATAAAGACTATCTTAAGTTTTATAGTAAGCCTAAGCTTAGAATGAACCCAAAATTACTCTTCTGTTGTCAAGCACAGCAAAACCCAACTCTGCCCAACCATAGAATCCAGCACGTTGCTGTCTATGAAGTACGGGATCTTCAAAGATGCTAACTTCTTGCTTAACTGGCATCAAGAACGAGTCGTTGTTTACCATATCAAGTCCAACTACCAACTCAACATCGGCTGCCTGAAGCGAGCCAGTTAGGTTAGTTGTGAAGAAGTTCTGATACTCTTGGCCTTCACCGAACTCATCGAGGTCGTGAAGATTAACACCGAAGATAGTAACGAAACTATTATCAGGTGCTACGAAGATTTCTCTACGAGTGACAGGATCAACTTGATCTACACCCCAGTTACGAATATCTTCAAGAGCTTCTGGACTAAGATAAATATCAGTCAACTTGCCACGTTTGACAGATGCGGTGTTACCACCACCATTACGACGCATTACGGTCTTCATAAGAGAAACAAGTCTCTTAGTGAACTGACCAGCATCAGCATCAGCATCATAAACCAAGATGTTACGGTCTGCACCGGCGGAAAGCATTGTATGCCATCCATCATCATTGATTTTCTTAACGAACGAAGCGTTAAGCACTTGCATAGCACGACCGATAATGTCCCAACGAGCTTCTCGTGCATAACGTAGAAGCCAGTCAATACTCGACGCAATACCGTAAGTTGGAACCATGACATAGTCACCTTCAACTTGACGTTCTGCGATACGACCGTTGCCGGGATTCGTATATGCTACAAACTCGTCTTCTTCACCGGGAGCAAGCAAGTCCAATGGGAACTCAATAGCTGTGCCGGGTGGCATTACCATGCCTTGGTAAAGTTGTCTAGCAACATCACCAACTAGAACACCCTGACGGAGTGGGCTTTCTAATGCTTTCGCAAGTTCATGCTGTGCAGGAAATGCGACCGAGGTATCTAAATCGCCGGAGCGGACAATCATATCAATGATATGGTCTTCTGGCTTATTCTGATACAAATTATTCATTTGTTAATCTCCTACTTTACTTACGGAAGGTTGATGTCAACTTTAGCAAAACCGTCTGCGTTCTTGATCGTAACAAAACGACCAACTTTGCGGGTTGAGCTAACGCCTACACCATCAAGGGACTGACCAGCATCGAGAGAAATATCGACATTGCCGATGTATCCACTATCACAAACATATGCGATCTCGCCGGGGATTGGGGTATGATCTGGGTAGATCCAGTCGGTTACTACTGTACCTTTTGTCATTACAGTAACCTTACCACCTATTTGTACCTCTTCCTTATGCCAGTTCATATGCTGACGAGTAAGGTCAAGATTAACTACTTCGCTTAAGAGCAACCCAAGAGGATAAGCTCCACTAGGTTCTGCGACATACGCGACTGTAGCTTCACTCTGATCCATTGCCGCACCGGATGCTTCTGTTGCAGTAACGGAAACGATTCCGCCACGTTCTGCAGCCACATCCATGAAGTGTGCAATATCAGTGTCTAAATATCTACGGTCTGGTTTAAGAGCCATTATAATATCTCCTGATTAGTTATTGTCGTTATCGGTATCGCTACCGCCAAGAAACGTATTAGTCCACGCAACACAAGATTCATGAAGGTCATTCGCTTCGCTTGTAGATGCAGCCAATGCAGCTTCATCTTCTTCGTCTACTTTTGCAGACTCTAGGTCGGCAGCGGCAGCTTCTTCAGCCTTGTCATCCTCATCGGATGCCTTAGCGTCTTTTTTGTCTTTCTTCTTGTCTTTGTCTCCGTCTTTGTCTTTGTCGTCCTTGTCGTCCTTCTTATCGAAGTCGAAGTCGAACTTAGACTTGGTAAGCTCTACAACGTCAGCGAACTGATCGTCACTAGAATCTGCCCAACGCTCAACGAGTGCTTCGGCTTCTTCTACAGAGATGCCTACTTCAACCAACTGGGTCACTCTAAGAGCAGCAGCTTTATCAGCTTCGGCCTTAGCTACAGTTGTTTCAAGTTCTTCTTTGGTAGCATTAAGTGCCTTGAATTCTTTTTCAAGCTGAGCAATCGCATCGTCCTTAGCAACGGATGCTGCCTTGGCTTCTACGAGACTCTTTTCAAGATCCTCTACGTCTACTTCAAGACCAGCAATCTGCTTTTCTACTTTGGTCTTTTCAGCGATCTGAGCAGCTTCAACCATTTGAGCAAACTTATCGTTTAGCTTTTCTAGCTTTGCTTCCGTACGCTGTTCTGAGGCTTTTGCATCTGCAACTGCCTGAGCATTTACTTCGGACATATTATTAGTCTCCGTAATGTTTTTTTTAATTTGAGCCTTTGACATGTCAAAGGGGTCAACGTCATTTAAAATTATACTATTAGGGTTTGCTGGATTATCAACTAACCCTTTACCGCTAAACGTAAAATTCCTGAGAATACGTCCCAGTTTATTGCCTTCGTACTCGCCTGTTCCTCCATAGATGCGAAGATGTTTCGTTAAGAAGGCCGAAGCCTCATTTCTATGAACAACCTCATGGTCACCCTCTGGAGTAATAACTGCGTAGTCAAACCCACGGAATAAACATTCCATAGATACGAACCACTTGTTATCAGCGATTCCGGCTATAATTTTATCCATTCTCTCTTGAAGCTCTGGATCGCCCCATTGTGCATAAAGCACGGAGGCCACAGCAATATCAAAAGTAGTTGGAACAGTATCTACACTGTCGGGAATTACATTCCCTTTGCTATCCAAAACAATACTAGCAGTCATATGACCGATAATGTCTTTCTCGTTATGCATAAAGTTAA
>Ga0302132_10002706_pt1 | contig 10122 bp, 7 predicted proteins | sample CB9_321_MG_FD_203113 | JGI IMG/M metagenome (GOLD analysis project Ga0302132, IMG submission 203113) | Marine microbial communities from Western Arctic Ocean, Canada - CB9_32.1 | ecosystem: Environmental > Aquatic > Marine > Oceanic | place: Canada: Western Arctic Ocean | collected 2017-09-19 | reverse complement strand
TACTTCCGCTTTGGCACAGCGTTCGCGGCTAACGGTCTCGTAATAGCTACTATCTCTCCGTTCCTGGCCGATCTGTATGGCGAGAAGGCGACTGTATTTGGCGTATCTATTGGAATCGTCACGCTTGCCGGGTTTCTTGTCGGTATCCGCTGGTTCGGAGACCTGGCCCTCTCGGTCCCAATGGGTCACCTATCAGACGTCTGGGGGCGACGGCGGACCGTCATGGTCGGAACAGTGTTAACTCTAGCGGCGCTGCTTGTAGTTGCGCTGGCGACGCGGCCAGAGGTGATCGTTGCCGCCCTGCCATTGCTGCTGATTACAGGATCGCTGCTGGCGGTGTCTCTCGACGCCTCTGCCGGCGACGCTGTTCCCGATGAGGCGCGGGCCGGTTCGATCGGTCGATACGCCACCTGGCTGGATATGGGGTCAGCACTGGGGCCTATCGCAGGACTTCTGATCGCAGAGGCCTTCGGGTTCCAGGCGGGATTTCTTGTTGCGGCAGCTTTGCTTGTTACCGGGGTAATCGGGTACGGGCTGGCAACGCGAAATCCGGCGCCTGCTTGAGTTTGAAGGTGAGGCGCCTGCGTGGAGCAGGAAAGGCATGACTGTCCGCCGCCAGTGTGAACATGACATTTCTCGGCCTACGGTCCCGGCCCTCTCTCACGCACAGTGACGTGAGCGTGGAGCGGGAGATTCTTCTTGTTCGTCTCCTACTCATAATGCCAAGTGATGGTCCGTTTTCCGATAACGAGACGCGTCTACAATCTCCGGAGTTCCGGCCTCACTGACGTTCCCCCCGAACAATATCCAGTCCATGAGCGCATCGATTAAGGACATTTCTTAACCCTCGTATGTATTTTGATTTTCGACTGTGGAGCCTCACCCATGGCGTAAGGCTTCGAATCCTGTGGGCAGTGTTTATCGGCCTGTTGACCGCGGCGGCCGGGGTAGCTCGCCTGGCCCTGCTTGGCTGGCTGCTTGCCGAGGTCTTCGATGGCCGTGAGGCCGGGTCGCTGGTGGTTCCAATAGCAGGTGTTTCGGGGGTAGTGCTTCTCAGGGGCGCGCTTCAGTTCTACAAGGAGATGGTGTCGCACCACACGGCGGCACGCGTCCAGATTGCGCTCAGAGCCAATCTCCATGAAAAGGCGATGCAGCTCGGGCCGTCCTACTTCAACCAGCAACGAACCGGCGACACCGTCCTGTCACTTGTCGACGGGGTGGAGCAACTTGAAACCTTCTTCGGCCAGTACCTCCCTCAGTTCTTCGTGGCCATCCTCACGCCGATCGGCGTGTTTGTGTTCATGGCCTTCCTGGACCTGCCAACGGCTTCGATTTTTCTTGTCTCTGCAATAGCGGCGCTGTTCCTCCCTGCACTGTTCCACCGGCTGAACCAGGCGAGCAGCACACGTCGGCGTGACGCTTACGGTGAGTTCGGGGCAGATTTTCTGGATTCGATTCAAGGACTCGCGACGCTCAAGGCGTTTGGCCAAAGCGAGGCGCAGGGTCGGATGCTGGCGGTTCGGGCGCGAGCAGTGTTCAAGAGCACGATGTGGGTGCTGGCGACAAATGCGTTTTCGGGTGGATTGTCGATAGCAGCGATCTCGATAGGCGCTGCCGTCGCGCTCGGCTGGGGCGCGCATCGGGTAGAGACCGGCGGGCTTGAGTTAAGCGTACTTCTGGTGATCCTGATGCTTGGGGTAGAGGTTTTCCGTCCCTTGCGGGAACTGACACAGCTTTTCCACCAGGGGTTGCTCGGGATTTCGGCGGCGTCCGGTGTGTTTGCCGTGCAGGACGCAGAGCCAACGGTGGTCGATCCAAAAACGGTCGATTATGACCTGTCGCAGATGGAGCCGACCCTGTCGTTCGAGGATGTGACCTTCTCGTACCCGGGCGGCCGCAAACCTGCCCACGACGGCCTTACGTTCTCTGTCGCCGCTGGCGAAAAGATCGGGCTTGTCGGTCCAAGTGGCTCAGGAAAGACATCGGTCGTGAAGTTGATCCTGCGCCTGTACGACCCGGACGGCGGCCGCGTGACGATGGGCGGGGTTGATCTTAGGAAGTTGTCGTTTGATCAAATCCGTGGCCATCTTGCCGTCGTGAGCCAGGACACTTACCTATTCCACGGCACAGTCATCGACAACCTGCGGTTCGGCAACCCGGATGCCTCTCCGAAACAGATCGAGGACGCGGCACGCGCTTCCAACGCTCATACCTTTATTTCAGCACTCCCGGACGGTTACGGAACGGTGATCGGTGAGCGCGGCGTAAGACTATCGGGCGGTCAGCGGCAACGAATAGCTATTGCGCGTGCTCTTTTACGTGATGCGCCAGTGCTCGTCCTTGACGAGGCGCTCTCCGCGGTAGATGCCGAGAATGAATACCTGATCCAGGAAGCGCTAAACCGGCTGATGGAAGGCCGAACAACGCTGATAATCGCGCATCGCCTGTCCAGCGTGATCGGTGCGGATCGAATCATCGTCCTGGACGAAGGACGCGTCACGGAAGAAGGTTCCCACGCTCGGTTACTGGCGGATGGTGGTATCTATAAGGAACTGATGCGAGATCAGGTTGTGAGTGCTGGGTCCAGCGGCCGATCACCCAAGATAGGTTTGCCGAATCCAGTCGGAGAGACGCGGGAAGCTTTCGCAAGCCAGGCGGCCGAGATGGCTCCGACCGAGGCGATTCTGCGGGCGGAGGGCATGGGCTGGCGTCAGACCATCCAGGAGTTGTTCCGACTCGTCATCCCGTGGAAGGGCAAGTTGACGCTTACATTCCTCCTGGGCATCGCCCGATTTTCCAGCATCATCGGCATCGGAGTCGCGTCCGCGCTCGCTGTTGCAGCGGTGAAGGACGGAGAACCGTTCGGCTGGTTACTTGTGTCGTTGGGCCTTCTGGCGCCGCTAGCGGCGGTGCTGACGTGGCTCGAATCGTGGGTAGCGCACGATATGGCGTTCCGGCTGCTGGCCGAGATGCGGATAGACCTTTACCGAAAGTTAGATCAGCTCGCGCCGGCATACCTGGCGCGACGCAGGACCGGGGACCTGGTTGGCATGGCGACCCAGGACGTGGAGACAATCGAATATTTCTTCGCCCATACCGTCGCCCCTGCGTTCGTCGCTGTGGTGGTGCCGACCGCTGTTCTCGTCACACTGTTCACCTTCGATCCGATCCTTGCCCTGACCCTTGTGCCGTTCTTGCTGATCTCTGCCGTAAGTCCCTTCCTAGCCCGTGGCAAGGTGGACCGGTTGGGCTCCCGATCTCGCGAGGAACTGGGGCTGCTCAACGCCCATGCGGTCGACACACTACAGGGCATTAACGAGATCGTAGCTTTCCAGCGAGGACCAGAGCGTGCGACGGAGTTCTTGGCCCGAGCCCGCGAGGCAGTTCGCATTCGCCTGCCATTTTTCAGAGAGCTGACCCTGCAACGTGCCTATCTGGAGATCACAATGGGAATCGGTGGGCTGGCGATGGTCGGTGTCGGAGCGTGGCTGGTTTCGGAAGGGCGGCTCGACTCAGGGCTGCTCCCGCTGGCGACGCTTCTTGCGATGGCGTCTTTCCTGCCGATATCAGAGATATCACACACCGCCCGACAGCTTGCAGACACGCTTGGCGCAACCCGACGGGTATTCGCCGTGCATTCCGAGCGGGTGCAGGTGGAGGACGGGGCCGGAGTTGCGGCGAGAGGCGTCCTTCGAGAGCCTCAGCACTCGCGTGGATCCAATAGGGGCCTGGCCCTGGAGATGGATCGGGTGACGTTCTCCTACGAGACGATGAACCGACCAGCTCTGGATGAGGTCTCGTTCGGGGTCGAGCCCGGGAAGACGCTGGCGCTGGTCGGGCCGTCTGGCGCCGGGAAGACGACGGTGGCACACCTGTTCCTGAGGTTCTGGGACGCCGCGTCCGGGTCCGTCAGGATCGATGGCGCAGATCTTCGTGAGTACCGTCTAGGTGATCTGAGGGACCGGATCGCCCTCGTGTCCCAGGACACGTATCTGTTCAACGCATCTCTAAGACATAACGTGCTTATCGCTCGTCCTGAGGCCTGCGACTCGGAGCTTTCGGAAGCGATCAAAAGCGCAAGCCTGACCGATTTTGTTGACTCGTTGCCGGAGGGTCTGGATACCGTAGTCGGCGAGCGTGGGACGTACCTCTCGGGCGGTCAACGACAGAGGGTGGCGATCGCCCGGGCGTTTCTCAAGGACGCTCCAATTTTGATATTGGACGAGGCGACATCACACCTGGATGCCCTGAATGAGCGCGCAGTCCGGAATGCGCTGGACGCGCTTAAGAGCGATCGAACGACGTTGGTGATCGCACACCGACTATCCACGGTTCGGGAGGCGGACACGATCGTCGTGATGTCGGACGGCCACGTGGCAGAAACGGGCAGCCACGACGAGCTGATGCTTAGCAACGGACTGTACGTCCGTCTCGTGGCGACGCAGGTTGGTCGGGACTAGGACCCGAGGGCACATGTTTGCCTGTTTTGTCTTGGACGTCATCGGTGGGCGGGTGGCGGGCGTATTCCCATACGCCCCTACCGTGTTGGCGCCGCGACGATCTTCATACGCGTAACCAGAGTCCAGCGAGACTGAAGACTCCACCAGAATCAGGTGCAGCCGATCCTGCCTAGTTCAGGGGGCTTCCTGAGCTCCAGTTCCATTGGTCTGACGGCCACACGTTTTTGCCTCTGATGGCTGCTGGTCGCTCACCGTCGTACCAGTCCGCCACGGTGTCACGCCATTTGGTAATGTGCGGCGTCGTGGTGTGGAACTGGAAGGCTTCCGGGTTGACGTAGACCTCGTACAGCCAGAGCTTCGTCGGATCACTGGTGTCCTGGTATACGTCAAATCGCAAGCAGCCCGGCTCCAGGTTTGTCGAGCCAACGCCGTCCAGTTTCACAGCTTCTATGAAATCATCAACCTTGTCTGCCAGTACCGGTAGTTCTGCGTGGATGATGAACAGGTTCTCAGAGGAGAAGCCCTCGTTGACGCCATCGCGGCGTGCGTTCCAGCTGGCTAGGTCGCCCGGGAAAATGTTCCGGCAACGGCCTACCTTGACCGGTCCGTCGATCATGTCCTTGGTAGCGTCGCGCCAGGCGGTCATGTGCGACTGTGCACCATGTGTCTCGATGGCTGCGTCATCGTCGTAGACCTCTGTAAAGGCGATTCGATTCGGGTCGTCCCGGTCCTGGATAATGTCGAATCGGTAGCATCCTGCCTCGTTGCCGACCGAGCCGCGTCCGTCGCCCTTTGCTGCTTCGAGGAAGGCGTCCGCCATCCCGTCCTTGATCGTGAACTGAACCATTAAGATGCGCATGCGATTTCCTTTGGGGTGAATCTTTTGACGTGATTTTATCGGGCGGTTGAAGAGACCCGGAGATCGCCCTTCAGGTCATCAATAGAGGGCGTAGTGCGGCGAGAGTATATCCGGCTACGGGTGATTCAGGGCGGATCATTACACGTGCCTCTGTCAGGGAATGTTGTGGTGTCACAGTCGTACGCATCGATTGGTATCGACCCGAGGGCGAATAGTCGTTCGCCCCTACATTGTTATTGTGCGACAGGCCTTCTCCCTCACCTTAGCCCTCTCCCGATAAGACAGGGGATGTTGTCGCGTTACAGACCCTTCAAGAACCTCAGGAAGGGTCATATGGGCGTCAAATCCCAACCGCAAGAACAGAGGCCCCGCCGAGATTCAGGACAAGGTTCGGGAACATCCACTTAGACGATTTGGTGGAGGAGTCCTGTTTCCCCTCGGGTTAATCGGCCCATATTTTCTATAAGAATGTCCATCAAGTTTTCTTCGTACATCTGAGTTTCCGAGGCATTGTGCGGGGTGACGATCACGTTATCGAGGTCCCAGTAAGGGCTATCGGGTCCCAGTGGTTCCTCATGGAAATGATCCAGGGCCGCGCCTGCGATCCCTCCCGACTTCAACACCGATACCAGATCATCGTCCACCACACAGCCGCCACGGGCGACGTTCACGAGAAATGCGCTCTGCTTCATGAGTCCGAGTGTGTGCGCATTGATCATTCCGGCGGTTTCATCGGTCAAAGGGCAGGTCAGCACGACGTAGTCCGATTCCCGCAGCAGGTCGTGCAGCCCGTCGGTGCCCATGACTTTGTCGGCTGATCCATCGTAGGTGGACGGGTTCCCCTTGGTGGCAATCACGCGCATATTGAACGCTTTTGCTAGTTCGGCCACGCGAGATCCGATAAGGCCAATCCCGACGATTCCAACGGTTTTCCCGGCGAGCTCATCCTCCCGATTGGGAATGTCTGAAATGTAGGGGCGCCAGTTGTGTTTTCGTTGTTCATCGCGAAGGAAATGGAGGTGGCGAGCAAGCGACAGCATGCACGCCAGGGCCTGCTCTGCAACCGCCTCTCGCATGACGCCAAATGCACGGGATAGGTGGATGCCTCGCTCCCGAAGTTGGTCTAGTGGGAACTGATCGTACCCGGTGCCGACCGACTGTATCCAGCGGAGTTTCGGGGAGTTTTCCAGGAGGGCGTCGTCCCAGAGTCCAGAGACGACCAAGACGTCCATTTCCGCTATGCGGTCATTGAGCTGTTCCGGTGTGTAGACCTGAAAGTGGTCAACGTCGGTGTGCCGGGCGGTAAACCGTTCCTTGAGCTGGTAGGCGTGGTGCGCGAAGCCAATTGTGAGATTATCGATCGCTGGAAACGGCGTGTCGGAGATGGTCACTTGCGGCTCCTGGCGGTTGTCGCCCAGTGCTGGTGGTTGGTCGTTTCTCGGGGTCAGATCGACGAAAACTCTCCGTCACCCTAACCCTCTCCTGCTACGAGAGGGGACTAGCGGGGCGGCCTAAGGGTATCTTGATTCCCTTGCCGAGGAGGAGTTGGTTTGACCACCGCCGCTCACGCGAATCGCGTTGTCCTAGATCACTCACTCGGTGACGGGGTGACGGTGTTCGTCCACGGCGGAAAGTCGACAGTGGCTGCGGCGATTACTAGGACGACCGGTCCGGGGCATATCGATCTGGAAGATGTGAGACTTCTCCATGATTGACTGGAGCGATCCGACGCCAAAGTGCTGAACGATGTCCAAGCCATGATGCCGGAGATCCCCGCCAGGGTTGTTCCGGCATCGTTCAGCATTTAAATTACTCTCGAACATTACAGTTCCGTGCGCGTCCGGCTTAGATCCCGGCGGCACAATGGGTCGAATTAGAGAACGATATAAGCGTCCCCGATACAGGCCTTAGCAGGAGAGTTTATGGGCACGGAAAAACTGGCCACCACGGCGAATGCGATCGTCGCCGCTGGCAAGGGCGTCCTCGCGGCGGACGAGAGCAACGGAACGATGTCCCAGCGCCTTGAGAGCATCGGTGTGGTTCCCACCCCTGACACTCGTCGTGACTGGCGTCAGCTTATTTTCACCGCGGATGGGTTCGGCGAGTACGCAAGCGGCGTAATCATGTTCGACGAGACGATTCGTCAGAGTTCCGACGACGGCCGCCGGCTGGTCGACATACTCTCCAACGCAGGCATCGTTCCCGGAATCAAAGTCGACAAGGGCACACACCCGCTTGCGGGAGCACAAGGAGAGGCCGTCACCGAGGGGCTTGACGGGCTCAGAGGAAGGCTCGCTGAGTACTTCGACATGGGGGCGCGTTTCACCAAATGGCGTGCCGTTATGTCGATCAGTGACAAGACTCCATCCGATTACTGCATCGCAGTAAATGCCCACGCACTGGCGCGGTACTCAGCGTTGGCCCAGGAAGCCGGGTTAGTGCCTATCGTCGAGCCAGAGATCCTAATGACCGGGTCGCACTCGATTGACGACTGTTACATGGCGACCGAGCGTACTCTCGCTCGGACTTTCGATGAACTGTCGGCGCATGGCGTGGACTTGAGCGCGATGATCCTCAAGCCAAATATGGTCATTTCTGGACACGAGGCTCAGGATCGTGCTACCACGGCGGAGGTAGCGGAACGCACCCTCACCTGCTTGAAGCAGAACGTTCCTTCCGATGTCCCGGGCATCGCATTTCTATCCGGAGGACAGGGCGATGAAGAGGCTACGCTGAATCTGGATGCCATCAACCGGTTGGCGAAGGACGAAGGCGCGCCCTGGGAGATCACCTACTCGTACGGGAGAGCCCTAGTTGCGACCGCGCTCAAGACCTGGGGAGGCTCGGCAGCAAACGTACAAAAGGCCCAGAATGTGCTCCTGGAACGGTGCAGAGCCTCAAGCGAAGCAAGAAGCGGAGCCTACAGCTCCAGTGGGGCAACCATTTAGGGGCCTGGCGGGCGGCTATTTCAATACTGTTACCCCGGATTGATCGAGATCAAATACAGTTTTGATTGTTCATCATTAATATAGCTGGGCGCCCATGTTTCGACTGAGAAAACAACGATGCGATCCACCAGAGGTCAGCACGCTAAAGTCAACGATATCTAAATAGCTGCCCGGTCGGGCCAAAGGACGGGTATATGCCCCGAATTAATCGTGTTATCGAACTGTGGGAACAGGGTCAGCCGGTTTACCACGAAGGTATCGGCGAACTCTCGTACGACAACGGCACAAAAATGTCAGACACGTGGGCCGATTACCTCCTCACGGACTTCGAGCACGCGCCGTTCGATATGGTCGGGCTCCGGGCCTTTATGCAAGGACTTGCTGACGCGGGACCGACGCGAAGTGGACATCGAACCCCGACCGTGATGGTGACCCTGCCTTCAAACTGCCGAACTCGTGAAGAAATGTGGGCTAATTCGTGGCAGGTGCGGCACGCCCTTTCGACCGGCGTACACGGCATCCTCCACACACATACTCGACAGCCGGATGCCGTGCAGGCGTTTGTGGAGTCCACTCGCTACCCATTCCAAAACATCGGGGTTGGGAAGGGCTTGCTTCAGGGCCAGCGTGGCGCCGGTGGACAGCAGTTCCCGGCCCAGATCTGGGGCGTAGACCCGGTTACCTACACGAAGATCGCAGACCCGTGGCCACTTAACCCAGAAGGCGAGATCATCCTGGGACTAAAGATCGAGGACCGCGAGTGCCTGGCCAACTGCGACGAGATAGCCGCCATACCGGGCATATCGTTCGGCGAATGGGGACCCGGCGACATGGGCATGTCGTTCGGAAACGGTGACGCCCATGACCCGCCATACGCCCCGGAGATGGAAGCCGCACGGCAGCGCATCAAGGCAGCGTACGATCGCAACAATATCAAGTTCCTGTGTGGCTGGAACGACCCGAATCTGACAATCGAAGAGGCCACAAAGAAGCTAATCGACGAGGGCACGATGATCGTCGGCGGTAACGAACAAGCTGCGAAGTTCGGCCGTGAGTACAGCAAGCGGACGATGCCGGTCTAGGACACCGGTTTTCCGGTTCCGGGGTGATCGGCGGTCCTCAGGGTGGCGAAATCACGAGTAAAAACTGGCTCTGGACTGGACTAGCGTTCCATCGCCAGACTTTGACAAAAGTTTCACAATGTCTGATACTCGCCGCTTCGGTTCTTAGCTATAAACTGCTGTGTTGCGCGCCCGCGAGTGGGCCGGACCCAGTAATTCGACCCCCTCGCGGGCGTCGAGCAGTTGCGTACCAACCACGGTTTGGGGACGGGAAACGTAACATGCGCAGCGCAGAATTCCCCTTACGACGGTCTACGCACTAACCCATCGCCACACACGACAGTCTTGATGAATCTGACCTCAGACCAGGCCGCAACGAACTACGTTTTGCACTCTGCAAATGAGCTTGACGTGAAGTTCATCCGCCTCTGGTTCACCGATATTCTTGGCACGCTCAAGGGCTTTGCCATCACGATTGATGAACTGGAAGAGGTGCTTGGCCGCGGCGCCACGATAGACGGCTCCTCGATCGCCGGTTTCGCGCGATCGGATGAATCCGACATGATCGCCATGCCAGACCCGACCACATGGCAACTGCTTCCATGGAGGCCGCGTGAGAACGCCGTGGCACGCATGTTCTGCGACATCTTGCGGCCGGACGGAACGCCTTTTGATGGCGATCCCAGGAACGTGCTACGACGCAACATCCAGCGGGCCTCAGACAAGGGTTACTCGTTCTACGTGGGACCGGAGCTTGAGTACTTTTATCTGGAGGACTCTGACTCGGTCGTCCC
>Ga0302132_10002700_pt1 | contig 10129 bp, 10 predicted proteins | sample CB9_321_MG_FD_203113 | JGI IMG/M metagenome (GOLD analysis project Ga0302132, IMG submission 203113) | Marine microbial communities from Western Arctic Ocean, Canada - CB9_32.1 | ecosystem: Environmental > Aquatic > Marine > Oceanic | place: Canada: Western Arctic Ocean | collected 2017-09-19 | reverse complement strand
TTCATCTCCCTCCAGAATTTGATAACTCCTGTGAAGTTACCAGTACTGCTGACAGCCCTGACATCACTCTTACCGCTACGGAGGTCCTCGACAAGATTTTGTGCAGATTGTGATGCCGATGAAAAAGCGGCAAGTTCCTGGGCTTTGGCTATCTGGGCGGTGTTCATTCTTTTCTTAACAATATCGAGATTTCCCGCCGCTTTTTTATCTTTATCGCCCTGCGCTTTGGCGAGTGAAAACCACATATAAACCTTGATGTTATTCACGGGAACGCCCTCGCCGTTGGCGTACATGAGGGCGAGGTTGAACTGAGCATCTGCATGACCTTGCTCGGCGGCTTTCCGCCACCACTTGACCGCTTCGGCGGAGATCTCTGGAACGCCCTGGCCTTCGGCATACATGAAGCCGAGGCCGAACTGGGCCTTTGCATCACCCTGCTCGGCAAGTGGTCGCAACTCTTTTAAGGCGGTGGCGTAATCACCACGCTTATATGCTGCCGCACCATCGTCCCAATCCGCCCGCGCAGACCCAGCGCTAAACAGAAGCGCTCCGACGACGGTGAGTGTGGCGAGTATGCGGCGCATGGTTAATCGTAACGCCAATCGGGGCGCTGTGTCGCGATGAAAGGTAAACCGTTTGAGCGGGCGATGCGGACGGCGCGGCGTTAGTTTCGCCCGCCCGCCTCATTATCGCCCCAAAGTCGCCAAACTTTCGTCGAAAAGCAGCCTTATCTTTAGCGATACAGTTCAACATCGAGGAGGCGAGTCTTATGAAGTTGATTGCATTATCTATCCCGCTTGTTGCTGTTGCCGTTGCTGTTGGTGTCGCTGTCGGCGGTGGCTCAGGTTCATGTGGTTATGACGAAGATGGCAGGTACGTGGGCCTTGATGGACAAATCAGTGCTTTCGGCACGATGTCCGCCGCCACCGAGTGCGCCAGCGAGGGAAAGCTTCCCGGTGTTGTGGCCGCGCGCCTTGGCACTTTGGGCAATGCGGATGCCCGTCAACGGGCTGAAGAAATTAAAAAGCTGAATGCAGAAGCCAAGCAACGGCGCGAAGAAGAAAAAGCCGAACAAGCCTAAACGCGCAACCTAGTCGCTAGGGCGTTTTGTTAGGCGGCCGTGCGGGCGGCGCGGCGTTAGTTGTGCCGAGAAATGTCGGGCTCTTGCGCCACAGTTCCTCCGTGGCGTAGGCCTCGCCACGAAACTCGTACTCCGCGAGATCGATGACCGCCGCGGCGAGTTCTTCAGGGTGGCAGTTGAAGCAGCAATGCGCGCCGGGCACCTCGGCATAGCTGAATTCGCCGAGCCGCTTCGACAAGCGCGGGTCCCACGCCCATCGCCACTTCCAATCAAACGTCATGTCCTTAACGCCGTTGATAAAACTCTTCGGGATCGCCTGTACCTGCGGATTCTCGTGGAAGCGCTTGAGGTCTGCGGCGTCGGTGAAAGAGCGCATAGGCTGGGGTTGCCAACGGGCGAGATCGGCGGTCTGGGCCTCGGCCGTCATGTCTTGCATCCAGCGAGAGCGAATAATTTCGTGCGGCGGAACGGGATATCTGTTGTCGGTTATGCTGGGGACGATGTCGGCGAACTCTGGAGGGCAGGCATCGAGCAGGGTTTCGCCATCGGCGAGGACAAAGCCCATATACCAGATGCCGTGCACAACCTTGTCCGGGATCTCCTGCATGGTGAGCTGAGCCATCAGCCCGCCTATGCTGTTGCCGACTAGGACGACCCGGTCCAACCCGTTCTCCTCGATATATTCGGTGTAGACACGGGGATAGTCGGCTAGTGTCACGTTCTCGATCTCTTGCAATCTGCTACCGTGGCCGGGGCCGTCCGGCGCATGAGCCTCGCGGCCCCAGGCGCGCATGATGGCAATGACCTTGTCCCAGCACCAACCGCCCCGCCATGACGGATGAATGAAAACATATTGGACGTCATTTTTAACCCGTGCCATCGCCCGCGCTCTCCTGATCGGTTGCTCTTACAAACCCGCTGCGCCCCAACCACAGCGAGTGTGGCGAGTATGCGGCGCATGCCAAAAGCTTAGCGCTAAATGGCCGGCTATTAAACCAATGCCATCGCTTGAGCACATTCCTGTGCAGGGGTTCAGGAGGAACGGCAGGTGTTTAGGGGGGGTGTGGGGCTCGTTTACGGGGCATTGTCAGACTAACGCCAACCAGGTTGAAATTGCGATTCACGGCAGCGCATGAAAGCCGCAGAAATTGGTGATTTTCTACAACCTTTAGACGATTGTAAAAATCGCTAATATTTTAGTCTGACAATGCCCCGTGGAGAGATAGCCACGGCACCGGACAAACAGCCTGCCGTCGACCCGGAGACGCTGTCCTCGATCAAGCAGATGCTTACCAACCCGAACGCTGATACGGCCATGCAGGGGATCGTGCTGGCGCGCTCACCGGACAACGAGGCGCTCTGTGAAGCCTTGCTCGTGGGCGTCTGAGTAGGCTCGTTGGCTGCCTAATGGACTAGTATTTTTCGTTCACGAGAATTTCGAACCCCTGCCGCTCCGGAGGAGCGGCAACAAATTCCGCTATTCCTGCTAGTACGGCTCGCGCCTGTTCGGCCGCCGCTTCGCGCTGCGCCTTGCTGTCATAGATGACGACGACTGTTACTTTGTCGTCACCCCGATCGATGGATATCATCTGATTGAGGCCGTCGATCTGCTCAAGTTGCGGGCGCAAGGCAACCACGTGGTCTAGTCCCGCCTGCATCGAACCGGGTTTAAACTGGAGTTCAATTATACTTGCGTACATTCCTTGTTTCCTCTCTCCGTGGCTCAACGAGACTGCCGCTGAGACATCTATGGTTAAGCTAGTAGTTGTTTTCGTGGGTTGCGGGGGCTCGATGCCAATAATTTCGTACTCCGGTTTCGGCTTTCGTTCCGATCCCCGAGTGAATGATTGCGGGGGTAGGATTTGAACCTACGACCTTCAGATTATGAGTAGATATCTCCAGCAAGGTATTTTGTGCCATTTCAGGCGTGAATCGGCGGCACCTTGTCAAACCAGGGTTGCGCTTCTTCAAGTTGTGCCGCGAGGCGAAATAACAAACCGTCATTGGCATGCTTGGTCAGGAATTGCACACCACATGGCAGCCCGTCCGCGGACCAATGGAGTGGTAATGAAATCCCCGGTAGGCCGCTGATATTGTGCGGGATGGTGAATACTACTTCAGGCAAGAGAACTTCATAGTTGTGCTTGTCGAACGGCAGTGACATATCGAAATAACCGACCTTGCGTGGCGGCTGCGGGAGCGTCGGCGTCAGTACCACGTCATAGGGGTCGCAATCTGCCGCGATGGCCCAGCCGATTTGATGCATGGCCTCGACATCCTGGTAATGTTCCGCCGCGTTTTGTTTCTGGCCGCGTTCCAGCATCTCCTGAATGACTGTGGTAAAATCGCCCTGTCGCGGTGGCCGGCCGACATGGGGCTCGGATGACAATATGCCGGCGGCGGTCGCGGCGCAGGCGATGCGGGTAAAGACCTCGGTAAGCTGTCCGTAATCGAAAGTGTAGGCCGTCTCTTCAACATGATGGCCAAGAGACTCGCAGAGGCGCGCGGCGTTCTCCACTGCGGCGATGCACTCGGGGTGAATCGCTTGGCCGTTCGCTGCGGTCTTGATCATGCCGATGCGGAGCTTGCCGGGGTCCTTGCCGACTTCCTCTAAATAGGGCGTCACCGGCCGGGGGACGGCATAGACCTCACCCGGAATGCCGTATTGAGTGAGATCGTGATAGGCGGCCTGGTCGCGCACCGTCAACGAGACGCAGCCTTCGACTGCGCAGCCATACCAGAGATCAGCATAATAGGGCGCCAGGGTGGTTCGCCCGCGTGACGCTTTGAGACCCACCAGACCGGTGTTGGAAGACGGAATCCGAATGGAGCCTCCACCATCACTAGCGGTGGCTATCGGCACGACGCGCGCGGCAACGGCGGCGCTTGAGCCGCCGCTGGAGCCGCCAGGCGTGTGCTTCGGATTCCACGGGTTGCGCGCCGGTGGGAAAATCTCCGGCTCCGAGGCAATGTTATATCCGAATTCCGGCGTGACCGTCTTGGCCAAGCGGATGAATCCACCTTCATTGATGCGCGTCGCGATGGCGCTATCCACGGGCGCGACAAAATTCTCGAAATAGCGGCTGCCATTTGTGGTCCGCATACCCTCATAGCCGGTCAACAGATCCTTGAGCAGGAGGGGAACGCCGCTGAACGGGCCATCCGGGACGTCGCCTTCCGCCTGGGCGCGGGCGTTGTCGTAATTATCGAGATTCACGCAGGCCAGTTTGTCATTAACGCTCTCAATTCGCGCGATGGCGGTTTCGACCAATTCGATCGGTTTCACGTCCTTGTTCTTGACCAGTTCGGCAAGACCCAGTGCGTCATATTTCGCGAATTCCTGCACGGTTTAGGTCCCCCTCGAATTGCGTTGGGTGTGAATTCTATTCATGAAGAAAACATGCCACTTGGTGACCCGGTTTTACTTCGCGTAGTTGCGGCTCTTGTTGCGAGCATTTTTCCATGCGCTTGGGGCAGCGTGTGTGAAAACGGCAGCCCGGCGGCGGATCGATTGGACTGGGAATATCGCCCTCTAGCCCGGCGCGCTCGGTGACTGACGGCGTATCCAAATCCGAGGCCGGAATCGCTTCGATAAGCGCTTGGGTATAGGGGTGGAGCGGTTCGCGGTAGAGCAACTCGCTATCGGTAATTTCGACGACCTTGCCTAGATAAAGCACGCACGTGCGGTCGCAAAAATGTTTTACCACACTCAGATCGTGCGAAATGAACATATAGGTCAGGTTGAACTGGTTCTGGAGGTCGCGCAGAAGATTAAGAATTTGTGCCCGGATTGAGACATCCAGAGCAGAGACTGGCTCATCCAATATAAGCAGCTTTGGCTGAAGAATTAAAGCCCGCGCGATGGCGACGCGCTGATTTTGCCCGCCGCTGAATTCATGCGGCAGACGATCGAAGTAGTCGGCGCTGAGGCCGACCACCTCAAGAAACTCGCGCGCTTTCTGGAAGCGTTCGATTTGGCTGCCGATCCCGTGAAATCGCAACTGCTCAGCAATGGAAACACCAACCGACATACGCGGATTCAACGACGCCAGGGGATCCTGAAAAACCAGTTGCATTTCGCGGCGCAATTGGCGTAACTCTGCCTTGGAGCAATCCAAGACATTTATTCCATCGAACATGACGCTGCCGCTTGTGGCCTCGATCAGGCGCAAGACCAGGCGAGCCGTGGTTGATTTTCCGCACCCGCTTTCACCAACCAGCCCCAGGGTTTCGCCGCGTTTGAGGGCAAAATTGATTCCGTCCACGGCGCGCAATATAGGCCCTTTGTCGAAAAGCCTCCTGGCCTCAAGACGAAAATACTTGGTCAACCCCTCAACTGAAAGCAGTTCGTCACTCATGCCGACCCAGCCTGGCTGCTGTCGGACTGCATCAGATGGCACGAAACAAGATGTCCACCGGCAACAGAATGAGCACGCGACTTCTCGGTTTCGCAGAGAGCGTGCGCGGCATTGCAGCGCGACCGAAAGGAACAGCCGGGCGGCGGATTAATTGGCACAAGCGGCGTTCCCGGAATGGAACGGAGTTCACTGCCGCGCTGATCGTCAAGGCGAATAACCGAATTCATTAAGCCAATCGTATAGGGATGCTTGGGTTGCTCGAATATAGTTTTCACATCGCCATACTCGACCATTTCCCCGGCATACATCACGAGCACGCGATCCGCCATCGAGGCGACCACGCCGAGGTCATGGGTGATGAGAATTAAGGCGCTGCTAAGACGCCGTTGCACGTCGGCCAGAAGTTTTAATATTTGCGCCTGGATGGTGACGTCGAGCGCCGTGGTGGGCTCGTCGGCAATAAGAATATCGGGCTCGCAAGCGATCGCCGCCGCAATCAATACGCGCTGGCGCATGCCGCCCGAGAAATGGTGCGGATAATCCTGATAGCGGTCTTCTGGATTTGGAATACCAACCGAGCGCAACAGATCGACCGCCCGATCTTGCGCCTCCTTTTTACCCAAATTGAGATGTTCGCGAAGACCCTCAGCAATTTGCTCACCAATGGTGAACACTGGATTAAGCGAGGTCATCGGATCCTGAAAAATAATGCCGATGCGATCGCCGCGAATTTTCTCCATTTCGCGTTCGGACAGTTTGAGAAGGTCTTTATCGCGATATCGGATATGTCCTTCAACGATTTGACCCGGCGGGTCAATTAGACGCAGAATTGATTGTGCGGTGACGCTCTTGCCGGAACCAGATTCACCAACGATGCAGAGCACCTCGTCGGGCGCTAATGAAAATGAGATACCGTCAACTGCCTTGAGAATTCCTTCGCGCAGTTTGAAGTGGGTTTTGAGACCTTCAACTTGGAGAATCGGTTCGACCATGACGTTGTCCGACCTCAGCGGGAGCGTCGGCGCGGATCAAGCGCATCGCGCAATCCGTCACCGATAAAGTTGAAGGAAAGGGCGACGAGGACGATGACAACGCCGGGGAAAATTGTGACATGGGGCGCTTTGCGCAGCACGCCCCGGCCTTCTGCCACCATGGTTCCCCAGTCGGCTTCCGGCGGTTGAATGCCCAGACCGAGAAAACTCAAACCGGATCCCACAACCATCATAAGGCCGATCAGGGTGGTGGCAAACACCAGCACCGGCGGAATCATATTAGGCAAAATATAGCGCAAGATGATCGCGGTATCGCCGGCGCCGCCGGCGCGCGCCGCCTCGACATAGGGCTGCTGTTTTACGTTTAACGTTGTTGTACGAACAAGCCGGGCGATATAAGGCGTGAGCGCGATGCTGATGGCGAGAATCACCGTCCACACACCGGGCTCTAGGACCCCGGCAATAACGATGGCCAACAACACTAAGGGAAATGCGAACACCACATCGACGATGCGCATAAGAATTTGATCGAACCAACCACCGAAATATCCCGCCGTTAGGCCGAGAAACAAGCTAATCAATGTTGCAGCGACGGTCGGCCCGATGCCGACCAGGAGCGCGATCCGCCCACCCCAGAACAGGCGCGACAGGATATCCCGCCCGTCCACGTCCGCGCCCAGTAGGACACCATCCGTGCCGGGCGACGCTGCAATGGAGGCGACGGCGTCGGCTGGGTCATAGGGGCTGATAAGCGGCGCGAGCAAAGATATCAAAACGATAACGAGAAGGAAGATAAGCGCCCCTAAAGCCGCATTGTCTTTGGCATAGGCATACCAGGCGAGCTTGAGCGTGCGCAGATGAAAACGGTATCGGTCGCGCCGAATACGCCAGGCTGAATTCGCTTCGCCGGGCAGCTGTGGTTGTTCAGAATTCACAGTTTCGCGTTTTGTCATGATGCGCCGGCTCTCTCGGACGCGCGTATTTTTGGGTCCAAATAGGCATTGATGACATCGACCGCCAGATTAACGCCGACGAACGCCAGCGCGATGACCAGCGTTGCCCCTTGGATCGTCGGAATATCGCGCGCCTGGATGGCTTGCCAAAGCTGATTGCCGATACCGGGCCAGGCGAAGATGACTTCGACAAATAGAACGCCACCCAGGAGATATCCGAGCTGCAGGCCGCAAATGGTCACGATCGGCGGCAGTGCGTTGCGCAAGGCGTGACGTTTGAGAATAACCGACCTGCGAATGCCCTTGGCACGCGCTACCCGGATATAATTTTGGCTCAACACTTCAAGCATGCTGGCCCGCACCATTCTTGCCACGATAGAAGCGGGCGCCGCCGCAGTCGCCAACATGGGCAGTATGAGATGGAGAAAGACATCCCACACGCCGCCATTTCCCATAATATTGGTCATGCCGGTGGCGGGCAGGAGGCGCCAACTCAGAGAAAAAAGCAGCACGATGAGAAGACCGAGCCAATAGGGCGGTGCGTTGCCCAGCATGAGCGTGACGCTCATGACGATCCGGTCGGAAAATGAATGCGGCCGCGCGGCTGCGAAAATGCCCGCGAAAAAGCCGATAATATAAGCAAGTAAGGCGCTCGATAGCGCCAGGATGGCGGTGTTGAGAAATTTTGGGAACACCAGTTCGACAACATCGCGGCGATTGGCGATAGAAGCGCCGAAGTCGCCCTGCAGAATATGTCCCAGCCATTTGGCGTATTGGATCGTTAGCGCCTGATCGAGGCCGAAGGATATACGTAATTTTTCCTTCACTGCTTCAGTTGCGAAGGGTCCCGCCAATATTGTGGTGACGTCACCCGGCGCCAAATGCGCCAACAGAAAGACGATGACGGACACGCCGAATAGCACGGGAATGGTTAGCACCAAACGCCCGGTGATGAAACGAAGCATCGTTAGCCGGTTTTCGGCGACGCCGGGCGGCGGAACGGCACGCTGATATTCAGGCAATCACTTCGCATTAACAAATTTCCTCTAGAAATGTTGGGGGCGAGCCATGCGCAACAATGCACAAACCCGCCCCCAGTTCACAATATTTTACGTCTGTTTACTCCATTTCGATGATGGAGAAATCGTACCAGTTTGCCGGCGGATTCACGAAGTGCTTCACCGAAGGGCTAAGCACCAACGGGTTTTTGTACGTGAACTTCACGGCATAGGCGAAGTCTTGGCCGATGATGATATCATTGGCCTGCTGATATAATGCTGCGGCTTTCGCTTTGTCCTTCTGCTTTACCGCCTCATCGAACAGCTTGTCGACTTCCGGATTGCAGTACCAACCGACATTGAAACCATTCGGCGGATGGTAGTCGCAACGTGACATCACTTGGGTCCAAAACGGAATTGTCCAGCCCCAGCCGATCTCGTTCATGTGCAGTTCTCCGGGCATGCCCTGAAGCCATTTACCCATATAGGTGATCCATTCGATCTTGTTGAGCTTGGCATTAATTCCGATCTTACGCAGGTCGCGCTGAATGGATTTTTCCCAGACTTCGTTATAGCCGTATTCATAGATATCGAAATCGAGCTCTAGCCCGTCCGGATAACCGGCTTCTGCGAGCAGCGCCTTGGCGCCTTCGGGGTCGTACTTGATTGGCGCATAACCCGGCTTATAGGCGTAGGTGCCGGGGCTCAACATACCCATCTCGGGCCGTCCAGTGCCCTTGAGAATGCCGTCGGCTATGGCGTCACGGTCGATCGCCATATTGATCGCTTTGCGCACCCGAACGTCTTGCATAATCGGATTCTTAAAGTTGAAAAAGAGTAGCCAGATCGACGGGATGTTTTCGTTCGTGGTGACTGTGAACCCCTCGTTCTTCAGATTCTCCAGCTCTTCCCAGGGCGCTTCCATGATCATCGACACTTCGCCCGCACGAATCGCGTTGAGGCGGGTGGCCTGATCCGGCAACGGCTGAAAAATAAGCCGCTCGATCTTCGCCTTGTTGCCCCAATAATCGTCGTTGCGATCCATCACCAGTTTGATGTTCTGCTCTCGCTCGACGAACTTGAACGGGCCGGTGCCGACCGGCGTTAGGGCGAATTGCTCGTTGCCCATTTCCGCTACGGCGGTGGGGCTGACGATCATCGGCATGCCGCATGCAACCACACCCATTTGAAGCCACTCATAGTTGGTTTCATTAAGGGTGATCCTGACGGTCATGCTGTCGACGACTTCGACCGACTTAATCCAGCGTGTGTAATAGCCGAGATAGGCCTGAGCCTGATCAAAGGCGTGTGCCGCGCCAGAGTCCATGAAACGGTCATAGTTCCATTTGACGACGTCGGCATCGACAATCGTGCCGTCATGGAATTTTACATTCTCTCGGATGGCGAAAGTATAGATCGTGCCATCATCGGAGACGGTCCAAGACTTGGCGATCGCCGGTTTGAGCTGTGCGGTGGTGGCACTGGCGTCAGTCAAATCGAGCATGACTAGGCCTTCGAAGATACTGTGGATGGCGTTGGTCGTCAGCCAGCCACAAGCGACATGCGGGTCAAGAATACTCATCTCGCTCGACATGCCCCACACAAAGGTGCCGCCCTCCGCCTTCGCATCTGTTGCGGCGCCGCCCGCGAAAGCGAGCGAACCCGCTATCGCCAGAGCGCCCAACAGGCGTTTCAATTTAATTTGTCTCATCGCAATCTCCCTAAAGTGGTTTGCTATTTATGGCGC
>Ga0302132_10002696_pt1 | contig 10137 bp, 10 predicted proteins | sample CB9_321_MG_FD_203113 | JGI IMG/M metagenome (GOLD analysis project Ga0302132, IMG submission 203113) | Marine microbial communities from Western Arctic Ocean, Canada - CB9_32.1 | ecosystem: Environmental > Aquatic > Marine > Oceanic | place: Canada: Western Arctic Ocean | collected 2017-09-19 | reverse complement strand
CTCGGGCGAAGCTACTGTCTCGGTAATTGGCCCGGTTTTGTCTGAAGGTGCGGTGGGCCAGTCTTCGAAAGAATCACTACTCTGTGTGGCGGCAACTTCCGGTTGTGCAGGGGGTTGGATTTGTTGTCCCGCGACAAGCCCTGGATTTGCAATAGGAGGTTGGACAATGGTTTCGGGAACTGGTGCTATTGCCGCTTCTACTTTGGCAGCCTTTGTTGCAGCCTTTGTTGCAGCCTTTGTTGCAGATTTAGTTGCTTTTTCGGTGCTTATTTCCTCGATTTGTTGCTGGCGCCCTTTCTCATCTTCGCGGAATTTATTGGCTATTGCCTCTGCTCTAAAATCAAGAGTGGTGGGGTCCATTTTCTTGCCAGCAAGAACTTCAAGCATAACTCCGTCAACAAGTTCCATTGCCAAATTTGTTAATTCGCGATTTGAACGCCAGCGATTGACCATGAATGCATGATCACCGGAACTAGTTGAAATCACAAATCTCTCCGGGTCCATCAACTGCAATAATACCAATAATGCACCGATTATCAAGAGACCGATGAAAAACGGTGAGACGGTTAACGATGTAATCAAGCCAACCCCTAAGATTACCCACCAGCCTTGGCGGTGGTCATCTAACCAATCATAACGCTCGTGAGAATATCCTATGAATGCCTCTCTTTTTGTCGCCAGCAAATCTTCGGTTTTGCTAGTTGATCCTATACGACTGACTCTGACTACTCTAATGATTTCCTCGTCGACTAGTATCGATAAGATAGTGTCGCCATCAGATGATTCTTTGAGAACAAATTCAGAATTATCACCACCTATTCTGACTCCATTAGCAAGCATGCGTGGTGGCCCAGCAACAAATCCGGCCAAAGTGCCACTGAATAATGAAACGATGCCGCTGAATACTGCAATTATTACAAACCAAAGGGCATAACCGAATTCCACCTCTTCCATTTCGGGAATCAAGAACGCCCAAAGCAATAACCCGACAGCCGTGGTGCCTGTTGCTGATGTTGGAATTAACCAATTCACACCTTTGCTACCATTCATCACCTCTCTAACAGATAAAACTGCACATGCTAAGAATACAAGTGCCCCAATCACAAAGAAAGGGGTTGCCGCAAGTCCCGCCGTACTCATTTCACCAATTTCTGTACACGCATCATAGGATGAGCCATTAGTAATGTTAGATGCTGCCAATTGGTCGGTACAGTTGTCGTACGTTTCAGAATAATCCAAGGTGGATTGGTCGCACTCAGATATGCCTGATGCCTCAATGCAAATACTGGTATTTGATTCATAGAGGCCTACCTCCATCGACATTTCTACGGTTTCTGTTGCCGCTTCTTCAACCAACCATGCATTAGAAAATATACCATTTACTATCAGGATAAATGCCAATATATGCAATGCTAAATTTAATTGTGAAACTGGATTTCTCTCAAATGGTGAAGGTTCTTTTGGCACTACTTCAGGTGCGTCTTCAGAAGTCACAACGGGAATTACCGCAGGGGGTTGTATTTGTGTTTCCGCTTGAACTGGTGGGGGATGCACATCAAGAGGAGGGGCCTGCATAGGACAAGCACAACCTCACTTTAATGATGAACTTCACTGTCAAAATTGTCTCAAGCAAATTGATCTAAGAGCCAAACTTTGACATCGTCTGCAGCCTCACAGCCCTTGCCAGCGGTTGTACCAACTACTGTCTCAATCGCTGATTCGCTGGCGATCTCGATTGTTCTCTTACTGACTGGCCCGTTGAATACGATGGCTATTGCTCCGTCTGCCTCTTCAGCAGCAGCAGCTAATTTTGAAGGTCCAACCGAGTCGCTAACACTACCGTCTACTTTGACGAAGAGAGCGTTGTTTTTCTTCAGGTCATCGATGTGATCAAAATATTCCTGGATATCTGCGGGGGCGTCTTCGGGCTCAACATCTTCGTCGACTGCAGCACTTACGGGTTGGTCTTCGCCATCCTTCTGTGATTGGTCGAGTTTGTGTAAGAACTTCTTCGCTTCCTCCTTTTGTGTCAGACACTTAGTTGCGGTCTTTTGGGGTAATAATTCCCATTCCTGGCCGACTGGTGCTTGAGCGACAAAATCGATTTTCATTGTCTCTATTAATTGCCTGAACAACATTTCGCCGCCGCGGTCACCATCGATTGCCAATGTGACGTTCTCCTTGCTATTTGCCAAATCTATCAATTCTTGCTTGATATCACCTGCGCCATCACAACTGATTGTATTCTTTAGACCGAATGTCAAGAGATTACGAACATCGTTTCTGCCTTCGACGACAATCAATGAATCGCTGCTTTCAACATTTGGCCCACTGGTCAATCCGTGGAAGTTTGTTGCGGTTCCTGTTGTCAGGACACTACGTACCTCTTCGATAACTGTTTTTGATGCTGCCTCGCCGGAATTGACCAATAACAATAGAAGTTCTTTTGCTCTATCTACCACTACTGTACGCTTGGTCGACCTGATGTCTTGAATCTCTGAAACTACGATCTTGGATTGGCAGGGGCCAATCCTATCGATTGTTTCTAATGAACTGGCGATGATTGCGGTCTCGACATTATCCATCGATGATGGAATCATTATCAATCCAGACACTTTTCCGCCCTTGCTGTCCATCTCTACATCAACATGCCCGACCCTTGCGGTTCGTTGCAGTTTTCTGAGTTCTAAATCATCACCGAGCAAACCTTCAGTCTGCCCCATGATCGCACCAATGATATCTTTTCTTTGAACCGTCCCATTGACGTCCAATTTCGCGATAATCATATATTTCATCGCTTTTCCTTGCTTACTATTTCCTGTTTTTCTTGCCATATAAAGGCCTCCTGCCCGTGCTGGCTCGGGCCTATTGACCCGTGAGTCTTGGATGCTGGATTCCCAAAGGAAACCAGCGGTGAACCAGATTTGGACAAGTGCACCGTGTGGCTTACCCTTTTTCAACCCATCCTACGAATAATCTATAAAATTTTCATTAACTTATCACACAAGAGATTCAAGTATATGGTTTGTATGTGCCGTTCGTGGGCGACAAAGATACTGGCGCAAATGCCGTGTTCAGGAGTACGGTTGAAGTGATGCTCAGTGATGGCATTCTCACCCGTGAGGAAAAGCGCTTAATCATCAAATTGGCTAGTTCCCTGGACCTCTCGCCTGAGATGCCTAGTGAAATATATGCCGATATCAGAGAGGATAATTCAACACCGTTAGGGAGAATTGTCAGCACCTCTGAGCAAAGGGAAGTCTATACCCGCGTATACGAAGTCGCTATTGTAAATGCTTCTTTGTCGCAAGATGAATTTAGAGTGCTTGCCCATCTACGGGAGACTTTTGTAATCGATGATGATGAACATTCAAAAATCGAAAAGAATCTACGAGGGATTATGGAAGAAAGGTTTGAGGATAATAAAAACGTCCTTGATAAGATGCTCAATACACTCAAGGATTCTGTGTCCCTAGTTGGGGGTTTCTTCGATAGCGTCAGAACTAAGAGCGCCTGAGGTACTCATATGAGCGAGAAATCGCTTGATGAATTCCTTAGTGGAGTTCCGCTGACCGTATTTTCAAATTCTCGAAAATTATTGCGGGTGCTCAGGGAGGCTTATACCTATGGCGTCCCGGCGATGATAGTCAAATCAATGACCGACAGGTTGGCCGAATCTAGTGGTGATGCTTTTCACTTGGGTACGCCCGATCCCACCATGCGTAGAATCGCCTCGTGGCTTTTCACCAATATCGATGACTTCGACACACTTAGTGCATTGGTAGTAAAATTATGGCGCCGTCATGGCCGTGAAGATATCAAACTCGCTGGTTTGATGATGGCAAACCTCCCACGCGCTCCTTGGCACCTTTTTCTTTCGATATTACGTGAAAAAGAGGCGATTGAAAGTCTACTGGAAGTTATCGAAGAAATCGGTCGAGGGGGGCATGCCGCGCCGTCGCTGTCTCACCTCCAAAAATGGATTGACAAGGGGGGAATATACTACCAAACCGCACTGTTGGTTTTACATGGGAAGGGGAGTGAAATTCCCGATGAGGTTGTGCGAGCTGCGCCCCCGGGGGGCGATATCTTCGAAAGGATACGCAGCCGCCTTCTGCTTGAGTGAGGTTGATGGAGCGTGAACCCTACGCCGGTTCATGGATGAGAGATTCCTCCCTGCCGACGACCCGGTTTTGGAAGAGGTTCTCAATTGGACGATAGATAGAGATGCTACCGACATTAGAAAATTGCTCGAATGGCTGCCCCAAGCAAGAAGTTCAAAGGAAAGAAAGGCATTATTGGTACGGGTCAATGAATTACTCAGCGAATTAGAAACAGCCCTCGATGGTCTAGAAACCCTTCATTGAGTGAATACGATGTACACCGCGTTGATTCTAGCAGGCGGCTCATCTTTGCGCATGGGTAGTGACAAAGCCTTCTTGGGAGGAGGGGTTGTGCGGCTGTGCTCAGAATTGAAAAAAGGTGAATGTAACAGGATAATTGTACTTTGTGGCGATGAAAGCCGTGCTGGGTTATTCTCTGAGGAATGTTGGCCAGATCCCAATGAAGATATGAGTGTTGCAGAAATCTTACGCTGGGCGATTGCAAAACTAGAGGGTGTGATTCAAATCGTGCCCTGTGATGCCTTTTTTGCAGACCATCGCTTGTTTTCGGTTCTCGAATATGGGGTTCCTCTTGACGATAATGCACGTAGACAACCACTTCTGGCAAGATTAGAAACAAGTGATGATCTCGGTTCTTCCTCACGGGTTGAAGAGATGTTTGCATACCTACCTTCACAAGATTTGGGCGTGCATGGAAAATTGGCAATAAATGTTAATTCGCCGGATGATATCAAGGGAATTTGATGTTTCCTTTGGCCAATTCATCCAATACTTGTGGATAGAGAATATGTTCGATGATTTTTACCCTTGCCGCCAAACTCTGTTCGTCATCACCGGGTAAAATCGGCACTTCCCCTTGAGCGATTATCGGTCCAGAATCAACTCCAATCTCGACAAAATGAATCGTGCATCCGCTCTCGGTCGCCCCATCAGCAAGTGCATCTCTATGGGCGTGAGCGCCGGGGTACTTCGGTAGTAAAGAGGGGTGGATATTGAGCATTCTCCCAAGCCACTTCCTAACAAAAGATCCAGTTAATATTCGCATATATCCGCTCAATATTACCGCCTCGATCGCATGTTTGTCCAATACGGCCTGGATTATCTCTTCGTGCATTACTCGCCTTTGTTGAGAGTCGGCGTGCATTGGCACTTCGATAACCTCGGTTTGTACTCCGTGATTTTGGGCCTTAGTGATACCTTCAGCGTTGGCTTTGTCACAGATAACAATGACCGTTTTGTGTAGGCTTTCGCCTCGGTTTTGATGATTCAATAACGCCTCCATTCCCGAACCGGAACCAGAAATGAAAATCGCCATTCGCAGGGGGTTTTCAACCGTGCCTGCTCTCGGCAGTTGCCAAGCACCAACCATGACGTGGCGAGCAGGTGGTTAGCAATGACCGCTTCGGCCGTTCGGCATTGGGTTTTTGACGGGGAGAGGGGACGCCCGCGCAATGACGACTGGGGGTTTGGATGGACTTTCTCCTGAAGAAATGGTTGAAGCCGTCCTATCTGAGCATAAGCCGTCGCGAAATCCTCTGGTTCGAGCGATATGGGTGGTCCTAGGTATAATATTCGTTGTTTTCGCTTATATTGGTATTCTAATCCCGGGGTGGCCAACCACTTCTTGGTTGGTCGCAGCAGCTTTTTGTTTTGCCAGGTCCAGTCAGAGATTATTTCGTTGGTTACTCACAAATCCCGTGTTTGGAAAAGCACTGTTGAACTATTATCGCGCTGGTAAAGCCTTACCACTGCACTCAAAAATTGTGATTATCGGGATGTTGAGTATTGTATCCCTTCTGTCAATTGTAGTGATTACCAAGGCTGGCGACCCTGGGTTCGGTCAAACCCTTGTCGGCATAATCGCTCTCGTTGGGGTTTGGTTTATCGGTTGGAAAGTGCCGACTATCCAATAATCATCAATGCCTGAATAACCGATGGCCGGTAAATAACATCGCGATGCCGCGGGCGTCTGCTTCATCGATTACCTCTTGATCTCTTATGCTGCCACCAGGTTGAACTATCGCTGAAATCCCTGCTTGTGCAGCCTGCTCTATGCCATCTTTGAATGGGAAAAAAGCATCACTAACCAAGACGCTGCCCTTTGCCTTCTCCCCTGCCCTTCTTGTTGCGATACGAACCGCTTCTACCCGACTAGTCTGGCCCGGGCCGATGCCGACAGTTGCAGTTCCTTGAACCAAAACAATAGCATTGGATTTGACTTGCTCACAGACTCTAACGCCAAAACGCATACTCTCGATTTGTCGCTCAGTCGGCTTCTGCGATGTTGCGGTTTTTGCTTTGGAGAAATCGATAATCGGTGGTTCTTCGGTTTGTACTAGCCAACCTCCTTCGATTGGTTTTCTTACAAGGGTGCGGCCAAGAGGTGCCAATCTATCATTTTCTGAATCAAGGGTTAACAGTCGACGGTTTTGTTTTTGCGTCAATATCTGTTTTGCTTCATCCGAAAATCCTGGCGCCATCAATACCTCGATAAAGAGGGGGTGCAATGCTTCTGCAGTGTTCTTTTGTACTGGTTCATTAAAGCAAATTATCGAACCGAATGCCGATTCGGAATCACTGGCAAGGGCGGCTTGATATGCTTCGAGTTGACTTGCTCCAAGTGCTGCCCCGCATGGGTTATTATGCTTGACAATGATACAAACATGCGGGGTTTTTGGCCATTCATCAGTAGATAGGGCTCGGCACAAACGCAAGCACGCATCGGCATCAGCATAGTTATTGTACGACATTTCTTTGCCGCCTTCTACTTTTGCACCGACTAGGGTGCCGTTGCTTTCATCGGCAATCGAATCATGATAGAGTGCTGCTGCCTGATGGGCATTCTCGCCGTAACGTAAGATCGATTGTTTACTAGAGGAGATTAGGAGTTCGTTGGGGAATCTTATCGCTTGTTGCTCGATATCAGAGGTATCGGTTGATTTCCCGTTCCATCTGTTGTGCAACACGTTGGCTATTAACGAATCATAAGTTGCAGTATGTTCAAATGCAGCCAATGCTAATTCTCTCCTTAGTTCCAAGGGTAATTTCTCTGCTGATGGCACCTGGGACAAGGCATCCAATATGTCACAATAACGCGACGGGTCGCTTGCGATTATCACATGTCGGTGATTCTTAGCTGAGGCCCTGACTAAGGTGGGGCCTCCGATGTCGATCATTTCGAGAAGAGTACCGTCGACAACCGGGTCTGCCCCTTTTGCTGCCTTGGGAAAATCATAGAGATTTACCGCAACGATTTGTATCGGCGCATAGCCTAATTCTGCAAGTCCCTCTCGGTCATCGGCACGATCCAGTCTTGCTAATAACGGTGCATGAATCGCAGGATGGAGGCTCTTTACACGGCCATCAAAACATTCGGGGTGTCCTGTGATGTTTGCAACATCGGTCACTTGCAAGCCAGACTCTCTAAGTATCTTTGCCGTTCCCCCAGTAGAGAGAATTTCAAAGCCTAAATCAACTAAGCCCTTGGCGAAATCAACAATTCCATTTTTGTTAAAAACGCTGAGCAATGCGCGTGGCCGCGCTGTGCTATCCGTCTCACTCATACGCATTGCCCGTTCACTGCCTTTCGCCCTAAGGTCAAGAATGATTCGGCTTAATCGCCACGTGCTGAAATCACCTGATCAACCCTAATCAGGCCACATGCGGTCTCGCAAGCTGCTTGTAAAGAATGCAATATTGTCGTTGCTGGAATGAGTACCCCCTCGATTTTTTCCGGGTTGCCCCCTTTACCGACCCCACTGTTTTTCTTACCTGAGCGATGCAAGGATCTCAATTGCAACAATGTATCAAGTCGGTCGCTGCCGATATTCTCTGCGAGAGTTGCGGGTATCGCCTCCAATGCTCTTGAAAATGCTTCCATTCCTAGGCGCTCTCGCCCAGATTTGGTTTCTGCTGCTTCGCGAATAGCAAGGCTCGCAGCGATATGTAAACCCCCGCCTCCAACCAAAACTTGCCCGCTGTCAATCGCTTCACAAGTAGACCTTAGGGCGTCGAATAGCCCACGTATGGTTTCCTCGGTAGATATTCCATCAACCCCCCCTACGACGAGGGTGATAATTCCTGAATTCTCGCCTCCATCGAGATATAATCGCTCGCAATATCCCTCGGCATCTTCATATCTCAGCCATTTAGCATTATCTAAATCCCCCATAGATTGTGGTGAAATATCATCAATATGATCTAGTAATGCCGAGTTCAAAGTTTCTGCAACGTCTTCGATGCCGCTTTTTTCTAGATCTGCAACCACCAATAATCCGGCATCTACCAATAGATGTGTAATACGCTTATCGATGCTTTCTGCAGAAAAAATAGCCCCGGCCCCGCTGTTGATGATACGATTGGCTTTTTCCTCCATCAATTTCTCCTCCTGTTCGGTAAATGCTAACATTTGTGCGGCTGATGTCAATTCTATTTCGCTATCTCTCGAGGGTTTTTCCAGTTGTAAGGGGCAAGTTAGAGTAACGGCTTTGACATTATCAAACACTTTGGCCATACGATCAAGCGTGGTTCTCTTTTCAATGATAAGTCCCCTGAAAATACTGGTATCGGATGCATTGCCGCGTCCATCTTTAATCATACGAATTTTTTCATAATCCGGTTCGGAAAGCATACTTACTGCTTCGGCGATAATCTTAGCGAGATGATTGAGTGCCGTTTCGGTGCTTCGCCCGACCATCGCTGTTCTGCTAACTTCTTCTGTGCGCCCTCTCAAGGGTTCCTTGCGTTCATCGATAACGGTTCTAACCATCGTCATCGCTTGTTGATAGCCCTCAATGATTCGCAAGGGATGAATATTTCTCTCGAGTAGTCTGCCTGCTTCTCGCATCAATTCGCTAGCAAAGATAATGCACGCGGTTACCCCGTCCCCGCAACTGTTTTCCTGGTTTTTCGCTAAACTGACAAAGGCTTTAGCAGCGGGATGTTTGACCAATAATTCAGCAATAATCTTAGCAGAATCATTAGTGACCGCTGTATTACCATCGGTTTTATACATCATTTTATCGAGACCGCTAGGGCCGAAAGTACCTTTGATGATATTACCAAAAGCGATTGCAGCATCGACCAGTTTTTTGGTCACTGCCGGCCCACTGATGACAGATGTAGTAGGTTTGGTAATCGAGACCGGGGCTCTACCGGACCCATCTCCCATCTGTGCCATCGAAGGTGGCCAGACAACTCTTCCTCAAAAGCCTATTTTCACAGAATAAGTAATATCCACCATGAGATTGAGGCGAATCCGATTAGAGTAGTTGTCCAAGTTAAGTGTTCCATCGCCTCTTTGGGCAATAACTCTCCCTGGCCAGTAAGATCTCGGCTCTTGGCACTTTCATCGTGTCTACTTTTCCAAGAATATCCCGATGCCGTGAGTCCTGCGGTCAAAATACCCATCAATACAAAGAGGATTTTACTCGAAACGAGAGCAAATACTTGATCGTAAACCTTGAGTAAGTCCGGTCCAAGTCCAACGGCTAATGCTGGAAGGAAAGGAATCACATATGAAATCAAAAAAGAGGTTGGTGTTCGCTTTCTAACACCTTTTCCACCAGCAACAACCTCATGTCGCCAAACAAAATGCCACCCCGCCCAATCCGCAACTGCAGTCAAAGTGCTGGCGGCGATTACCCACGCTAGAACTTCGGACACAGCCCTACCACAACTTCTCTAGGAGAATAGGTTGTCGGAACAAGAAATACAAATCAACGCTTTCTTTTACGCCTGCGCGCTTTCTTTGAATTATCCCAGCCACTGTCGTCTTTACCCATATGGTCGTGGATTTGGAACCCTCTTTCCTCGGTAACTTCAACATCAGAAGGCATTTCTTGGAAGGATGATATACGTAATTTTACCCCGCCTAATTCCCCCTCAAGTGCACGGACATTTTCGCCCCCTTTGCCGATTAATACCGAAACCATTCCCGCTGGCACATAGATTTCAGCAGATCTATCCGATGTTATTCTAACCCCGCATTTCACTCCGACTGAATCGCGGATTT
>Ga0302132_10002695_pt1 | contig 10138 bp, 7 predicted proteins | sample CB9_321_MG_FD_203113 | JGI IMG/M metagenome (GOLD analysis project Ga0302132, IMG submission 203113) | Marine microbial communities from Western Arctic Ocean, Canada - CB9_32.1 | ecosystem: Environmental > Aquatic > Marine > Oceanic | place: Canada: Western Arctic Ocean | collected 2017-09-19 | reverse complement strand
AGAACAAACGAATGATGGAAATCTATATATTTAGATGTTTAAACTCAGAATTTTTCGGAGACAAGGCAGAGAATCAGGTTATATCTTACATTAATAAACAATTCAACACGAAAGAAGACTGGCTCATCAATGCTGAAGAGGCGGTCGAATATGGCTTTTGTGATGGAATATACGGTGAAGAGGGATACGAATGTATACAGAATATTGCAACTACAATAGATCTATAGACAGTTACGAGGAAGAGATAAAGTCAATATATAGAGCTGTAGACTTAGGTGTCGATGGTGTAGCTACGCAGGTACATTTGATCAGAGAGATTAAAGAGTATATGCCGAAACATATATTATTGTCCTCACCTATTGATTATCCAATGGGGATGTCATCTAGTAAAACACGTGAGGTTGCGGCCCTAACTGCTATAAAATCGGGCGTATCCGCTATTGACTATGTACCAAATCAGTATTACTTAAAGTCTAAATTCACCGATTTAAAAAAAGAAGTTGGCACTATCTTAAGGATGTGTAAAGATTATGATGTAGTTATGAGGGTTTTTATAGACTCAGGGAACATTTCTACACCTATAATCATATCTCGTATATTATTCGATATGGGAGTTACTCATATATTCACATCATTAGGGTATCATAAGGATAACTTCTATGATTCATTAATTAATGCAAAGAAAATACAGACACAAACAGAGATGAGTGTAATCTTCAGCGGGCATATATGGCTAGAGGATCAGTTGCAAACTGTCATTCAGACTGATTTATTTGGTATAAGACTACATAATCTGAAGATTTGGTGTAATTCATTAAAGGATTAGGATATGCAATATAGGAGTTATTAGGGAGTTTTCCAAACTTAGTCAGGAGATATTATAATGACTAACTGGAATATATCAGCCTCCGCAGATGCCGCAAATGTCGACGGCCTGCCAAGTGGTGTTAGTAATGATTTAGGTACAATTCGACAAGGTGGTAATATTGCAGATACGGCTAATTGGCAGTCAGATTCTATTAGTCTAGGATCTTCGTTAGTTACGACTATCGTTTCTGGAGTAGAGGGTATTACAGGTGTATTAGGTCAGGGTACTTTTAATGGTGGTACTCAAGTTATCCGAAAGGTAACGACCGCTTTGGCTGGCGTAGCCAATACAACTTTACAGACTGGTGGGTCTGATTCGGCCAATCGTGATTCGTCTATTAATAAGATGACTGCGATTAGTTCTAATCAGTACAAGACCGCTGTTCGTACTGGTGGATGGAATGAGTTTTCTGGCGTATTCAGTCCTGCTATAAGTACAACTGGATTGGGTGGTTGGGATATTCAAGCTGGTGCTGATGATTCTGCCGACCTGAGTGCGACAGATCACGCAGCTAATCCTTCGCCTGCTGTCCCCGGACAACTGGCATATCGCGACGGTTCACCGTTGCCAACAACTGGAAATTACGAAGCTCAAACGAGTTGGTAATTTTGGAAAACATATAAGGATGGCTTTCTTAATGCAAGGAAGTCGTCCTTTTTTAATTCTATGTACATGCACCTATGTCGCGCAAGGTAGAAGACTATATGTATGAATATAGATTGTCAGCTAGTGATTGGGAGACCATATTTACACAAAGTCCTATAGGTCTAGCTCTTATGGCTAATGACAAGTCTTGGACTCAGATCAATAAGAGGCTATGTAGTATTTTAGAATATACAATTTCTGAACTATTAGAAAAGACATTTCAAGAAGTGACCCATCCTGCAGATTTAGATGCAGATTTAATTATGCTGGAAAAAGTTACATCCGGAGAAATCGACGGATACGAAATGATAAAAAGATATATAACTAAGACTAATAATATAGTATGGGTAAGGCAAACAGTGGCTAGTGTCAAGAATGAAGAAGGAGCTATTATGAACTATGTGACTCACATTCAACCGCTATTAAATGGAGAGCGGGCTAAATTAGAAAAGATTGGAAATAATCAGATTCATGTAAGACCGACAATAAAGGTGGGAGAATTTATTGCAGACAACTACCAATGGTTTATAAGTTTAGCTATTGGAATGATTATATTTAGTGTCAGTTTGGGCGTGGCGGCTTGGGGAGCCATTGACAAAATGAATCGGATGGAAAAAGATCAACAAAAAATTGAGCAGATTCTAGATAAGGCTAAAAATTAGAGTATAATTAAGACATGGAAGAAATTAGCTTAGAAATCGCCAGATTGTACGCCGTCTCCTCATGCAAAAAATGTTTGGGGAAAGGATATTTACTAGTAGAATTGGGGGAGGGTGGAACCATCCGGAAGGGGCAATACGTGCTCAAAGACTATAGATATTGCAAGTGTGTTAGGAAAAATAAAAAATAAACATTTTTTCAGAGGTGTTCTCTGGTGTATAATTAGTTGGCTGGATTAATAAATACGCGATGTTATCACTCGCTAAAGCGACACATATCCAGTTAATAAATAGCCAGAGCCATTGATCTCTTTTACACCTTTGAATTTAACCAATTGTAATCTATGTTTATAAGAATCAACACAGCTCTGTCAACCCCAGTGTCGCTTTTTTATTGAATTTCATACCCGTCTCTTTTTAAATTTTAGAAGGGGATGGGTTTTTTACGTATATCGCGAAATCGCGATCTTTTTAAAGGAATAAAGTAGTGGAATGGTTTAGTAACTCGTTTTCTCAAGAGACATGGTATCAAAAATATAAGGCCCCGACAGATAACAATGTTGAGGATACGTGGCGGCGTGTAGCGAAAGATCTTGCGTCTATAGAGGATGATAAGGAGAAGTGGGAGGAGGAATTTTATGGGATTTTGGAGGGGTTTAAGTTTGTTCCGGGCGGACGGATAACTAGTAATGCAGGCTTAGGGCTTACCGGCACATCATACCTGAATTGTTATGTTTCGGGCCCGACAGGAAAAGATATAGATTCTATTGAGGGGATTTATGGGGAGCTACTTCAGCAGGCTCAAATTCTAAAGAGCGAGGGCGGTTACGGGTTCAACGCCGACTTCATGCGTCCACGAGGATCACACATTAGCGGTATAGCTAATCAAAGTCCGGGTGCCGTTAAGTTCTTAGAGTTATGGGATAAGTCATCAGAAATTATTACTGAGGGGTCGGGCAAAAAGGGTCGAGCAGATCAAAAGAACTTCATTCGCAAGGGTGCGCAAATGGTCACCATGAGTTGCTGGCACCCAGACATTATTGAGTTCATTGAAGCTAAAAAGACAGAAGGTCGCCTAACTAAATTTAACATGTCTGTCCTATGTACAGATGAATTTATGCACGCTATCGCTATGGACGCCCCTTGGAATCTAGTATATCCTAACTATGAAAAATATCCTGAACTATATAAAGAGCATTGGGATGGAAATATTAATAAGTGGTTGGAGCACTTAGGTTCACAAGACGACCCAGTAGTTATTTATCATACTTTTGAGTCGGCACGTGATCTTTGGGAACTCATGATGGATAACACATATAATCGCAATGAGCCCGGATGCTTATTTGTTGATACTATTAATCGTATGAATAACTTATACTATGAAGAATATATTTCGGCATCCAACCCCTGTCTCGCCGGCGATACCAAAGTATATGTAGCAGATGGACGTGGGGATGTGACTATTAAAGAATTGGCTGATGACGGTAAAGATGTACCTGTTATGTGTCTTAATGATAAAGGTGTTATCAATGTTAGAACTATGAGACATCCTAGAGTAACTGGATATAATCAACCAATATTTAAGGTTACGCTTGATGACGGATCTATAGTTAGATGTACAAGTAATCATAAATTCTTAACAACTAGTAAAGAATATAAAGAGCTAAAAGATCTTAATATCGGTGATAGTTTACAGGTAATCACAAAATTTGAAGGATCACTAAAGGATGTCTTTCCTAATGCTAATTCTAGATCTCAAGATTATATTTGGTTAAATTATGGTAAGAAAGTAAATAAGTCAGAGCACAGACTTATACATGATTTTCATAACAATGCTAAAACGCCACCGAAGCATGTGATACATCATAAAGATTTTGATGGAAAGAATAATCATCCAGATAATCTACAAATGATGACGACCGAGGATCACGACGCATATCATGCTCAATTTATGCTTGGTGATAATAATCCTATGAGACGAGCAAAACATGAATGGTCAGAGGAAAAATGGGCTGACTATAGGGCCAATATGTCAGAGGCTACATCAGCAGAAAAAAATGGAAGATACTCTGGAGTTACTAATGATGAGCTAGAAGAACATGCTTTAATTCTAACTAAAAAATTGGGCTACAGATTTTCTTCTCAAGACTGGCAAAAATATGCTTTAGAAAGAAATCTTCCATCACAATTTAGTAAGTGGAGGAATGATCATTTTAATGGAGTTGGGGGATTTGCTAAAAGTGCTGCATTAAGATTGGGTCTTGAAAATGTTGATGCTGATCCAAGATCACAACGAATGTATACCGAGCTAACTAAGAATGGTTATGACTGCGTTTTTGAAAATGATAAGTTGCTGATAAATAAAAAATGTGAGATATGTAATAAAAATATAAAAGTTGAAGCACAGTTTAGAGAAAGGTCTATGTGCTCAAAAGAATGCCACTCTAAATTTATATCTAGAATAAACTCAAACAGAAGTCCCGAAGAACTAGAATATAATAGACAACAACAGTTGAAATCCCGAAAACCAACTAAAGACAAAAAACGCCATGATCAATTACAGATATATAGCGATCTAAAGTTTAATCTTGGAAGAGCACCTTTCAGAAAAGAATGGGAAGAGGCGTGCAAATCACAGAATATATCATTTCGATTAGGCAAGAATAGTCCATTCAAAGGATTCCGACAGCTAAAGAAAGAACATACTCTTTTTAATCATAAAATAGTTAGTATCGAACCAGATGGCTATGAAGATGTCTATAATGGGACAGTTGACGAATATCATAACTTTTTGATTGGCGGTTTTAATAGTAAAAATGATAATAATAAAGATCAATGGCAGTATATATGCAACTTGCAATGTGGCGAACAAGTCATTTCTAAAAATTCCGTATGCCTACTCGGATCAGTTAATCTAGTTAATTTTATAGATACAGATACTAAAGACTGGAAATATAATGAGCTTAAAAAAGTGATTAAGGTCGCTATACGTCTAATGGATAATGTTAATGATGTAAGTGATGCCCCGCTACCTGCCCAAAAAGAAAGTTTAGTTAACAAAAGACGTATAGGTCTAGGAGTATTTGGTTATGGCTCTGCGTTAATGATGGCTCGTATAAAATATGGTAGTAAAAAATGCTTAGAGATGACAGAATCACTGATGGATTTCATACGAGATGAGGCTTATCGAGCGTCTATTGAAATTGCAAAAGAGAAGGGTGTCTTTGAGTTATATGATGAGGAAAAATATCTGGAAAGTAATTTTGTTAAGACGCTGAGTCCATCCGTACAAAAGTTGATCAAAAAACATGGAATAAGAAATTCTCACCTACTATCACTTCAGCCTACGGGGAATAGTGCTTGTTTTGCTAATCTAGTTTCTAGTGGTCTTGAGCCGCTTTTTAGTCATGGATATGTTAGAACATCTATTCAACCGGCTACGCCAGAAGGTTTATGGCCTCCGTCACATATAGATTGGAGTAAAAAAACATTTGATACTTTTCCTCCAGAAAATTGGGATGAGACGGGATTTCCTACAGAGTGGAAATGGATCAAAGAGGGCGACGAAGACATGCTCGCTACCGAATTCGAAGGTAAAGTCTGGAAGTATGATAGGACTCGCGGGTTACTAAAAGAAGAATGTCTCGAAGATTATGCAGTTACATATCTTAAAAAGGAGGGAAAGTGGAATGAAGAGGCAAAATGGGCCGCAACTGCGATGGGTCTAGACATAGATGATCATGTGAGTGTAATGACAATATTTGCCAATAGGGTGTGTTCAAGCATAAGTAAAACGATAAATGTACCCAACGACTATCCATACGAAGATTTCAAAGACGTATACTTTAAGGCGTGGGAAGCAGGGATTAAAGGCATTACAAGCTATCGTGTAGGAACCATGGCCTCTGTACTTTCCACTACTTCATCTTTAGATAGCAATAGTCCAGATAAGATAGTAAAAACAGCCGCCCCCGAACGCCCAAAAGAACTAGACTGTGATGTCTACCATATCACTGTTAAAGGAGAACAATACTTTGTGCTTGTAGGCCTATATGAAGGAGATCCTTATGAAGTTTTTGCTGGGAAAAATGGTTTTATTGATAAATCTGTGAAAAAAGGTAAAATAATTCGTCTAAATCGCCCAAAAGGTTTTTATAAAGCGATACTGGAGGATGGATCTGAACTTTCCCCTATTAATTCAAATTGCACCGAGGCTGAGGACGCCCTAACACGCATAACATCGACGGCCCTACGCCACGGTGCTGATATTCATATGATCGTGCAACAATTAGAGAAAACAAGAGGAGATATGACTACGTTTTCTAAATCTATGGCTCGTGCTTTGAAAAAATATATAGTAGATGGAACAGAGGAGGGTGAGTCTTGTCCTGAATGTTCCGCTATTAACAGCATAGTGAGGATGGATGGTTGCAAAAAATGTCAGCAGTGCGGCAACTCTACCTGCTCCTAACCTCTCTATTGGTGTATATAGTAGTGGAAAAGAACCTATAACACAGAGAGGGCTAAAATATGAGATCATTATTTCTGATAATAGTTCTCCTGTTTCCAGCGATCGCTAATAGTGAGCCGCTATCGCTGAATGAAATTGGAGAATCTGTCTGTAGGGTCGGAGCAGGAAGTGCTTATGGCTCAGGAACAGCTATTCATAATGACGGAACATATGTATATGTATTGACAAACGCACACGTAACAGGATCGTCTCGCACAGTTAATTTAGAGTTTTTTAGATGGGGTAGAAAATCCTCTAAGCTACAGGCCGAAGTAATATGGACTGCCGGTCCTAATGAGCAAGTAGATTTTGCACTTTGCAAGTTAAAAGCAGATGCTTTTGGTAGCCTGCCTCCCCGGATCATGCCTATGGCCCCCGCCGGATATAAGCCAAGTTCAGGAGATTACCTAAGTTCAGGTGGTCATCCTCAAGCTCGCTGGCTTCAGTTGTGGGAAGGTTTTACGAAAGAAACAGATCAAAGCGGCCATATAGTTTTCTCACCGTCACCTTTGGGCGGTCAGTCAGGCTCTGGTCTACATACCGTGATCGATGGTGAAACCCGTATGGTCGGTATTATTACATGGAGGTCTGATGGTTCTGGCTTAGAATTAGATGCTAACGGATATGATACAGCGTCAGGACGAGCGATCTCGATGAATTCACTTAGGTCTGCATTGGCTGGCAACACTAGTCTGGCTCCAGAAAACCCACGACTATTAAGCCCTTGGAAGCATGTATCTGATTATGAAGATGATGGATTTAGAGCTGTTGAGGAAGAAAGATTATTTGCGTTGGGTAGCGATGGCGTTTATTACCAACAGAAAGGCCATAAAGATAGCCCATTTGCTAATGTACCTCCGGGAGTAAAAATAAGATTATGGAATATTAGATGGCCAGACAGAAGTGCCCCTCCGGGTGGGGGGCGTCCAAGTCCGGATGGAGGAGGTAGCAGTCCCTTTGGTAGCATTCCTCCTAATCTACTAGATGATCCGAGTCCGAATCCAAATCCGGGAACGTCTCCTAATGAGCCAAATCCAGAAACACATAAGGAATGTGAGGATAGGATAGCGGAGCTAGAATTACAATTAGCAGATCTTCAGGCAAGATATGATGCATTATTCCTTAATACTGATATATTGTCTAAGGAGGCTATAGCTAGAAAAGCACAACTAGAAGCCCTATCTAAAGATCTAGAGGCTATCAAAAAGAGCGGATTAGCTTCTGATACAAGAATTAAGTCTTTAGAGGGCCAACTAAAGAAGAAACAAAAAGAACTAGAACTGATTCTCTCTGATCTATCTAGTGCTAAAAACGAAATGAGTGTATTTCAAGATATTTTAGACAGCAAGAATAGAGCTTTATTAGATATAAATGGTAAACTTGGCAATCTAAATGACGAGAAGGAGGGCCTAGAAGGATCTCTATCTGACACAAAAGATCAAGCTGTTGGCCTTATCCAACAACGAAATATATTCGGCGGATTAGGCGGAGGATCAGTAATATTTGGTGTATTATATTGGTGGTTCAAGGTTCGTGGTAAAGAGAAACTAAATAACGTTATCGATTCTGTTCAGGGTGGACTTAGAGGTAAAATAGATTCTGGAACTGATAGTATTGTAGATAGATTGCACTCTAGAATTGATGATATTGAGAATAATCTGACAGGTAGTAAAGATAATCAGACTATTGAGAACATACAGGATTCTATAGATGCTAAGCTACAGGACCACGCGGATGCTTTATATAGCAATATTGGAAATCTAATAGATAGTATACAAAATAAGCTTATTGATAAAGTAGATGATGGGTTGAAAGAGAGAAAACCACTTCAACGGAGACCAGTAAAAAAAAACGAAGTGACGACCAACATTAATATAACGAACCCCGGACTTTTTAACGAAGAGGTTTATAAAATACCAGTTGGTCAGAGAGCTAAGGATTTGTGTGACTTGAAGGAGCATCAAGGAGAAGATTTGAAGAAGTGGGCCTTCTATGCCCTGCTTTATAAAGAGGCCGTCCAGAGACTTAGGGAAGGTAAATTTATTTTGCAGACCAGACGTAGTAATAATAAATTGCAGGGTCAGGACCTAACTGCAGAAAAAGTGACAATGTACGTAGAGCGTGAATTCATAAAACGATTTCAACAGGTTGATATTAATCTAGATTATCGAGTTCACGAGGCGACGATTGGGTTCTTGTATTCAGAAGCTGTAGATATGTTGAGGCAGGGACATTTTAATGTGTTAGGGGCAGTAGAAACTGCCGACGCTATTGACCGTTGGGTTAATAGAGAATTTATGAAAAGAATGGGTGTAAAACTCTAAAGGAGAAAGAAAATGGCTGAAAACACTTTTAATGGGACACAGATGGACTTCCCTAATGATGGAATTCACTTTATGCTGGCGGAGATTATCAAATTTCGTAAGCAACTTACTGTGCGACAAGAATTTAGTTCACAAAGTGGCTGGGATAATGCCCTTAATGCTTATATGGTTGAAGAGCTGGAGAAGCTAGCCGACACGCTAGAAAATATTACGTATTACCCCAGTGATACCCCTAAGGAAGTTCTAGAATTGTCTGCGGCAGATACGACTCGTTCATTATCAGATGATTATGATCTGCGGGCTTTATCGTACGATAATATAGTTATGCCAACAGGTAGACCACGCAGGGTAGTTTGGGATCTGACTGGTAATGATGAGGATATTCCTCAAATGACTCCTGATGTCTGTCCTAATGACACTGCTCGATCATTTATTACTGGTCTTGATGAGACCTTTGTTGAACTTACACGGCTAGATTCGCGTCATCAACCTAATATGGTAACAAAGTATGAGAGTGTAATGATGAGAAATAAACTCGGAACACTCTATACTATATGCCAACGCAAAGGTGGCGAGCAAAATAAATCTGACATACCCGTTGGTACTCTACCATCGCAAGAGTCTACAACTTTTAGTGATAGTGGTGGCAGCGTTCAATAATATTGTTTAACCAATAATATAAGGGGTGGTAGCTATTATATGATAGTCACTACCCTTTTTTATTAATGTAAAGGGAGCAAGATAATGAATATAGAACAATTCGCCCATAGAGTAACAGGGCATAGTGAAGATGGTCCAGAAGAAGTCTTTGTGGATCCAGCCAGTATTATGATAACTATACAGATAATTACATCAGTAGTAAAAACAATAAAGGCATGTAGGCAAAGCTCGTCCGAAGTAAAACATATAGTCTCTAAACCGTCTGGGACCCACCTAAGAACACTTCGTAGAGTTGTTAGGAGACACTTAGGTGTTATTGGCTATTTGAAAAATGGTAGAGATGTTATGTCTAGGATAATGACGCAGGGGGCTAATTTAAGTGAGAAAGAAATTGATAATATCTTAATGGAGATAAAATGAATACCAGATTTAATAATCAACCTAAGTTAGAATTGATGAAAGAAGATAGTGG
>Ga0302132_10002693_pt1 | contig 10140 bp, 16 predicted proteins | sample CB9_321_MG_FD_203113 | JGI IMG/M metagenome (GOLD analysis project Ga0302132, IMG submission 203113) | Marine microbial communities from Western Arctic Ocean, Canada - CB9_32.1 | ecosystem: Environmental > Aquatic > Marine > Oceanic | place: Canada: Western Arctic Ocean | collected 2017-09-19 | reverse complement strand
AACCAGCAAATGCGACCCGTAAGTCAGCCTTCACACGTCGTATCTCGTCATCGACGCGGCCGGCGCTTGCGGAAACCCGTGCTGACGCGGCCTCGACCTCCAGTCCTCTGAGACCGGTGATAGGGAGCGACTGGGACACCGTCGCCAAATACTCGGTAACGCCAGCCACCGATTCCCGCGTGACGGTCGACCGAGGATTCGGCCAGCGAGCCGCGGCCAGTACGTCGACACGCGCGACGTCGACTTCGGCTCGGATGGCCCGGATGTGGGGACTGTTTGGCGATATCTGGGCGAGCGCCTCGGACTCCGTGAACGTCAATGATTGGGCGCCAGCACTCGGCGATACGAGAGCGATCGCAAGCGCGGCGCGCAGCGTACTTTTGCGCATAACACCTCGACGAAAAGAGACGGATGGTCGTACGGACGAGGGGCAAGCTCGTCAGGCCAGGCTAAGCCACGAGCAAGGGCGGAGCGTGCGGACCGTGCAACGTAGCCGAGGGTGGGGGATCATGGCCCGACACGCGAATGCGTGGCAACGGGCGCCGCGAGGCTTCCTGCTGGCGCAGAATCAGCAGGTCGTGAAACGTCCCCTGGTCATCGGGACCGACCTCCGATGCCGGCTCGGGGGCCGTGAACGGCGAGTCGATCCGCCGCAGGGTCTGGCCGTGCTCGTGGCCGACACGGTCCGGGGCTATGTCGTGCGCGTCGGCGTGACGGTGAACGACAGCCGAACCACCATCGTCACTATGCGCCTCGTGCAGATGTTCCGGCGCCAACGACGGCTGGCTGAGCACGCCCAGTACGGCAACGCTCACGAGTAACCGCCGGGAAACCAACCACACACGCACGGCAACGATTGTGGGTGTGGGCAAGACGCGAGTCAAGCGGCCGCGGTCATATTTCGGCGGGAGCGGATGCCCCTCCAGCCGACAGAGCCATAATCCCGCCCTCGAATGACGCGTTGGTGTGCGGCGCTCGTCACGTTGCTGTTGGTCCCCGTGGCAGTGGAGGCTCGGGGTGACGCGTGGGAGGTCGATATCCATGTCGGCCGAACCTTCATCGACGCGTTGGGCGAAGGGATGGCGTACCGTCCTCCGGGGCGAGGTCTACCGGTCCGTGACACCAGGGTGCACTTGACTGTCACGATAGTTGCTCACGCCCGCACCTCGAGATGACGAAGACGGATCTTCATACCCCGCCAGCCCTCCGCTTTGAGGCGAGCCGCCTGTTCCGCCCGTTCTTCCGGGGTGGAGAGTTGGATCATGCTGGCATAGGCTGGAACCTTGTACAAGTTGTGCGCCCCCACAACTTGTACAAGGGCTGATTGGCTACCGTCCCGACGCTGTCCCAGAGGCCGATCTCCATACAGCCGACATCGCGCCAGTTATTCGCGGCACCGTTGGTGTAGCGCATCTGGTGACCGAGCGTTTCGTTGTCGAACGGGTCCTGGCCAACCAACAATTGCTTCATGCGGTTGATACCGCCGGCACTCATGCCTGGCGCGATCCCGCTGATCCCCTGACCGGTGAATATTTCGGTGACGGTCCCTCCGCCAATTCTGCGCATGTACGTTCGTCCCGGGGCCCAGGCAGACTCCATCATCCCGGTCTCACCCAGTGTCTTCATCCGATGAACACGGATATCCGTGATACGTGGTCGGTCACTTTGCGCAAGCGCAAGCTTGGGCAGACTGAGTAACGCGAGTGACGCAATACTGGCGCTCATGCTGGCGATGTTTCATAGAGGCCTCTCTTGCAACCCGACGGTCAAACGTAGGTCACGCCTATCGGCCGGCGCCCGGTTGTGCCCTCGGGGGAATCGTCCACAAATAGATTCGTCGACCGTCGACGCGTCGCACCTCGTCCGGAGCCCATTCGCCCATGTCATAGGACAACGAGACGACGCGAGTCCCCGGGCGTAGTTCGGTCAACAGACGTGGGCGCAACCGCAGGTTCGGCTCGGGTTGCAGGTAGAGCATGACCACCGTCGCGTCGGCAAAGTCGGCCTGAAAGAGGTCGTCGAGGACGAACGTCACGCGGTCGGTGACGCCTTCCCGCAGAGCAAGCTCGGTGGCGTCCTCGATTCGGTCAGGGTCGATGTCGACGCCAACGCCGCGCGCGTCCCGCAGTTTGACGGCGGCCACGACGATACGACCGTCCCCGCATCCAAGGTCATACACGACATCGTCGCCGGTGACCTTCGCAAGTTCTAGCATCGCCTGGACGATGGCCGGCGGCGCGCTCGCGTAGGCAACATCCGGTCCACGCAACTGGGCCTGAGTCACCGGTTGCGCGGACGGCGTCGCCGAAACCGCAAGGTGCATCGCGCACACGGCGGCCAGTCGCACTCGGGGTAAGCAAGGACGTTGTGAAGTCATCAGGAACGACCGGGGCATTCTGCATTTGCCAGAAAGCGCCAAGGCCACGGCCGCGGTGGACGCACGAGTGCTAGCGCGGGGTCCACAGGAACAACTCCCAATCCCGCAGTGGCTCTGAGACGCCAACAATAACGCCACCGGACATCTGGCGTTCGAGATCAGGTCCGCCCCACATACGAAGATAGGGATACTTATCTTCGCCAATAATTTCCGTGGCTTTCAACGCGAATGTCTGATCGCCTATGCGTGCGTACCCGTTGGGCGCTACCCTCGCCCTCTTGGACCAATACCCGCCGTCTGGCCTGGTCGCGGTGACAAAGCCACCTTCGAAGGGCACGAGCGAAACATGAACCACAAATGGTGGGAAGCCGCCGGTCTTGATGGTGCCTATACCGCTCTCGGCGACCGTGGTGAAATCAGGTGGCGTCGGCGTCAAGGTGCCGCCAATCCTGACCCCAGCGATTCGCTTGTAGGGAGCCACGAACACGTACGTCGTGGCGGAAAGGACCAGAACGCCCGCAATGACGAGACCCACGATCTTCTTCCTGTTTGCCATGAGGTTGCGCCGGTCAGTATCTTACCGCCTCCCCACACGGGGGCACGCGCACGTCGGGGCGGCGCGAACATCCGGGGCGAGATGCCGTAGGATCGACCACCACTTGAACATGCCTTTCTGGAGTCTCGCCATGTCGACAGCAGCCACGCCTCAGCCGCCTCACACGCGTACCCCGCGCTTCCACCGGGTCCTCTTCGCGGCGGTCGTGGCGGCGTCACTGCTATTGAGCACTGTGCCGTCCCGGACGCAACCGAACGTGGCGGCCAACGGCATGGTCGCCTCGCCGGAGCCGCGGGCGACCGATGTGGGTGTCGCCATTCTGCAGGCAGGCGGGAACGCCTTCGATGCCGCCGCCGCGGTTCAGTTCGCGCTGGCGGTCACCTACCCGACAGCCGGCAACATTGGAGGCGGCGGGTTCATGGTCGGGCTGACGGCCGAGGGCGAGGCGTTCGCCCTCGACTTCCGCGAGGAGGCGCCGGGAGCCGCTCACGCCGACATGTTCGTCGACGCAAACGGCGACACGGTGCCGAACATGAGCACCGACACCCACACGGGGGTCGGGGTCCCGGGGAGTGTCGACGGCATGCTGACGCTGCTCGACCGCTATGGCACGTTTCCGCGCGCCGAGATATTGGCTCCGGCCGTGGCGCTGGCGCGTGATGGATTTCCGATGTCGTATGCGCTGGCGGGCAGCCTGGAACGCAACGAGCGGATACAGAAGTTTGCCTCATCGGTGGCGGCCTTCGGGCTCAAGGACGACGGCCCCCGGATGGGCGACCTGCTGCGGCAACCGGATCTGGCGGCCACACTCGAAGCCATCTCCACCGAGGGTAGGGACGGATTCTACGCCGGCCGGGTGGCCGACCTGATCGTGGCGGACATGCGGGCCAACGGCGGCCTCATCACCCACGACGACCTGAAGAGCTATACCGCCGAATGGCGCGAGCCGCTGGTGTTCGGCCATGACCGGTACGAGTTCATCACGCATCCGGTGCCGAGCTCGGGCGGGGTGACGATCGCCCAGACGCTCGCGGTCATGAACATGCAGGTATTGAAGCGCGCGGGGTATCACTCCGCCAAGGCGGTCTCGATGGTCACCGAAGCGCAGCGGCTGGCATTTGCCGACCGCAACTTCTGGCTCGGCGACCCCGACTACTTCGAAGTGCCGGTCGACCGGCTTCTATCACGCGACTACATGGAACAGCGGCGCCGACTGCTCCCCCAGGATGGCCTGGCTGGGCACAGTGAAGGCGTGTCGCACGGCCCGGCCGAGTCGGACGAAACCACCCACTTCACCGTCGCCGACCGCGCCGGCAACGTGGCCGCCATCACCACCACTCTCAATAGCGGGTACGGGCTGGGCGCGGTGGCAACCGGCGCGGGGTTCCTGTGGAACAACGAGATGGACAACTTTTCGGCCCGACCGGGCGTCCCCAACCAGTACGGACTGCTGGGTGCCGAGGCCAACGCGATCCAACCGGGTAAACGGCCGCTCTCGTCGATGACCCCCACCATCGTGCGTGAGTTTGGCGACTTCTATCTGACGATGGGGAGCCCGGGTGGACCGACCATCATCAATACCGTCCTGCAGATCTACCTCAACGTCACGGTATGGGGAATGGACCTGCAGCAGGCGATCGACGCGCCGCGGATCCACCATCAGTGGCGGCCGGACCGCATCGACCACGAGCCGTTCGCGCTCTCGGCCGAGACGAAAGCCGAACTGGAACGAATGGGCTACGAACTGCGAGAGCGACAGAGTATCGGGATGGCGGCCGGCATTCGGAAGACCCCGGAGGGTTTCTTTGCTGGCTATGCCGACCGGAGAGGCGCCGGCACGGCCCGTGGCTACTAGCGGCCGTCCTCGTTGCCTGAGAACGGCGGAGCAAAAATAGACCACAGGGCGGCGATGTCACGCCGCCGACGGGCGGCGGACAACCAGACCGCTCGCGTGGTCCACCGAGCATTCCGACGGTGTTTTGTGGAACACGGAAGGGATGTATCGAGTGGAGTGCTATGCAGACTTGCGACGCAGCGTCTCTGTGAAAGGGCTGAGCGAGCGCGCGGACCACGCGCGGGCGGCCGACTACGAGCTGACCGAGCCAGGCCGGGCCGCCCTCAGCGACTGACTCGCTCGGCTGACCACCCCTCGGATGATTCGTGATGAGTTGCTCCTCACGCTATTTTTCGGAGGCGAGTCCACGCCGAGTGTGCTGCTCGAACACGTAGCGGTGGCGCGGCAGCAGGCGCAGGCGGAACTCGACTCGCTGAGCGAGGCAAAGCGGGGACTCGAGATGCACGCGGAGGACCATCCCGACAACCCATACTGGCAGTTGATGCTGCGCGCGGACCACCTCGGTTTCGAGGCGCGCCTCCAATGGTGCGCCGAAGCTGTGATTGAGGCGCAGTCCCCACAAGACAAGGAGGCGACGCGTGAGTGATCCGGTCGTGGTTTTCGGCGACGCGCCTCGGGGTGGTATCTGGCGCGTGTGGCTCTTGTTGATCCTGCCCCCGACCCTGCTGATGACCATCAGCAGGGTCTATGCGACGGTCATGGTCGTCCTGGCCGGGGACGATGCCTCGGTTATCGGGCCTGCGAGGGGCCCGGCGCTTCCCTACATCCTCCTCGCCAACCACGGCATCCTCTTCGCGCTGATCTTGTGGCTCATGAAGCTCGCCGGCACAAGTCTCCGCCAGACCGGCTGGTCCCTCCCGTGGCGGCTATCGGCCAGTCTCGCCGGTGAGATCGGAGTCGGCATAGTCGCCGGCGTTCTGTTGTACGCGATACACCAAAACGACTCAGGACCGCTGGTCTCGTGGTTGGCGGGTGACGCACCCACCTTGCGCATGGCATCGAGTACCGCGCCGGTCGGCAACAATCCGGTCTTGGCGCTGGCGGCTGGCATCGTGTTGGGCGGCTTGTCGAGGCACAACTCTACCTCGGCTACATCCCGGTCAGGCTGACCAAGCGCCTGTCACTGCCGCTGGCCATCGCGCCGATGCTGCTGTTCTTCGGATTGCTGCATGTCGGTCTGGGCTGGACCGGCATGCTGGTGGCAACAACCACGGGGCTCACATTGACGCTGCTATTCGTCTGGCGACGTTCGCTGGTCTCGGTCGTGATTGCCCACGCGCTCATCAACGCGCTGGTACTGATGCTGTAGCACCGGCCGCCCCTGGTTTGGCGTGCCCGAGAATCGGGAAACGCTTCGGTAACGGAACGAAGCCCTCTGTCTGACGGAACGGTCTACTCGTAGTAGGCCGGAGACTTCTCCAACCGCTGGTTCGCAGCGATATCGTGCTCGATCCAGAGTCGCGCACCGCTGCTCATCAGGAAATCCTCGACCAGGTCCATCGACTCAATGGTGCGCGCTTCATCGAAGTTAAAGGTGGGAACGCGTTTGAGCAGGCGGTTCTCCGGAAAGTGGTACAGGTCGCCACTCAGCAAGACAGGCCCCGTCTCGACGAGGTCGACGAAGAGCACCTGGTGACCGGGCGTGTGTCCGGGGGCCGACTTGATCACGACGGTCCCGTCGCCAAACACGTCATGGTCGCCGTCGAGGATGACGGTTTCCGCCCCCTCCAGATCGGTATAGAGCCGGCGGTCGAAGAAACCCTGTGCGTCGCCGAACGCCGCCTCGTGCTCCGGACGCTGAACCAGCCAGGTAGAGCCGGCAAACATGTTGGCGTTCCCGGCATGGTCATAGTGCATGTGGGAGAGCGCCAAATACGAGACGTCAGCCGGTGTCAGATTCAATTCTTCCAGCTGCGCAGCCAGGGTCGTGGTGACGGTGGTGACCGTTCCATTTGCCTGCGTATGGGGCGACCCCTCGGCCAGATCGTCGGAGAGTCCCGCGTCCCACACCAGCCGCCCCTCCGGATGTTCGATGAGGTAGCACGGGACCGACAGCTCGAGCGTCGAGACCTCGTCAGGCATCAGCGAGAAGCGGCCAGGGTCAGCGATACGGAGATGTCCGCAGTCGAAGACGTAGAGCCGCACCGAGGCGGGCTCGGTGGAAGCGTCTTCTTGAGGCGACATCGCGGCTGAAGCCGGATCGTCGCCACCCGAGCACCCGATGGCGAAGGGAACGACAGCGGCGACCACGAAACGGTGGAGCAAGGTAGACATAGTCACCCCTGACTCTAGCAGCCCGTGGCAACAGCCCCGCTGCGATCGGCCGTAGCATCCTGCCGCTTTGTTGCCTTTCCAGGCCGGTCCAGCGCCGGGTCTCTGGCCGTGCGAGCACGGCAGGACGCTCGTCGGCTTCGCCCGCGTCGGCCAACTGGCGCTAGGAGTCGATGAGTTGTTCGCCGCAATCAACGCAGAACCTGATCCGGCGCTTCCGTGCGTCGCCGCACTGCCTGATTGAGAGTTTCTGATTGACGACCTTGCCACATGTAGCACAGAAGCGTACGGATGGATCCGAGCGGTTGTGGTTGAAGTTCGAGCATTGCTGAATCGTCATGTGTTGCTCCTGTGGTGCGCGTGACGTAGCCCGCCCTCCGAGTCTGGCACCACAACCTTGCCGACGGTCATGACTCGGACCAGCGCGCTGTAATTGAATTGGAAGGCGACCTCGTCGCCGACGCGGATCCGCTCCTGGCCGGAGTCCACGATGAGATGGTTACTGCTGGATCCGAGCACGGTCAGGCCCGGAGGCGGGCGGAGTCCGTCTGGGTCGGTATCCTGATGCCCGAGGGCGAAGATCACCTGCGGGATATCACCTCGGTCTCGAGGCGGCGGCTGATGCCCAAAGGCCGTTTCGGCGATCACCCCCCACGGTTGCGAGGGCTTGACCTTCGACTCGATCGCCTCGGCGACCAGGGTCAGGGCGTCGGTATGCAATCCGTCGATGGGTTGCCGATGCAGTGGCTCACGACCTACCAGAATCGATTCACCCAGCCGGAGGTCGTTGACCCGTCCGGTGTCCCCGGCGCCGAGGACCCAATTGAGATTGGAGGAATTGCCGCCAGAGACGACGTCGAGCGTCACGCCGAGCGCCGTCTCGAGCGACTCGGCGAGGACCGCCAGTTCGGACATATTCCTAGCGTCAGGTGACGCGCCGCGTGCTCGAAATTGCCGGACATGATGCCTTCGCGCAGATCACCCAACTCGACCATCAGGACGACCCCGTGCGTGCGGCGTGCCGCGGCAGACGACAGCGCACTGACGACCTCTAGCTCCGTGTTGCAGCTCGCATCCGCGTGCTCGACAACCCTCGCCACTTGGCTGGGCATCGGCGATCGCGGGTGATCCGAGGGTGGCCTTCGTGACGCCAGTGACCGAGATGCCCCGCTCGGCCAGGCGACTGACCAGGGTCTGGGCATTGTGGCGGATTTTGTCGAGGTTGATCTCGAGTTGCGGGAAGGCCCCGCACACCATGTCGGCCAGCCGCTCGGGCGGTCGGCTCAACGCATCCGTGGCCGGGATGCCCAGCTCGCGCTCGTACCGGAAGATGGCTGCGGTGACCTCGGTACCCGTCATGTGCTCGTGATTGATCGCGAGGCCAATGACCGTCGTGTCCGCGAAGGTCTGGATAAGATTAATCTCAGTGGCGGGTGTCGGCATCGGCATCCGTTCGTAGTCGCAGCGATGGGCGCGTCTTGGGGCGTGCTGCAACACGACGCCGTGTGGGTGGCTGCCGCGGAGGATAAGAATCGATGTCGAGTAGGCGGGATGACTAGCGCGCCCTGGCCCTCGACGATGGTGGCCTCGAGTTCGCCCGAGCAGAACTGCGACGGGATGGCATCCAGTGCGACGCCGTAGCGCGCTCCCTGAATCAGCCCGGTCTGGCCGGTACCGACCAAGACCGCTTTCACGCCGCGAGCATTCAGGGCGCGGGTCAGGATAGTGGCCGTGGTGCGCTTCCCGATGGCACAGTCGGTGCCCAGCACGGCGATGCGGGGGCAGGTCACCTCGTCGATGCGACCGGTGAAGATGCGCGGGTCCTTTTTGGCGCGAGGTTTGCGCACGTCGAGGATCTTCACGTTCCTCTTCAGGCTCATCGTCCGGAATTCCGGGTCATCGCCCTGGAACTCGTGCAGCCCGTTCACGATGCTCATCCCGAGTTCCATCGCATGGAGCACGAGCGCACGCTCGGCTGCTGACAGCAGACCGGCTACTGGCGCGATGCCAACGATAAAATCGTCTAGTGTGGTCCCCGCGTGCGCCAGCGCGGCGGCAAGATCACGCAGCACCGGGATGCCCGTCACGCCGGCGTCGAGCCCCGCCTTGTGACTGTCGATGACTGACAGAATCTCGTATCTCTCCGAGTGACGTACCAGTCCGTTCGCTGTCTTGCCGTCGATGTCCCCGACTTCCGGGGCGCGGAATAGTTAGAGTGATAATCGGCAACGGGGGCGTCCGCAAGTGTCATATGGGTCAACGCTAGGTCCTCGGTTGTCATGGCGAAGCAGTCCGTCTTAGACGGATCACGCCTTCGGGATCTCTGTCGCGCCTTTCTGCGACATGGCGGTGGCGCTCGAGGCCCCGTTCTCCTCTCTCACCTGACACGCAGAGGCGCGTCGACCGCTCAGGGCCACGTCACCGAGCGGTCAGCGAGTCCCCATGCGCCACCAGGCGCGGCAACACGAGAGATATCCAGACCCGGATACTGCGACCCAGGCTGACTGGCGGACAGACACCTGTCCCCAATCTGACGACGTCCGATTGTTGTTTTGCCGACTTCGCGAGAGCGGAGCGTGCACTGACACGCTTCACCAATCAGTGCGGCTTAGGTGCGGACTGGGGTTTTCGGCCCGGCAGGACGCCGGGGGCAGGCCTCAGAAAAGCCGTGTGCAGACAGTGCAATCCATGCGGGACCCACACCGGGCCGTATCTCCTGACAAGCGCCTCATGCCGAGCACCTTACACGGAGGGCGACAACACACAGGACTCTTCCGGCGACCTCGCACGTGATTCCGTGTGACCCACGACATGCCGACCGACCTCTGGCAAGACGTCCGTTTCGCCGCCCGTCTCCTGACCAAGGACCGCTGGTTCACGCTCGCCGCGGCGACCGCGCTTGACAGCGGACCCCAGCGACAGGCGGGGCAAGGAGCATCTCGGGCCAGAAGACACCTTCGACGGCGACTACGGCCGCTTGCTGGAACAGACTACGGTAAAGGGGTGGTGCGCCCTGCAGGATTCGAACCTGCGACCTCCCGGTTCGTAGCCGGACGCTCTATCCAGCTGAGCTAAGGGCGC
>Ga0302132_10002690_pt1 | contig 10142 bp, 10 predicted proteins | sample CB9_321_MG_FD_203113 | JGI IMG/M metagenome (GOLD analysis project Ga0302132, IMG submission 203113) | Marine microbial communities from Western Arctic Ocean, Canada - CB9_32.1 | ecosystem: Environmental > Aquatic > Marine > Oceanic | place: Canada: Western Arctic Ocean | collected 2017-09-19 | reverse complement strand
GAATGCCTTCAGCAGGAGGACTCTGGTAATCAAAATCGAACGGCTTTTGGCTACCGAACCAACCCGATATCGGGTTGCTGAGCGCACTTTGTTGTGAGGAAACGTAGATGAACGCTGGGGCCCCTGGGCCTCCATTGAGGTACTTGTATGTGCAACCCACCGCAACATCAACGCCCTCGGCAGCGACATCAATGGGAATCGCTCCGACCGAGTGCGAAAAATCCCAAACAACTAAAGCGCCTGCCTGTTGAGCGGCCCGATTCACGGCCTTGAGATCCCAACGCCGCCCCGACCGGTAAGCCACATGGCTGAGCGAAACAACAGCTGTCGACTCATCTATTGCATTAAGCAAAGCTCCCGTAGGGTCAGTCGTCGCTGAAGTCTCCACGACTTCGACGATTTGGTCTGAACCTGCGCTGCGACAAGCGGAACGCAGTATCTGAATATCGGATGGAAAGTTCTCATCATCGGTGACCACTTTTCGTCGTGAAGACCGTTCTCGCAAAGCAGCTACGACGGCCTTGTACAAACACACGGAGGTGTTCTCGGCGAGGGTGACTTCTCCAGGTTGGGCCCCCAATAACTCGCCGATGAGATCGCCAACACTTCCAGCTATTTCCAACCAACCTTCATTCCAACCGCGGATAAGGCGTTCACCCCATTCCTGGTTAACTACGCGTGCCACAACATCAGCGGCTGCCCGAGGTTGTCGCCCAAGGGAATTTCCGTCTAGATAGATGAGGTCTGGTTCTCTCGAGTTGTGAACGAAACGGTCACGGAACCCCGCCAAAGGGTCCTGAGTATCAAGTTCGGCTGCAGAAATCACATAGTGATCGTCACATCCCTAACGGCAACGGTCAATCCGGCACTAATAGTTCCCGCCCGCCAGCGCGTGTTTCTACCAACGAAAAACCATTGCCAACAAGCTTCGACAAAGCGTCAATCAGCGCGTTATTCGGCTGCGGTTTGGCTAATCACCACTGGCACCCAACCCACCTCAGCTCCCGTCGGAGGTACAACGAGCACCTCGGTTTGAATGCTCGCTAGATCCCCCTCACTCGGCGGCATCATAAATATTGTGTTTGGACCCCACTGGCGGTGAATTTGTTCCACCAAAGACTGCAACACCGCCTTTTGTGCATCATCTAAGGCAAGAGCCACCACAGCGGGCTGTTCAACGAACCGATACCAGGTGTAACGAACAACAGACCCATCGTTGAGCAGAGCTTGTTGCACTCGCGGAGCGGGGCCATCTGCAAGTGGGGGAGCGTACCCCGACCGTCGAATAGCGCCTGGGAACACAAGATCTGGGGAAGTCATCTCCGAGGGTGAATCAGAACGATTGACAGCCAACCATTCACTGCCCTCGCGACGGAAATATGAGGGGAAAACCCCTGGCTGTTCCAACCACTGCAATCCCCACGCCCACCCCTCTTTGTCGGCGGTGTCCCAATCCTCTAATTGAACGAATTTCTCTAACCCCACGACCGGTAATTCCCGATGCTGAAGTTCCCACCGGTGCGTCTGCAAGGGAGCATGAATGGACGCCGAACGATCAAAAGCTGCAGGTAACGGTGCTCCGCTTACAGCAGCAACCACTTGGTCGTAAACCGCGTCGCGACCATAAAAAGTCACGTCTTGGTGAAAGACGGTGCGCCCTTCGGAATCGACAGGAAACCGAAGTTCAGGGATACGACTCCAGTCTCTTCCCTCAACAACAGCGCTCAAACTCGGGGTGTTCAGATGACTAACAAACAACCTGTACTCAGTGTCTATTGCTCGGTGATCAAGGCCGCGAAGGTGAGCCGGAGGATGATTGACCGTGACTCTGCTCCATGCCTCAGGGGCCCAATAAGCCACAGGTCCTCGGAAATTTGCTGCCTCAAGGAAAAGAGTCCAACTTTTATCTCCCACCACCACACCACTTCGCTCATAAGGCTGCGAAAGTGGAAGTGCCATCCAGGCCGTACCCAATAACTCACCGTCAGTCGTTTCGAAAGTGATCCCATCTGGAGGCACAAGGACTCGATTCGATAACTGAATGAGCCCCGGAATCACTTCGTTATCGCTTCTCCAAACCCACCCCGGGTTCGAAGTGTTGGTGGTGTAACAGTCCGTGTTGCCGCTCATTCGAAATTTAGGTTGGCTCGATGGGAATCGGGTCTGAGGCCAATACCCGACCGCTCCATCGATGGCCTGAAACACTTCCCGATATGAAGGACCGTGACCGCTGAGTGACGCTCGGGCACTAGTTCCCTCAGGGCAAAGAGTCTGTGAGTATCGCCAATTGTCAGGGATGAGTGACGTGCCGTTAACGCTCAGCACCTCAGCAGGTGGCCTGCCGTTGAAGTGACCCCAGATGCCGCTGTAGTAACTGAGGCCCCACCCATAATCACCGTTCGGACCAAACGCAGTGGCTCGAATCTGACCATGAAGACCTACTAGCGAGTCGTCGATGCCACCGGGTAGCTCAACAACTTCAGGTGACTCATCGGGTCGCGTTGAAGCCGGACCTATAAGCGCACTCGTACTAGGCGCAACCACCGTGGTCGTTTCGGCGTTAACGGACAGTTGACGTTTGATGGCGGTAGTTGTCGCAAAAGAAGGATGACGAGAGGAAGCCTCGTCGGTTCTCGCCGCTGTGGATGTGCATCCGACGGTGGCAAGTACCAACGCGAGAATGAGACGATGCCGTGCCATTAATCCATCATTGCCGGTTCGAAATGGTGTGCAATGCCAATACCTGTCGGATCGGCTCCCAAAACTTGGAAGTGACCTGGTTCAGAAACCAGGCCACCACAAGAAAACAAGATAGGAAAGTGCTTAAGCGACCGCGTACCCCATATCGGCGCCACAGCACATCGGTGATTTGATCTTGCCGTGACCATTAGGGCATTTAGAAACTTGGACCGAAGATCCATCGTCTTTAGTGATGCTGTCGTTCACCAACGGCTCGTTGCATTCTCCGCACGTCGCGTTCACCGACATGCCACACGAGGGACAAGAGTAAGTGGCCATGGTTTCTCCTTATTTTAAGGTCTAGAAGCACAAGCCTAGGGCAGGAATGGCTAACTGCGAAGTGAATCGAATGTTCGCGGTTGACATTTAGCAGGAGCGTTCGTGTTGTGTCTGTTGCGAAGAATCAACAGGCGTTAACGGACCTGCCACATTCGACGTTGCCGATCGGTGCGTTCTGATCAATTACATAGGCTGCGGGAAATCGGAGACTCTCTCGGTCTCCTCCAAGAGCTTGCTTTTGGGCAACGGCACCGCGTAACTCAGTGCAGCGTTGATGTCATGACCCCATACCTCGCGGGGCAGGTCATACAACACCTCGACGCCGTACCCGTTGGGGTCGTTGATGTAGAGGCTGTGAGTCATTCCGTGGTCCATCCTCAAGTTCAGCTTCACACCCTGGTCACGCAAGAACTCCACCTGCTCAAGCCATGATTCCTGGTCGGGGTAGGTGATGGCGATGTGATTGATAGCGCCGACACCGGTCATCATGCTCCACGGCACGGGATCAGGGAGGCCTGCACGCTCCACTAGGGCAATGTCGTGATGGCTCAACTCGTCGTCACTCTTGCCGCTGTAAAAACGCATTCGCATGGGTGGCTCGTCGCCACTGGGGTTGAAGAGCTCGCCGACCTGTTCGAACCCGAGGAGGTCGGACCAGAAATGGTGGGACTCCTCCATATCGTGCACGTTCAAGACCAAATGATTGACCCCCACTGGGGCGACCGGACCCGCTCGTTTGGCCTTCGGGACGTCATCGCCAGCCTCCGCGCCGCCTAACCCGTTCTCTGTAACCACGATGTGCCCCCTAGCAACCCTTAAGAACCTATCCGAGTGATTGTTGCGCGGTTGAGGCCCGAGTGTTGTTAGCGATGCTCGCTCCGACTGCCTAGGGTGCATCGTATGAGCCGGAATGCACGACCACCTGGCGTAAGACACTGAACTAGTCCATCTTTGACACTGAGAGACGCTTCATGACAACACACCGCACCGTTGAATTGACAGACGAGTTGAAGCAGAAACTGACTTCAGTTTCGACAGCGACCATTACCAGTCAACTGCAGAGGCTTGGATACCAAAATTGTTTCTTGAGCGGACTGCGTCCCCTAGCTGAAAACCAGTCAATGGTTGGTTACGCCCATACCCTGCGGTACCTTCCCGCGCGCCCCGATATCGCTGGCTTAATGGGATTTAACGCCCAGAAGGAAGCAGCCGAGTCGATCGAGCCCGGAGAGGTGCTCATCATCGAGGCCCGCGGCGAGAGCGACGCCGGAACCATCGGGGATATTTACGCCTTGCGTGCTCAGTACCGGGGCTGCGTCGGAGTTATCACCGACGGCGCTCTGCGCGACACGCCGGCCATCAAGGCTCTCGGCATGCCGGTCTACCACCAGGCATCCCACGCTGCTGTTCTCAGTCGACTGCACTCACCGCTCGATCATCAGGTGCCCATCGCGTGCGCTGGGGTGGCAGTCATGCCTGGCGATGTCATCGTCGGCGACAGCGAAGGCGCCGTGGTGATTCCCGTAGCGTTGGTCGAAGAGATCGCCGAAGCATCGGTGGCAATGGAGATCCGCGAAGAGTTCGCCATCGAGCGTGTTCGCGCCGGCGGTTCAACCCGTGATTACTTCCCCCTCCACAAGGACAAACGTCCCGAGTACGACGCGTGGCTCGAAGAACGCAAAACATCACAGAATGGGCCAGTCAGCAATGGTTGAAAACGGACGCAAGTCAATCAATATTGAGAGTTTCGAGCACATCAACCCGATTCCCGCGGCAACGCGCATCGGTCCGTATGTCACCTGCAGCATCACTCCGCCATACAACAGCGGTACGCGTGAGTTGCCCGAGACCTTGGAAGAACAAATCGACAACCTCTTTATCCACGTTGGTCAAATGCTTGACGGAGCCGGAGCGACGTGGGACGACGTGGCCAAGATGACGTTCTACGTGACCGACCCTGCGACCAGTCGCGACGCGTTGAACGGGCCTTGGGAACAGCATTTCCCTGATCCCACATGTCGTCCGTCGCGACACAACATGAAGGTGCCCGGCAGTGGCCCTGTGCTCATCAGTTGCGATTTCGTCGCATTTGTTACTGATTAACTGATCCAACGCACGCAGTACCTTGGCATGTGGTTTGTCGAGCCGAACCGACCTATGACTCAGCATTTATGACTGGGTCGGTTCGGTGTTTATGAGCACGCGCCCTAGAGAAGGCAACCGGTTTTTAAACCCGCCGAGAGTTTCGCGAATCAAAACTGCGAGCAAAGTGTCTGCTGTTTGTTGTACGCCTCCTGGGACTTGAACCCAGAACCTGCGGATTAAGAGTCCGATGCTCTGCCAATTGAGCTAGAGGCGCTAGAACTGCTCATAGTACCGGCCGCCGGATCGGAAAGACACGCCAATAACGCACCGGAGGCGGTGACATATAGCAAAGATCTTCCACTATCAAGAACTCTTCGCTGTCGTGGTTTGAGTCCACCCTCACTAGCGTTAACGCAATGCGATCATGAGGTTTACTTCGTAACGAAACCAGCGACGCGCCCACCCGCGTGCCTGGCGATGAGCTAGCCGATCAGTTCGAACCATTCTTCGAAGCTAATGAAGGGACCAGAGGCTTCGACCTCGATTAGCTGAGCTGCTGATAGCTGCGCTATGACGGTTGACGATTTTTCGACGCTCTCATATTTGTTCACGTTGACGAACTTGCCGATCGCCGCTGCGTAGCCACTAAGGACTTGCTCAGTGCCTGCGGCTTCGAGAATCGCCATTCGCTTGCCGAGTAGTTCGTTCCACTGGTCGCTTCCGACAGTAACCCCGTCGTAAGCGCGACCAGGGGTCGCTACGGAGAAAGAGGTGTAACTCATGTTTAATTCCATTCTTTTGGAGCTGAAATGTGTGTGCCGACAGGCTAGGACACAGCCGTGGACCGGACCTCAAGTTGCTTCGCGCGCGGCGGCGACCCAAAGGGCTTAAGAGTTGGTGGTTTGCGTGACAATTACTTGAAATGCCACGGATGTGTTGCTCGTTTGACCTTTACTGGTCTTGGGGTGACCGAGGGGAATTGAACCCCCGACCTCCTGTGCCACAGACAGGCGCTCTAACCAACTGAGCTACGATCACCAAGAAGCACAAATCTTGCCACACCAGTTGGGGTGGAAGCCAAGTGCATTAGATATCCGCGCCAAAGTTGAGCGCGGCCCGTGAGACTGACATAGGAATATAAACAGATGCCAACCACTCCACAGCGTCGTCAACCCCCGGTTGACTACATCCCCCGGATCACTGCCCAATACTCCGGTTTGGGATACGGCGAATATCGCTGGCTTGAAAGCGAAGATGCACCGAATTGGGCTCCGCTCTCGAAACCATTGTCTGAGTCGAAGCTCGGGCTTATCTGCACCGGTGGTATTTATGTCGCGGGTCAGACTGCTTTCCACTTCAAAGACGACACTAGCTACCGGGCGATCCCAACAGACGTAGACACCTCCGATCTTCGAGCCACCCATTTCGCGTACGACCTCACCGACGCCAGAAAAGACATCAACGTCGTCTTCCCGATCGAACAACTGCGCTCCATGATCGATGAAAACGCGCTCGGATCCGTCAGCCCCGACGCCTACACCCTTATGGGGGGCATCTATAGCACCAGACGAGTTGTAGAAGAACTCATCCCTGCCTTGGTGGACCGCGTACTTGCTGATGAAGTTGACGTCGTACTACTCGTACCGGTCTGACCTGTCTGCCATCAGACCGTGGGTCTGATTGCACGAGCCATTGAAGCAGCGGGCGTTCCGACGTTGTCGATGTCCAGCGCCCGAGACATCACTCGATCCGCATGGCCGACCCGCTCGGTCTACCTCGACTATCCGCTAGGTCACACCGCAGGTCGCCCCAACGAACGAGAATTGAACGCGTCCATCATGCGCGACACTCTGTCGGCGTTTGAATCACTCTCAGAACCTGGAGCAATGGCCCATCTTGACTACCGGTGGTCAGACAACGACGACTGGAAAGACAAAGTCTTTGCTCCCATAGAACCCAGCGAGTCCGCAGGCGAATCATCGGAATACGATGATGATCGAGTTGCGCGACACGAGACGCCTCAGTACCAGAACCAAGATGACCACGCCGCCGCCGCGCTCACCCATGACAGCGAAGAATGTCTGGTCTGTGCCGGTATCGACTACTGATGGCGCAACCTGAACAAACTGCGTCGGGTGGGCATTCCTCACCAGGTTCAGGTGGCGACTACGACCCCGAATCCATCGTCGTCCGCTTAGCAGCAACGGTTCTCATTCTCGATGACCGTCCTGATCTTCAGGTACTCATGCTGAAACGCAACGCCAGATCAATTTTCGTAGGTGACATGTGGGTGTTTCCCGGAGGTGCGGTCGACCCTGAAGACGGCACGCCTGAAGCTGACGCTGTTGTGGAAGGTCTCACCGATACTGAAGCAAGCAACAACCTGGGAATCGAAAAAGGCGGAGTCGCTTTTTGGGTGGCTGCTCTGCGCGAAACCTTCGAAGAAGCAGGCATCTTGTTGGCGCGCACCTCAGGGGAGAAAGAATTAGTGGATCTGTCGCAGAGCGACACAGAGGAACGGTTTGGGACGTACCGAGCCGGCGTGAATGCCGGCGAAGTGGACTTCGTGTCCATGGTCCGAGAACAGGATCTCGTATTAGATGGTTCAGGCGTTCACTACGTCAGCAGATGGGTAACACCGTTGGGTCCACCTCGCCGTTACGACACGCGATTCTTTGTGACCGCCATGCCACAAGGTCAGCAACCCCTCCATGATGACGACGAAGCAGTACATCACGAATGGGTTCGACCAGCGGATGCCCTCGCTCTCAACGAGTCCGATGAAATGTTGATGATGACACCCACCATCTCGATGCTGAATCGACTGTCCCGATATGAAAACGCAGCTGAGGCAATATCAGCTGCTGAAGGCAACAACGAAGAGCAGGACGAACTGGTTCGAATCAGGTATGACATCGAGGGACCTGGGCGTATCGCTTGGCCCGATGATGCTGACTATGGACAAGCTGATCCCCGTGTTGAATCAGGAATGGTTCGTTGGCCGGGTCGAAGACCCTCAAAATAAAAACCGTCTAGGTGCCTTTTCAGGTCGGAAATTTCGCTGACAAATGGCAACCTTGACTGCAGGCCTCCGTGGCGCAACTGGACAGCGCAGCGGGCTTCTATCCCGAAGGTTGCAGGTTCGAGTCCTGCCGGGGGCGCTAAGCTGACAACTGAAAACCGGGGAGCTCGGATCGACCGGGCTGAGAGGCCAGATACCCATGCTGGCGACCCGTATGACCTGATCTGGGTAATTCCAGCGGAGGTAGCTATGTCACGACTTTGTGCCCTGTTGGTTTCGCTATGCGTAGCGGCCGGTGTGCTTGTCGCATGTAGCTCAGAAGGCGGTACGACCAGCGAAGCTACAAAAAATATGGAACCGGTCGTGTTGACCTTCGTAACTCACGACTCCTTCGCGATCTCAGATGGAGTTTTCGAAGCGTTCTTTGAACAAACAGGAATTCGTGTTGAAGTGCTGACCTCAGGTGATGTTGGTTCGTTGGTCGCCCAAACAATATTGAGTTCCGACAACCCGGTGGGTGACGTGATTTTCGGCATCGACAACACGTTCATGCAGCGCGTCCTTGACCGTTCAATACTCGAGCCGTATGAGACGTCTGAACTCGTCAACGTTCCCGAACGATTTCAACTCGACTCAACGCACCGACTGATCCCCATTGATTACGGCGATGTCTGCGTCAATTACTGGGTTGACGCTCTTAACGGGCCACCCCCTACGTCGTTAATGGATTTGGTGTTACCAGAGTTCGCTGGAAGCTTGGTCGTACAGAACCCGGAAACGTCCTCACCAGGTATGGCGTTCCTGTTAGCCACTATCGCCGGAACACCCAATTGGGAACAATTTTGGGCTCAACTGAAGGCGAACGACGTGGCTGTCACCAACAGCTGGGAGAGCGCGTACTACAGCGAGTTCGTCGCGGGAGGGGGAAGTCGTCCCATGGTCGTCTCGTATGCCTCTAGCCCAGTCGCTGAGGTTATTTACGCCGATCCACCAGTCGATGTTCCCCCCACAGGTGTGTTACTCGATTCATGTTTTCGCCAGGTTGAGTTTGCCGGCATCCTTTCAGGGACCAGGCACCCAGAAGAGGCTCAAAGTTTGATTGATTTCCTCTTGAGCTCCACCTTCCAGAACGAAATTCCGATGAGTATGTTCATGTATCCCGTATCTCAAAAAGCTGAACTTCCTCCGGAATTTATTGAACATTCACAGTTGACCGAGAACCCGTTGTCACTTGAGCCCGCCGAAATAGAAGCCAAGCGAAAAGAATGGACTGAACGTTGGGTGGAAATCGTTCTTGATTAACGGTTCGAAGATGTCAGGCTGGCCCCAGATTGTTCGACGGGCACCGACCGTCATTATCGCCGCTGTCCCTGTGGCGTTCCTCGGGCTCTTCTTTTTCTACCCCGTCCTCACGATTCTGGCTACTGCACTCAATCAGGGTTGGGATGGCTTCGCAGACATTGCCAGATCACCGCGAGCAAGAGGTGCGCTCTGGTTCACCGCATGGCAGGCAACCGCATCGACTGCACTCACTCTTATCTTGGCGTTGCCCGGTGCCGCTTTGATAGCTCGAACATCTGGAAGGAGGGGGGCGTGGTTCAAGGCACTGGTGACCGTTCCCTTCGTGCTCCCAACCGTCGTCGTCGGCGGAGCATTCAAAGAGCTATTCGGAGGAATGAATTCAACGTTTGGTTTACCCAACTTGAACCACACTGCTATCGCAGTTGTTATCGCCCACTCCTTCTTCAATTTTGCTGTCGTGGCGCGAACCGTCGGCGTGTTTTGGTCGGGGTTAGATCATCAACTTGAAGAACAAGCTCGAACCCTTGGGAGTAGCGGTACGCAAGTTTTTTTGCGAGTGACTTGGCCGCGACTCAAACCAGCGATCCTTGCTGCGGCCGTCATAACATTTCTTTTCTCATTCACGTCTTTTGGTGTCGTGTTGGTCCTAGGAGGGCTTCGTCAAGCCACGGTAGAAACCGAAATATATCGACACGCAATCATCCGTGGAGATATG
>Ga0302132_10002686_pt1 | contig 10152 bp, 7 predicted proteins | sample CB9_321_MG_FD_203113 | JGI IMG/M metagenome (GOLD analysis project Ga0302132, IMG submission 203113) | Marine microbial communities from Western Arctic Ocean, Canada - CB9_32.1 | ecosystem: Environmental > Aquatic > Marine > Oceanic | place: Canada: Western Arctic Ocean | collected 2017-09-19 | reverse complement strand
TCGGCGACGAGACCTTGTGCATTTTCGATCATCTCTTCGCCGGTTTTGCCACCAGTTGTTGCGAAACACTGGACGTAGTCGCGCTGGCTGCCACCGAGCAGCTGGTAGACCGGCACACCGAGCTTTTTACCGATGATGTCGTGCAGTGCAATATCTATGGCCGACATCGCAGCGGTCACAACCCGTCCGCCTTCGAAGTACGCACTGCGGTAGATTTCCTGCCACAGCCGGCCGACCTGCATGGGATCTTTGCCGATCAACCACTGGTTCAGGTGTTCGACCACACCCTTTACACCGAGTTCACGCCACGAAGTACCGCCCTCGCCCCATCCGTAAATTCCCTCGTCGGTCTCGATCTTCACGAGAAACACGTTTCGCCACACCGACCATGCTGGATAGGGCTTAATTGCGGTGATTTTCATGGTGGTCGTGCCTCGGGTATTTGCGGAACTACTGGTCGAAATTAGTCACCGGAATACTACGCCCGGTTCATCACCAATGCCGACCGAATCTGAGGAATCACACGCACGGTCTGTTAGTACAGATTTACTTCGTAGGATTCTTCGATACGCTCATTCATTTCATGGGCCGACTCTTCACTGCTGGTTTGATCGACGAGTGCGTCTGCCAGCCTGCTCATGTCGTCGACGTTGTTCCAGTTGTCAGCGTCCCATAACCCAGAGCGAATTACGCACTTGGCGCAGTGGAAGAACACCTCATCGATATTAACGACGAGTGCCAGCTCGGGAATTGATCCTTTGACAGCCATCGATTCCCGTAGCTCGAGGTCTCGAACGATGATTGCCGTTCCTGTAACCCTGAGCGTCTCGCGGTAGCCCGGAACCATGAAGAACAGCCCGACTTTCGGGTTTTCGAGAATGTTCGAAAAGGTATCTGCACGGCGATTACCTTTTCTGTCGGGAATTGCAATCGTGTTGTTATCGAGAATCCGCACGAATCCTGCTGGATCTCCTTTTGGAGACACGTCCATACTCCCGCTCGCATCGGCCGTTGCTATCAGCAAGAACGGTGAACGCTCGATAAAGTCTCGGCAGTGCCGATCCAACGCGGGAATCGCCTTTTCGGCGGCAGTCTTCGACGGTTGTCCCAAGATCTCGTGCAACTGCTCGGATGTTGTGACCACATCTCTAAACTCTGGGATTGTTGTAATTTCAGCTGTCACTGACGACTCTCCATTGCGGTGTGTAATGCTCGATTTTCCTGATCGGTAGATTATCGCAGACGAGCCTGATTATTGATCTGCTGGTTTCTGGTGGTAATCAAATGTTTGAGTTGCCAGTCATCACAAATGGTCACAAGCAGCCCCACATAAATACCCCTTGGGGGAGACGTTTAAGGCATCGAAACGACAGAGAATGAACCTACAAATCACAGGTGGCGACCAGATGGAAGCTACTTTTCACGAATCAACAGGCAACGAATCAACAGGACAAATCGGTAATGCGCACGCTCACTTCATATAAACGAAACTGGATGCTTCCGCTGAGATATGTTCTCGGGATTGTTGCTTTGTTCCCTTTACTCGTTCTAATCGGGTGCGTTTCGATTTCGACCGGAGATGCGGATGGAACAGGATCACACGATGAGAATCAAAACCATACGTTTGAGGTTGGTGATAATCCGACTATCGATGTAACTGGGTTTAACGGTGAAATTGAAATTGTTACTGGCTCAGACGGCGTGGTGGACGTCGAGACGAAACTCAAGATTCCGAACCGCGTGTCGTACAGCGCTACAGTTTTTGGCAACACAGTAACCATAGTTGCGAAAAAGACAGGTTCGGGCATCATCATAGGTCGATCGCCACAGGCCAACATACGCCTCGTAGTTCCAGCCCGCTCAACGATAGAAGCTCGTACGAGCAACGGTCCCGTGAACGTTACTGGGATTATCGGAGATGGCGATCTAAAAACCAGCAATGGGAAAATTACGATTGACGGTGTTACAGGAACTTTTGATTCTTCGACCAGTAATGGCAGGGTGAAAATCACGAACTCTACCGGTGAGTTCACCGCAAAAACGTCCAATGGACGAATCGAATTTTCGGGATCGTTCTCGGCTGATGGCGACAACGAATTTTCTACCTCGAATGGTTCGATTGACGTCGAATTCACCGATGAGCCAAATGTCGAACTTGACGCAAAAACCAGCAATGGGGGAGCACATAGTGCCCTGCCTATCCTGGCTACGACGACCGAGCGTAATCACCTGATAGGAAAATACGGAGATGGTTCGGCCTCTCTCGAGTTGAGAACCTCGAATGGGTCGATCAACGTTAAATAGGCTTATTACGGGTCAAGATTTAGCGGCGGTTCGAAAGCCCTGGCAATAGCTAAATTCGCCACTGAATCGAACTGGCACAACGAAAAATTATGACTGACGGGCCGCGAGCTAAGCGGGCGACGGGGATTGGACGCTTAAGGCCGATACCCACTTGAGCCTGCAGTTGAGTTCAGTAATCTAAAACGCTTCGTCAGGCATTCGGAATATCGCGTCTTATTTGAACGGCTCTTTCGGCAATTACATCAGTCGATGTTGCTAGCGATTCCGGTGCGTTTGATGCAACAAAACTGTCGTCGGACTCGCGCCAACTGAACAGCTCAATCGCATTCGGCACGCCGTCTTCAACGCCTCGGATTTCGTATATGCCGTTGACTCTGCGCCAGTAGTTCTCTTTGTCGTCGCCGAAGCGATGGATGTGAATTACGTACTCGATCATCGAAGCGTCGGCATCAGATACGCCGTTCGCTGCACAAATCTGATCGAACACGTCCTCGACACCCTCAGTGTGCATCGTCGTGGCGAAAGAAAAGCCAGTCCTCAGGGTTTCGAACAGCACCTTTATCGGTTCGCCCCAGATGTACCGAACCGGTTTCTGGTCGCTGATCTCCCCTACTTCCAGATACCCCCCATCGGGAGACTTGGCGAACTCTCGCATCTCGTCGATTTCACCGGATAACGCATGCACCGGGGTGCCGTCGGGCACGTATTCGAGGATCGCTGAAAGAGTTGTCGATTTACCGGCCCACTGGGGTACGGCGCACGAGACGAACGACTTTTTCTCTGCGCCAATGGTCCACAGAAGAGCCGCCATGTGTTCATTCATCGTGTTGTTGGCCACGAGATCGGTCAGTTTTACATCAACGATAGTTTTCTTCCAATCCGCTGCTGCGGTTCGAGCTTGTTGGTTTATTGGCCCTGCTCGACCTGCTCACGCTGCCACTTGTAGTCGACTTTGCCTGAGTAATACTTGTCTGGATTTTCGATCGCCCAGAGCTGCTTGCGCATGTTCCAGTTCTCGGGGTCGAGCGCTATACCCTCTCGCCACACAGCGAGCGCGCCATCTGTATCGCCAGACTGGTACAGGTTCAAGCCTCGCTCGAAGTGGTCGGAGGCGGGACCACCCACGGCTACCGGTGATTCACCGTCAACCTGACCTGACGAGAAGAACGCTGAAACCAGTGCTCGTGTCTCATCTTTCTTGATATCGAATCCACCGTACTGCTGGAACTGGATATTCCCATTTTCATCGATCAGTATCCCGTTCGGAATTGCACGGTATCCGAAGATTCTAGCCAGTGCGTTTTCTTCATCCACAACTGTGGTGAATTCAGCTCCAGCCTCTTCGTGGTACGGACGAGATTTTTCGGGTCCTTGCAGGTCGACCGCTATCGACAGGATGTCTGCGTTCTTCGACTGCATCTCTGCATACATTTGCTGCCACACGGGCAGCTGTTCTCGGCATGCTCACCAGGAAGCCCAGAAGAAAATCACCAGCCGTTTACCGCGGTAATCGGACGGTTTGACCATTTCCCCTGAGAGTGAGCGCAATTCGAAATCGGGTACGGGTGAACCGTCTGGAATGTTGGCAGCCATGAGTCGCCCTTTCAGCCTCTACACGCAGATCAACACGTTGTGATCAGCGACGCATATCCTATTTCACCATTTCGATGAATGTCGATTGTCTATCTATATTTGTTGCTTTTTTCGAGCTGTATTCGACATCTCGCCGCATCGAATTCACTAATGGGTTAGCGGCTGTCTTCATGCGTAGCTCATACCAGCCATATCACGGCTCACGGATGGTTCATGTAACCGGTTATACCGTAAGAGTGCGGACGATGTGCCGTCCACCCGCTGTGATCTGAAAAATTGGCTGGCGCCTGGATAACACATGGGACTCAACAAGAGTCATACCGCTAAACAGTTTGCGAATTCGACTCAGAGTCAGTGCAAGGGCAACTCATAGATGTATGAACATGATCTGCTGATAATCGGTGCGGGGCTGGCAGGCCTGCGGGGCGCAATCGAGGGGATTCAGGAAGGCCTCGATGTCGCTTTCATGACAAAGGTTCACCCTGTGAGAAGCCACTCAAACGCGGCACAGGGCGGTATCAACGCTGCGCTTTCGAGTCGTGGTGACGATTGGAAAGACCATGCGCTGGCGACAGTGAAGGGAAGCGACTATCTCGCCGACCAGTCTGCGGTGGAGGTGATGTGCCGGGAAGCTGGTGATGCGATCATCGAGCTGGAACACATGGGGGTTATTTTCAGTCGAAACGAAGAGGGCAAGCTGGCCGTTCGTCGATTCGGTGGCCAGCGCGTTGCGAGAACCTTTTTCGTTGGCGCCATCACGGGACAGGCGTTATTGCATGCGATGTATGAGCAGATCATCAAGCACGAAGCGCAGACCTATGAGGAGTGGTTCGCAACTTCTCTGATTATGGAAGACGGCGTTTGCCGTGGCGTTGTTGCGATGGATATCAAGACAGGCCAACTGCACACGATCAGGGCCAAAGCGGTGATCATGGCTTCCGGTGGCGCTGGTCGTGCTTACGAACCAACAGCTCAGGCAGCTATTTGTACCGGTGATGGTCAGGCACTTGCCTATCGAGCAGGATCTCCTCTAATGGACATGGAGATGATCCAGTACCACCCCACTACCCTTCCAACCAACGGTGTGCTGATGTCAGAGGCGGCCCGAGGAGAGGGTGGTTACCTGCTCAACTCGCTGGGTGAACGGTTCATGGAAAAGTACGCTCCCGAATACATGGAGCTGGCTTCCAGGGACGTGGTTTCACGGGCAGAACAGACCGAGATCAATGAAGGCAGAGGTGTTGATGGGTGTGTACTGCTGGATCTGAGGCATCTTGGACGAGATTTCATCAACGAACGACTCGGATATCTCCAGGAAGTTGCGACCGACTTCATGAGTATCGATCTCGCAGAGCAGCCCGCGAAGATTCGCCCCGGAATGCACTACAACATGGGTGGTATCAAGGCGGATGTAAACGGCAAGACCGCAATCCCTGGGCTATTTGCAGCCGGGGAAGCGGCGTGCGTGAGCATTCACGGAGCAAATCGACTTGGTGCGAACTCTCTGCTTGAGGCCGTGTTGTTCGGACGAAGAGCAGCAGCGGGCGCAGTCAAATTTGTGAAAACAGAGGCCGAGCGCTCGTCCCCTGACGAGTCGGTTCGGGAAGCCGAAGAAAAGCGCCTTCAGGAAATCCTCGATCGCCCCGCTGGTCCGCGTTCAGCGGCAGTTAGGCGAGAACTCGCACTTGAGATGGACAAGAATATGGCGGTGTTCCGCGATCAGGCGGGTATGGAATCGGCTGCGGCAAAAGTCGCCGAGGTGAAAAGCAAGCTGCCGAGTGTCACAGTCGACAATAAAGGTCGGGTTTACAACATCGATGGTCGATTGCGCAGAGACAATCGTTGCCGGTGGTCTTGCAAGAACGGAGAGTCGAGGGGCACACACCCGAACTGATATGAAAGACCGTGATGATGAGAACTGGCTGAAACACACTCTGGCGTTCCAGACAGAAGGTACGCCACGGATGGACACCAGTCCTGTGGATATAACGCAGTGGCAGCCGGTGGAGAGGGTCTACTAATGAAGATCACCATAAGGCTTCAACGGTTCGACCCAGAAACATCCGAGCCGATCGCCAAATACCAGGAATACGATCTTGAGATGAGCGAGGTCAGCACCGTGCTGGACGCCGTCATCAAGATCCATGAGGAGATCGACGGTACGGTTGCGATGCGCTATTCGTGCCGATCATCGATCTGTGGGTCGTGTGCAATAAAGATCAACGGATCGGCAGCACTGGGTTGCAAAACACGACTTGCGGAGGTTGCCGAAGACGGCGGACTGATAACCGTCGAGCCTGTCGGCAACTTGCCTGTTATCAAAGATCTCGTAGCTGATTTCCAGCCGTTCTGGGACAAGATTCGGTCGGTAAATCCGTATCTAAACACCAACGGTCCGGAACCTGAGGGCGAGCGGATTGCTTCGAATGAATCGATGATGCATTTGCTGACGGCGGTCAACTGCATAATGTGCGGTTGCTGTGTTTCCGACTGCACGGTGCTGGAAGTCGATCCAACCTTCATGGGAGCAGCCGCACTTGCAAAGGCCTGGCGTTTTACCGAAGACCCGCGTGATGCGGCTACGGATGAGCGTTTGAACACGCTGAATAATGCTGATGGTGGCATGTGGGACTGCACCCGCTGCATGAAGTGTGTCGAGGTGTGCCCGAAGGAAGTTGCGCCGATGGATCGGATCATGGAGATGCGTGAAGCCGCTATCAAGGCAGGGAACACGAATACTCCCGGCTACAGGCACACAGAATCGTTTTACAACTCGGTCAAGAAAAACGGTCGGCTTGATGAGACGCGCTTAGCAATCGATTCTGCAGGTTGGCTGAACATCCCACGTTTGCTCGATCTCGCGCCGATAGGCATAGCTGCCATGCGTAAAGGAAAGCTCCCGCCGATTCTTCCGCACAAGTCAGAGGACCACAAAAAGGTCACCGAGCTCTACGCGAGCGTGGAGAAAGAATCCGAGTAACCGGGCACGGGGTTACGCCTTTCGAGTGCCCGTGATTCGATTGGCGACCTCGGTGACGGTTCTACGACACGTAGCAGTTGGTTCGTATAAAACCACCTCAGCGGGACGCCAATTTACCGGGCATTCTGTGCTACCTTCGGCGATATTCATTGCCGGTTTCAATTCAGTTTGACCGGTTGTATATCGCGAAGGATTCAGAACCGGACCATGAACGTTGTTGTAGGCGCAGATATCGGCGGCACATTTACCGACGTGATCATCGTGGACGAGAACTCCAAAACATGGAGTAAGAAGGTCCTCACCACGACGGACGACTATTCAAGAGGGATAGCTGAAGCGGCGTCTGACCTGGTAATTCGTGCCGGGTTGCGATCCGAGCAGGTTGATCGAGTAGTACACGGCACTACGGTCGCCACAAACGCCATCCTCGAAGACAAGGGCGCAAAGACTGCTCTTGTTACGACAGCTGGATTTCGAGATGTTCTGGAGCTCAGGAGACTGCGAGTTCCCGAGCTGTTTTCGCTGAACTACCAGCCGCCCTCTCCGCTCGTACCCCGCAGAAGACGGTTCGTGGTTGCCGAGAGAATCGATGCGCAAGGTGAGGTCGTTTCGGAACTGGACAGGCAGACGCTCGAACAGGTGTTGGATTCCATCGCTGCGGCCGATGTCGACGCTGTCGCTATATGCCTGCTCCATTCGTATAGAAATCCGATGCACGAGAATGTCGTGGGAGAAGCGGTGAGACGCAGATTCCCAGAGAAATTCATAAGCCTCTCCACAGAGGTCTTGCCTGAAATCAGAGAGTACGAGCGGACCAGCACCACGGTGATTAATTCGTATGTTGGCCCGGTCGTACACGACTACCTGAATTCGTTGTCCAGCAGGTTGAAGAACGACGGCATCACAGGATCGCTCGACATCATGAAATCAGACGGCGGTGTCATGTCGGTGGAAGTTGCGGTTCGCACCCCGGCGCAAATGATCGAGTCAGGCCCTGCAGCCGGAGTGATGGCATCGGCGAGACTCGCCAAACTGACCGGTCACCCAAACTTGATTACGTTCGACATGGGAGGCACGACCGCTAAGGCATCGGTGTTGGAATCCGGACTGCCAACCTGGACGACAGAGTACGAGGTCGGCGAGGGAATAACGCTGTCATCGAAGTTGACGAAGGGGCGTGGTCACGCCTTGCGCCTGCCAGTGATCGATCTGGCGGAGGTCGGCACGGGTGGCGGGAGCATCGTGCGGGTCGACGAAGGTGGCGGGATCAAGGTTGGTCCTGAGAGTTCAGGTGCGAGTCCGGGTCCTGCCTGCTACAACATCGGTGGAACTGAACCAACCGTGACCGACGCGAACGTCGCACTGGGATACTTGAATCCAGACGAGTTGGCGGGCGGCAATCTCAAGATCGACGGCTCGCTCGCATTGCAAGTGATCGACGAAAAAGTGGCATCGGTTGTGGGGTCGAGTGTCCATGAGGCCGCGCTGGGCGTTCATAAAATAGCCAACGCCGTGATGATTCGAGCGATCAAGGCTGTAACTACTTATCGAGGTCGAGATCCACGCGATTTCACGATGATCGCTTTCGGGGGATCGGGACCAGTTCATGCTGTCGGAATAGCACGTGAACTTGGCGTTTCAACCGTGATCGTTCCACCGGCGTCCGGGGTGTTTTCAGCCATCGGATTGGTGACAGCACGGCGAGATTTCAACTTCGTGCAGACCGTTATTGCGACGGTAGACGCTGGTCTAGAAATGCCAGTATCCGAGGCAACGACAGTGCTCAGAGAAAGAGCGGTCGCTGCTCTGACAGCAGAGGGTTTTGATGAAGACGACGTAGTGTGGTCGTATTCCGTTGATGTCAGGTACCTCGGACAGGCCCATGAGCTGACGGTCGAGATGAATCTGCCGGCTAACCCGGAGTCGCTGAAGAATGCGTTTTTTGCCGAGCATCACAAGGCCTACGGCTACGCACCGACCGACGGCGTGGTCGAGTTGGTCAATGTTCGACTGACCACTTCGGTGATCGAAGACGATGACATAAGTCCGGAATTCGAACTGCCAGAGGCGAAAACACTGAAGAGCCGAAACGCGTTCTTCGACATCGAGGAAGGATTTGTCGATGTGCCGGTTTTCACAAGAACCGCGCTGACAAGTGGAAGTGCCGAAGGACCGATGATCATTGAGGAAGACGATGCGACATGCGTAATCCCATCGAACTGCACCGTGTCTCTCGATAAGTTCAACAACATAGTGATCGAGCTGTCGTGACCAATTTCGAAACAATTATCAGAGGCGGAACCGTTGTGGACGGCACAGCGTCGGAACCCGTTACTACCGACGTGGGTATCAACGGCGACACGATTGCTGCGCTTGACGATCTCTCGAGCTCCAACGCAGGAACCGAGATCGATGCCAACGGTATGCACGTGAGCCCCGGATTTATCGACGCACATGGTCACTCCGATTACACGTTGCTGGCCGATGGACGGGCTTTCAGCCAGGTGTCACAGGGTGTTACGACCGAGGTGATAGGGAATTGTGGGCATGGGTGCGCTCCGATCGTCGGTGATCCCGAGAGTTTTACCGGAAACATCTACGGCTATACCGGCAATCCCGAGCTTAGCTGGCATACGTTTGGCGAGTATCTGGATCGACTGCAAGCCGGTAATCCTGCTATAAACGCGGTACCGCTCGTTCCGCACGGCAACCTTCGTATCTCGTCGATGGCTGATCGTTCGCAACCGGTTACGCGGGCTGAAGCTGAGACGATGAAACGCCACATGGACGAGGCTTTTGACGAGGGGGCATGGGGATTGTCGTTTGGTCTCGAATATGGATCGGAGAGGTCGGCATCGTTTGATGAGTTATCGGCGCTTAGCGGGCTGACAGCGGAACGAGATGGGCTGCTTGCCGTTCACACTCGGAATAAAGAAACGCTGGCTGTCGAGGCTGTTGATGAGGCTATTCAGCTGGCACGCGCCGTCGATTCGGCTGTGCAGGTATCGCACATCATTCCTCGACTCGGCGGTAGTCCGGACGGTCTCGAAAACATCATAAACTCGATCAACTCCTCGGCTTCGAGCGGCATGGACATTGCGTTCGATATCCATACGAGGCTGCACGGCATAACTCATCTTTCGGACGCGCTATTTCCTGATCTGGCCCGGGAGTCGGCTAACAATATCAGGCAGGCGCTCGATTCTGAAGCTACGCGACAGGCACTGAGCAAGCGTGAGTGCCTTATCTCCAGCTTTGCTCTCGGCGGCTGGGAT
>Ga0302132_10002682_pt1 | contig 10154 bp, 18 predicted proteins | sample CB9_321_MG_FD_203113 | JGI IMG/M metagenome (GOLD analysis project Ga0302132, IMG submission 203113) | Marine microbial communities from Western Arctic Ocean, Canada - CB9_32.1 | ecosystem: Environmental > Aquatic > Marine > Oceanic | place: Canada: Western Arctic Ocean | collected 2017-09-19 | reverse complement strand
CACTACCTCGGAGGATATTGATAGCGAAATGGAATCGGGCTTTCCAAGAAAGTATGCCCATGAAATAGCCGCACATCACCTACAATATCCGGGTGGTCGTAATCAAGAGGACAGGGCGATAGCGGATTTGATGCGAGATGATTTAGACTATATGAGAGGGGATACAAAACCCCCAAGAGGTGCAATTAGATGACCGCATTTGACCGAGCATGGGATTTACTCAAGAATGAAGAATACCATGGTGATATAGCTCCTAAAGGGTCTCCCTGTTCAATTTGCAGAGAAACCGATAAGATGATTTTTGAGCATCCCATTACCCAAGCGTGGTATTGTCAGGAATGTTTCAAGAACCATAACGCATATCCAGAGGTGGATAATTACGACCCGATGGATCCAGATTGGGAAGATAATAACACCTACGATTGGAGGGATGACTTATGACCGCGTTTTGTCCTAGCTGTGGTAATTTTCTGTGCGATCTTAAGTGAAGTGTTAAAATCTATTGTCTTTCATAGGTCAAATTACATGAGCGATGCGTTTGATAAATCTTGGAGGATTGCCAAAGAGGATGATGATGATTGTGATTGCATAACCACCGATATGAGTGGCAAATGTACCCATTGTCTTAGAACGCCCGAAGAACAGGCTAAAAGGGATGGGAGAGCTTTGCGATACGAAGATTCGGAAGAATACAAAGAGGATATGAAGAAGGCGATGACCGATGAAGAGATGGTCTATGTGAAGATGCCTAAATCTATGCTTTCATGGATAGAAGAGATGATGAATCCGTCTATGCATGGGCAAGAGAGTAAGTTCCCTGATGAACACAAGAATGCTCATTCAGCGATGCCTAATAATTTGGGTCCAATAATAGAGATGCTATCTCAAAACCCAGAAATGTGGATGCACTCAGGTACAGACACGGGCGGCGATTTTCAAGGTCTTTCACGGGGCAGACCATCCGAGCAAGATCTTTTCCAAGGTGATTGGGAGATGAAAGATGATGAAAGGCAATCTCTTAGTGGCCGTGATCAATACTCGGATGATTTTCCTTATGATTTGAATTACAGATTAGGTTATGACCGGATTGGCGAAGGAAACTACGGTGAAAGTGGATTTAGCTATGACCATGACCGACATAATCAAAGAGGAAGGGTTGAAAGTATGAACATGATGGAATTATTATCAAGATTAGCTAGTGATGACCAAAACGACCGTAGCCAATTTCGCCCGATCAGATAAAGGAGAGATGATTAAGATGACAGTATTCGACAAGGCTTGGAAAATCGTGAAAGGCGAAGAAGATGAGAGATTTCGGGGACTACCTGAAAGCCCGGATTATGGATTTAGCCCTGAACACGCTTGGAAGGAGGGGGTAATATCCCCTCAAGAGGCTTTGCAGATATGTGAAGCGGGCGGGTGCGTATGGCTCAAGGATTACGCTGATGAGAATTATGGCGATGAGGACAATCCTCACTATGATTACCCTGTCGAAGATCCAGATGACATCCTGACATGGATGGAAGAAGGTATGTTTGAGGGCCCTAATGCACCAATAATACTCACAGATCCAAGTCGTTCTTTCGATGAACCCAATTCTGATTTGTGTCCTGAATGTGATGTACTTGAAGGAGATGGTTCTTGTTCAGATTGTCTAATTCAACAACGGGAAGAAGGCCGTTATGAAGAGTTATGGGATGAGTGATTAAGATGACAGTATTCGACAAGGCTTGGGATGATGTTGCTTCTGAGGATGTTATAGTGACCTATCGTGAAGTCCCTGAAGGACATCCCGACGGAGAATACACGTGGGAATGTCCGTTTTGTGGCGAAGAAAATCAAGAATGGTCAAGCAATCAATCATCATTTGGTCCTTTCAGATTTAGTGACCGAGCAGATGTTCCATGTTTTGCTTGTGGTGAAGAGGTGGGGATTGCGGAGAGTATTTCTAAGGCAGATTTTGGAGAGAAGTTTAATCGTAAGCTAGATTCACACAAAGAAGGGGCAAGAGGCGTTCCAGAGAAGTTTAGCGATTTGAAGCCAACGACTGGTGAAGATCATAATCGAAAGGTTATGGCTAACATATTAGAAACAGATAATGATGGTATTGAAGGCGAGTACGAAAGGCTCAAGGATATGTTTGACCATGAACCGCAGACAGGACCAAGTGAAGATGGCGTGGTAGCAAATCGGGGTAGCAGGTTCAACACCCCTCCAGATAGCTCATCACAAGCTCTCGGCTCAAAAGGACTCATTGAGAGATTCAAAAGAGCTGGTCCCACACCAAGGGGATCTGTAAAGAAAGAATCAGATCATGCAGGGAATTATGTGAGCGAGGTTAGAGATTTGGTTGAACAGGGTATGCCTGTTATGGAAGCCGTTCAACAGGTTTGCCGATTGGTAGGCTGTAAAGGAAGAGATTTGATGAGAGCTTATGTGGAGGCGTACCGATGACCGCATTCGACAAGTCGGAAGAAGTTACAGTATCTGTTGATTACGGCGGCAAGAAGGGCCAACACGTTTCTCTCAATGTGTCTGAGAGATCACATGAAGCCATAGAAAGTGCTTTAGAGCAAAAACTACAACAGGAATTTGGCTCTTGGAATATCGTCAAAAGCGAGGCATTCGACAAGGCTTGGGGTGTCGTGAAGGATGAGCCGGATGATTCACCATATGCAGGTACATCCAAATGCCCATGCAGACAAGGCTACAATCCATGTGACGATCCAAAATGTGCTGAATGGCACAAAGGCGGGAATTGAGATGACAGCATTCGACAAGGCTTGGGGTGTCGTGAAAGGCGACTCATGTTTGACTTGCGGGAAAAAAATAGACAACCCCGATGAATTAGATCATCATCACGGCCACACTTGGGATTCTCAAAGTGGCCCTTACTGCGACCAAGACTGTTGGGTTGCGGGTGAAAAATACAATCCTCATGGGGGGTCAAAGTAATGACAACATTCGACAAGGCTTGGGGTGTCGTGAAAAACGATGTTCATGGAATCAAGAATCGTTGCGATCTTTGTGGAGATGCCGTTCCATCAGGAACGGGGGCGCATATTGAAACAGTCGAAGGCGGAGATTTTGATTGGGTCTGTAATGAATGCGCCGAACTGTATGCTTCTGATGATGATGCTTTTCAAGATAGAGCCGCACAAGCGAGGCGAGAAAGATGACAGCATTCGACAAGGCTTGGGGTGTCGTGAAGGAAGATTGGCGAAACACGCCTATTGGTCGGTTAATTGCTCAAGCCGGATTAACGCCTCAAGACCTTGACAATACACTATCGGAAAGTGAATTGAGAGAACTTGAGGAATACGAGGCCGAAGAAAAGCGAAGAATGGCCGAATACGATGCAAAAATGGCCTTTCATCAAGCCTTCATAGATGAACACATGGAAGGAGAGTTTCCCGATCAAACCATTCCCGCAAGAAGATTTAGTGAGGCACAACCCATGAGAATACAAACGGGGTCACTTGAATTGAATCAAGGCTTGGGTGAGATTGGCGATTTGCTAACAGATAGGCGCAAACACCCTAAGCATGGAACGGTATTTCGCCCCGATAGCATTGAGGACTTTATGCGAGATAAGGGGATAGACCCGGAGGGGTACAAACAATGACCGCATTCGACAAGGCTTGGAGTGTCGTGAAAAGGGACAAGTTTTCCGCATCCGAAGATTTCGATGCTGATTCGGATCTATGGCATGGGTTTGACCCCAACCACGATACTTGCGAAGGATGTGGCGGGCAGATGAACCCTCATTGGCCCGGATATGGACCTGATGGTCCTGAGAATGGGAATTGTGCCGGAGAGTTAGACAATTGCGACATCAATTTGCTGTGGCAACAAGCCGCTGAAATCGATGGCTCTAATGTCGGCCATTATTGGTCTGATGAATGGGCAAAGAGATGGTTAGTCGAATCACGAATGAAAGGGGAGGATCCATTTGACGCAGGGTATGGGGGCGAGATGATACCCTGTGAAACTTGTGGTTCTCCATACAATCAAGGAGGTTGCGAACAATGTCAGTAGCATTCGACAAGGCTTGGGGTGTCGTGAAAGAAGAAAAGCCCTTTGGGTATCCCGCAGATCGTGAATGGATTCCGCCGATGGTATGTCCTGAATGTGGGGAGAAAACAGACAACCAGTCACATCATTCATACTGCAAAGGCGAGCCTGATGAAATAGCTGAGTGTCAAAAGATTGCAGAAGAGTTTGAAGATGAGCCTTGCGTCTTACACGGTGGCGAGAACGATTGGTGTTGGGCTGCGGCTTTGCCCGTGAATGAAGATGGATCTTATTGTTATTCAATGATGGCGGGTGAAGCCGGTGCGAACTGTGCTTGCATTAACTGTGAAGAGCTAGGTGATTTTGAATGACAGCATTCGCCACAGCTTGGGATGTCGTGAAAGAGGATGACGGCCCTGTAAAGCCGTATCATGGTTCAATGGAAGATATTGATTTCTGCGATATGTGCGTGGGCGACTTTAGCGGTGGGCCATATTATGAAAGGACTTCATCGGGTGCAATTATCTGTCAATTATGTGCAGAAGGCTTGTTGGGCGATAAACCGGGAAGGGTGATTGGATGACAGCATTCGACAAGGCTTGGGGTGTTGTGATCAAGTTTTCAGATGACCCCGAAAAGCTCCGAGAATGGGGTGAAAGGGTAAAAGAATATCACGAAGAAGGAGAACTTGGAGGATTCCGAATTATTGACCATGACATGGAGAAACCTGTGAGCTGGGATGTGGATGAAGAAACGAGGATGCCGATAGAAAGTATTTCTGAATGTCCGGTTGATGTTTGCGACAGATTTTCACCCGATGGTGGCGTGTGTGAAAAGTGCGCTGATATAGCCTACTCTCACGGTCCGGGTTCAGAAAAGGAAAACCCAGATTATCCAGATGAGCGAATCTGTGATTATGGTGAGTGCATGAAACCATCCGTAGGCGTTAATGCCGGAGAAGGATCAGCGAGCTGGCTTTGCGAAGAACATTGGAATGAGCATTTCTAAGTCCTATCAATAGCGTTGTTCGGATTGAAAAGGAACATATACGCATAGGGGTGCGCTTTAGTCATGGTTGGTAGGTCGGAATCATATATTTGGACTGAATTATTGGCCGGAGCTGTTGTGATCCCCATAGTTATCATTACTTGGCCGATACTCAAGATTATTGATTATATCGGCTCGTTCGCCAAGAATTAGGCGATTTTGTTGGGCGCGAGAGGAAGCAAGGAAATTGGTATGTTACAGCATACTAAGGGGGACGCAAAATTGATGACGAGTCTGCTTCCTCCCGCATATTGAACAAATCTGCAATCCTCTATGAATACTGCGACAGTTTTTTGATGTATTGTCTATCTTATATCGATTATGAGTGGTAGCGTTAGGTCATTTAATGCCGCTTGGGGTCTTATGAAAGATGTTGACGACAAACCACGCCGTTTCGATTTTCAGGCGGAATTTGACCCGACGGGTAAAGTTCCTCCGGGGTACTCAGAAAAGCACGGAAACGAGTATTTTGAAGAAGCTCATGGTAAGGGACTATACACAGAAGATATGGCGCAAATGTCCGATGAAGAGAGAGATGCGTATTATGAAAGAGTCGAATCCAATCCTATGCCCTACCCAAGACCTTTAGGTTTGTTATCCCATGAAGAATTGAATGGCTACAAAGACCTATTGAGTGAGTTTAGAACCAAGTTTTCAACCTTTGAACACGACCCAAATCTTTCTCAAGATGAACGTATGGAAATAGCTGAGTGGTTGTTCAACCCAAATAATGAAGCTGCAAATTATAGTGAGGATTTTGCCGCAGCTCTTAGCTCGGAAGAATCATATCGAGCAAGCGATCAAACCGTTGATGCGACGGGAAGGGGCGCGTCGAGCTTAGGGAGTGGGTGGAAGAAAGACGGTACGCCTTTCAAACCAACTGATGATTCAACACACCTACCCTTTACGCAACAATTCCAAGATATTCATACTGGTGAACCGATGACCATTCGCTCTTTGCTACTGAAAGCATACGGTGATAAGGGGGAGATGGGGCATTGGAGTAAGAGATTCGGTGGTCAAGAGCCTTGGAGAAAAAACGATAGATCTATTTTCAATTGGATTGGGGATAATAGGGGCAAATTAGACCAATATCTTGATGAAAACAGGGTTGATTGGATAACAGACGAACCTCAAACAATAGCTCCATTTAGTGAAATGTCCGATTTACGAGGGAAGAAACAAAAAAAATTGGCTGAAAACCTAATTGGTGGGGGGTTTTCATTTACATCAAAGATGCCCGGAGGGTCGTTAGCCTTCCCAGCTCATACTTGTGATGTTGGAATGAGATTAGCTAATATCAAAACAGCAGGTTGTCATGCTTGTTATGCAACAAGAGGCAGGTATCCGCTGAATAATAAGCAATCTCAGATGTATGATAATCTTCATGGTTTAACTCGAAACGATCCAAGATATGCTTCGGCTTTGACTGAAAGAATGAAAGCTCAGATGTTATTTGACGGAGAACCGTATTGGAGATGGTTTGATAGTGGTGACTTACAAAGAGGTAAGGGTGAAACGAAACGAAACTTTGGGGCTAAGCATTTTGCTCAAACATTAGACGTAGCAAGTGCATCGCCGGGAAGTAAGCATTGGCTACCTACTCGTCAAATGGGTGGCGTGAAACAAATAATGGATGAAAGAGGTGTTGATGCGATACCCGATAATATGAAAACTAGGCTATCCGTTCCCTTCATAGGCCAAGCTTCAGATAATGAAGTCAATGAGATATTTGGTCTGCCAAATGTAACAAGTTTGTTAGAGGAATTAAAAGATATGAGAAATATAGATGTTAGTGAGATTTCATCTATTGATCCGTCATCAAAAACCTGCCCAGTATCAGTCATGGGTGGCAATTGTGATGATTATGGTTGTAGGGATTGTTGGGAGCATGAGGGCCCTATTAGCTACAACCTCCATACTCCGGGGGGTAAAAACCGCCCGATGGATCTATTGCAGACAAAACCAAATATGCCGCCAATGGAGTTAGATTATGGCGAAGATTATCGGCCATTTGCTCGAACCATAGATGATGGTTTGGATATACGCCAATTCATGCGTAAAAACTAACATCAACCCTGTCATCTATAACAACTCTCATAAGGTTCTCATATTTCAGGCCGAACAATGAGCAACCATGTATCTGTCGTGATGTGGGATGAATTGTTCCGCAGAATGGAGAAAGATAGAGGGAGAGAATCTAAATCTTCATTTGTAAATCACGCCTTACAACATTATTTCAGGCTTTTAGACGAGAAGGAAAAGGAGAACAAAGGATATGAATAGCCCCACACCTAGAACACCAATATGGCAACCGCAAACAGATACGACCGGAAATCGCGTCGATGTTAATTTAATCGCTATGCTTTTATGGCAATCGCTCTTGACCGGGTTAGCCGTAGGTATATCGCACAAAGGTTGGTATCTCCCTACTGCGAGCCCCGCTGAAATGGGGCTTCAATACGGGCTGATCGCCTTTGGATTCTTATGTACTTCTATGGTGCTGTTCCAAGTCGGCGGGATAAGAGACAGCATGGCTATGAGAGCTGAGTTTTCTAAGGAAGCAACTTATGATAAGTGGATTAGGAATCAAATGCAGATGACTAGCAGACGTATGCAGAAACAAGAGTATTACAATGAACTTCAAGGAGAGATGGCGGCGATGCAAGCCCGCACCGAAGGAAGAGATGTGTTCGGTCTGCCTAACACCCCCTCTTTGGAAGAAGATGAACGGAAACCTAATCAATAAAGTGGGTGGGAAATAATGTGGCCCTTTTCGACACGACAAGAAAGGCAAGCTGCGGAAATGGCGCAGATTCTTGCCGAGAACTCATACGAGCGAAAAATGGAGCGGATGGCCGGTTGGGTCAGAACGGTTGTAGCTCTAGCTATTGGCATCGGTGGCACATTTGCTATACTAATCATATTAGACGAATTAGGTTCATCGCCTATCATCCTGTGGGAATACATGAAAAACCAATTCTAAAAGGGGTAGCCGCATGAGTGCGGTAATAGCAGGACACCTAATCATTAGCTCCATAACCGCCTTACAGAAATTGTATCGCGTTGTGAGGCCATTTAGGATAGGAATATACGGTCCGAGTATGACGGGCAAAACAACACTTGATCAATATCTTACTGTTCCGGGAGATATAGATCCAATACCCATTCAAATGAGGACATCTCACATTATGGTGAACGGACACGCAAAACTCCCGAAGGCGCACAGAAAATTAATCAAATACAAAAAAGATAGGATTCCCATCTCAAATGCAGACATAGCGGGGCAAAGTCAATTTCGTAATCTTTGGATTGAAGATATGTTCTCCAGAAAATGCGAAATCGTGATATTCATGATTGATCAGCGGGTCCTTACCAGCCCATCATTCATGAGGGAGTCTTTGACTTCTTTCAAATATCTTATCGATAATATCACTCGTAACGATGTATCCACAGTTATTTCAAGAAAAGCTCGTAAGACGGCGCGTGGCAATTATATGCCGAAGGTAGTAGTATTTTTAGTGAACAAAATGGATCTTTGGTGGACTCGGGAAGCTGAGTTTCTATGGGAAAACAATCTGCAAAGAGAACATCCCATTGTCGCCCCCTTTAGAACTGAATTAAGACGACTTAGGAAGGCAGGTGTTCGTGCAGATATAGATGCCATTTCAGCTCAACACGGTGTAAATGTGGAAAAGGTCTTAATATCCATTGTTGAACAACTATGACACGGCATACATTTAATTGGCTGACAGGGTTGGGATTGCTAACATGAGCTGGAAAGCGAACATCGTGCCCTCTTGGATAGCGGGGAATCCTAACGCGAAGTTAGCCGGTCTGACGGATGATCAATTGAAGCAAGTGGCCGCCAATACAGGTATCGCATTCCCTATGTTAAAGGCTCAACAAAGGGCGGAAATCGCAAGTGCGGGTGCGGCGGGAGGGTTTGGCGACGATGAAGTAGTTCCAACTGTCGAAGTCCAGCTCGTTCAATATCCCGATAAGCCCAAGAAAGCTCGAAAGAAAAATATCAAGAAGTTAAGAAAGGCACTCAAACCGCCGAGCTATTTACTCGGTTTATGGCGCATCTATCGCTACAACGGGACATTTGAGTGCGCTTGCTGTGGTGTTGACATCAGAAGATTCCTCGAAGGCGATAACGATTACGCCCAAATTGTTGATTATGATTTGCCCGGTAAGATTAGCTTGGCAGACATATATTGGTTCGATGATGAAACGGGTAATTCAGTTATCCCTCACGCTAGAACAAGAGGCGATCACGGGGATGAAATGAACAGTACCTTATGTCCGGCACATTTGCACATTTACCATACACTTCGAAAGCTAGTGCAGGAAGATGAGATGAATGCCGAGGGGCTAAGGCCAGTCAGTAAAGGTACGAAGTTCCTCAAAGTTCCCGGCATGGCGGCTTTGATGGGGGGTTCGGGGGCTCAGAATCGCTCGACAACGGATTCCCTACTCAAGTATGAGCCATTTTTCAAAATGATTCAACAAGATACAAAACACAAAAAGGGCATTGTTCTAACTCAATACCCCAACCCTATCACAGGTGTTGCTGATTTAGTATCAGTTACATTCGACCTTAGAGCCTTACAGATAGGTGATGCGATGCTTCAAAGACAGACAATAGGTCTTTCAAATGGGATCGCACAACCTTCTATGACCCCAAATACCATACCGCAAGCACCACCGCAGATGAATCAGAGTCCTCAGACAATAACTACAGGATAATAAAGGAGAGAAAATAAAATGGGCTGGTTTTTTAATAAAACGAATGAAGCTCCAACACAACAATTTGGTTCAGCAAATAATATGGGAATGGGAATGGCAGGAATGACTGGAATGAACGGAATGAGTGGAATGGGCTATGGAAACACGGGAATGCAACAAGGAATGGGTGGCATGATGGATCCCATGCAAATGCAGATGATGGGACAAAATCCTATGATGCAACAAATGGCTAATGATCCGGTAATTGCTACTTCAAGGTTATTGCAGTATCACGATCCGATGTCAACATTTATTGTATCGAACGAATTTAGCATGGTCATGGACCTTATATCTGAAATAGT
>Ga0302132_10002675_pt1 | contig 10163 bp, 7 predicted proteins | sample CB9_321_MG_FD_203113 | JGI IMG/M metagenome (GOLD analysis project Ga0302132, IMG submission 203113) | Marine microbial communities from Western Arctic Ocean, Canada - CB9_32.1 | ecosystem: Environmental > Aquatic > Marine > Oceanic | place: Canada: Western Arctic Ocean | collected 2017-09-19 | reverse complement strand
GGATCCCACTCCAGATCGTGGAGATTCAGAAGCATCGTTCGTGAGGCGTTTGTGGCATCAGTCGTATGCACAGCGCCTTTTGTGAGGTGCCAGAGCAGCCATGTGTCGACCGTACCGAAGCACAGCTCACCGGCTTCAGCACGCTGCTGACCGTTCGGAATTGTTGCCAGCAGCCACATCAGCTTCGTTGCGCTGAAATAAGGATCGACCACGAGGCCAGTGATCTGACGAATATCTCTGGCATGGCTTCCGCGACCAATATCGGCACAAATTTCGACCGTTCGCCTGTCCTGCCACACGATCGCGTTGGCAACGGGTCGACCGGTTGAGCGCTCCCAGACGATCACTGTTTCGCGCTGATTGGCTATTCCTATTGCTGCGATATCGTCGGACGCGAGTTGAGCGCGTCCAATGGCCTGTTTTGCGACACTTACGGCTGCTTCCGCGATTTCTATCGGGTCATGTTCAACCCAGCCGGGCTGCGGAAAATGCTGCGAAAGCTCAACCTGCGCAGACCCAACAGGCGTAGCCGTAGAGTCGAAAACTATCGCCCGGGTTGAGGTTGTTCCCTGATCAATTGCGAGTATGTGTTCTGGCATGTTCGGAACACTCTACAGACTCGCTGTGGAATGAACTGTCGGCTCACCCGATCCGAACTCATATGGTCATGCCGATATGGGGAACTACTGATGTGCCATGCATGCACAAGTTTCATGCTAATTAGATGGTCAAAACAAAAGGCGTCACGCTCGTCGCTGGATTTGTTGCCTCGTGCTCATCCACAGAGGCGCCTACCACAGCAGATCTTCAGTCACCCGCCGTGACTATCGAGGTCGTTGTTGAAGACGAGCCGCCTGCTTTACCGAGCTCACCTGTTTCATTAGATAAAGCCACGCCCACTGTGCCCCCAGCACCTCCGAGCACACGCGCGCCAACGAACACTGTCGCCACCCAGCAGCACTCCCAGCCATACTCCCACGCCTAATAGCGCACCCGGGGCGACAGCGACGACCCGACGCTGGGAACTACTCGGGCCCAACGCTTATCACGATCAATTGGGAACTCCCAAGCGGTGCCGCTATCTACTACACGCTGGATAGATCTACACCCGACAAACAGAACGGCACGTTGTACGAGGGTAAGTTCGAGATCGACGAGGATGCGCAGGTAATGGTTCTCGTGATTATGGAAAGCGGAGTCGTAGGAGCGATAGCGTCATCGCAGTACACGATCGAAAAGCCGCCGCTCGACAGGCCGAATATCGGGCTTGTAGGTAGCGTTTACATTGGTGATCAAGTCGTTGCGATCTCCAACAACCAACCTGGGTCCGATCTGATCTACACCCTCGACGGCACCACTCCGTCAGTCACCAACGGCGCGGTCTACTCTGCACCGATCACGATCTCTTCGAGCACCCCGACCAACCTGAAAGTCATTGTGTCTCGACCGGGTTTTACCGACTCAGACGAACTGAATGAGACCTATAGAGTCCTGGGTAATTTCGAGGAAAGCTCTACGCCGATCGTCCTATCCTGCGATGACGTACTCGAGATCACCGACACGCACTTCCTGCATCGTGGCAATATCACGTTGAGCGGTAACGCAAAGCTGATCATCACAGACTCAATTTTCGAACACGTCAAAGACTTTTCATTCGAGCACGAACTGAAAGCGACCGAGAACTCCGAGGTGATAGTGAACAACTCCGGAATCGGGTCGTCGTGCACCGGGTCGTTCAACTGGGCGTTCTTCGACAACGCCAAGCTCACAGCGAACGGAATGGACCCGACACTCGATCAGTGCAACACGTGGAACTTCATGAGCGGTTCATCGATGATCGACGTCACCGATTGGGAGTCTTTCTCGGGAACAGTTTGCGATCAGACTTCGGTCGAGATACATGACTCGGGCAGGATGGAGATCGAACTGTGCATGCCGTGGCCTACTGTCATGGACACAGAGTTGCCACGTGTCTTCGACGAATACATCTTCGATCCGGGAGCGAATTCGACGATGGAGTTCGCACTTTCAATGTTCAATTCAACCGTCGATGGCTGGGGCATCAATGTCGGTCCGGGTAGCGATATCACTATTCGAAACACACCATCGATCACAGTCAGTGTAGGAATCGGACTTCCTGCGCAGAACGAGACTATGACCGCAGTTGATATTCGTGCCGACCAATGGGAAGACCAGTCATGGGACTTCGGTGCCGGTGCGAAGCTGCGGCTGATCAACACTTACACCTACGGCTGGAAGCTGAACGCATGGGGTGGCAACACGATGGTTATTCGTGACAGCGACTACTCGGGTTCGTCGGTGAACGGCGGCGATTCGCACTATCTGATCGAGAACACCACGGCTGATCTGCTGGTCGCTTTCGAGCGGGTTGAGATGACTGTCATCAACTCCGTGATCACGGGTGATGTCGTGGCGAACGACAATACGGTGATCACTCTAATCGACAGCGTTGTGGGCGATGAAACTGGAGATGCCAAGCGCACCAACGTTTACGCCTACGGCAATGGAAAAGTGATCCTGCGCAACACGACCGTTCTAGGCGAGCAGATCACCGAAGACAACGGCGAGATCATCGTCGAGGTGCCTTAGGCACTCATTCTTGGTGAAGCGTCACTGAGCGCATCGGTGGTGCGAACTGTTGCGGGGTGAGGTGTATCGCTTCTTTCTGGTAGATCTGAATACGATACGACCCGGTGTCGGCGATGTACAACCGCATATCGCTATCCACAGCGATCGACCGTGGTAGACGCAGTCGCTTTTGCGGTTCCAGCACTGCCATGTCGCGAATACGATTCGGGCTGGCGTTGGTCATCATGTACTCACGACCAGCCTTAGACAGCGTTGCGTCACCGATGAACTTATCGACATACCGGGCTTCAGCGTTGAACAGCTGCACCCGGTTGTTGCCACGATCGCAAACGTAGATGTCACCGTCGAGATCGACCGCCACATCCGTGGGACGATTGAACTCGCCGTTAGCGCTTCCGTTCTTGCCGAATTTCATCATGAACTCGCCGTCAGAAGTGAACTTCTGAACACGATCGTTCCGCCAGTCAGCAACGTAGATATCGCCTAACTCGTCGACAGTAATGCCCCACGGCGAGTCGAATTCACCATCGCCATCACCGTGACTACCGAACCCGCTGAGAAACTTGCCATCTTTGGTGAATTTCTGAACACGGTGGTTCTTCGAATCGACAACAAGAATGTTCTCGTCAGCATCGAACACCAATCCCGCAGGACGGTTCAACTGCCCTTCACCTGAACCGGTCTCACCGAAGCAAGATAGGAATTCGCCTTCTTTGTCGAACGCAGAAATCCTGTCGTTTGCCTCGTCTGAGATGTAAACGTTCTCCTCGGAATCGGAAATAATCGAAACCGCCCACTGGAGTTCACCCTCGGCATCGCCAACGGTTCCAAAATTGCCGAGATCCTCGTCATCAACGGTGTATTTGCGTACTACGACAGCACCCTCCTGGCGGTTCAGGATGTACATCCGACCGTCGGGCCCGAGCGTGAAATCGACCGGGTAGTTGGTGAGTCGACGCATTCCAAGCGACTTCAAGTACGGGAATCCCGCTCTCAGTAGTCCAAACGGTCGTGCCATAAAGAAACTCCAGAAGAAAACGGTTAGGCGGTCTTGAAAGGCTGTAATTGCTCATATTTACCGTGGACGATATCGACCGAATCAACGCTCATCCACTGTTCGAGCAAAGTCGCATAAACGCCACGGAAATCGAAGGTGTGCGAAAGGTCTTCGCCATTGGCATAGGTCTTGGGGTCGAGTGACGGGTACTCGGCATACAGGCCGCCTTCAACTCGGTCGCCAATGATGAACGCCCCGCCACCTGAGCCGTGATCGGTCCCGCTTCCGTTGTCCTGCACCCTGCGACCGAACTCGGTAAACGCGTAGATAACCACCTCTTGGGCGGCATCGTGCTCACGAAGGTCGTCCATGAAATCTCTTAACGCACCTGAAAGTTCCGACAGCAGATTCTCGTGGGCCGGCATCTCGATAGCATGATGGTCGTAGCCTCCATGCTGAACGTAGAAAATTCTGGTGCCGAGTCCCGCTATGTGAGTTCGTGCAACATCTCGCAAGCTCTTGGCGATCGGGTTGTCTTCGTACTCGACAGTCGATTCGTACTGACCCGGTACCTCCTGCAACCGATCAATGCCCGTAAGCACATCGTCGCCGGTCTGCTTCAGGTAGCTCATCGTGGCGCCGGTGCCGATTGCCGGCGTGTAGAAGCGCTTGAAGATGTCCATCGCTTCAGCACGGTCTGTCTCGACCTCGACTGACGTCATCAGGCCATAGGTGTCGAGATCACCAACGGAGGTCACACGCACCCCGGGTGCTGCCATGGCACGCGGCAACCCTCGTCCAAAACTCACACCTGTAAGAACGTTTTTTCCGTCGGGATCGATATCTCGGATCGCTTTTGCAAGCCAGCCTTCGGTCGAAATAATGAGAGGTTCAGCCGTGTGCATGATGTCCATCGCACGGAAATGCGACCGGTTGGAGTTCTCGTAGCCGATACCCTGAATAATCGCCACATCGCCCTTGTCGTACATCTCCTTCAACGGCGCAGCGGCAGGGTGGAAACCGAGCTCATCGTTGATGGTGATGACACAATCCTCATCAATCCGTACCGTCCTGCGATTGTCGTAGTAAATCCCAGACGTATACGGCACGAGCGTGTTCATGAAATCGTTGCCACCGGTCATCTGCAAGACCACCAGCACCGGCGCTTTTCCGTTTCCGTTTACAGTCATTCAGGGTGTCTCCTTAGAAAGGGCATTTGGGCAGTTAGGCGTATTGAAAATCGGGTGTTGAGACCATGAGGCGAAGCATGCGGACGACCCGTGACCGAGTTTCATAACTTTCGGTATTAGATGCGAACTGGATCAGTGCTTCACGAGTCGATTCTTCAACGTCGATCGGTCCAAGCGCATCGAGGGTGCTTGCCACGAAAGATTCGGGTGTGAAAAGCGAATCGCCTTCGACAAGTTGATCGATGATCTGCTTGATTCCGGGGGATAGCCCGTCACCGATCTGCTCGACTGCGAAGTTGACCCGCTCGGTGAGGTTGCCACCGTCGATCCACTCTTTTCCGGTGTGCCAACCTTCGACCGTTGGCGGATTCAAAAGTAGCTGACCCATGTTGAAAGTCGTGGTCTGAACATATTCGGCAAGACCAGGTCGGTAGTCCGTGTACTCGCCAGCCAGCATCAATATGCCGGCTACCAATTCAATTGGGCTCTTCACCTTTTTGAACCGAGCGTTCTTGAACGAGTCTGAGTTGAACATCACTCGAAGCACTTCTTTGATCTCACCGCCAGAATCCAGAAACGCTTTCGACATAGCGTCGATCAGTTCGGGATCCTGTGGAGGCAGGTCGTTCCACGTTGGAACCTGTGGCTCGTCGGCTACAAAGAAGTTGTAGAGGTGCCTTGAGATAAACGCGGCACAGGCGGGTTGCTTGACGATGATGTCGATGATGTCGCCGCCGTCAAGATTACCCTTGTGACCAAGAAACTCTTTTTCGCCGTTGTCATGGTCGTCCGCGTCGAACAGGAAGTCGGCCGGATAGTAGCCGTGAGGGTAGAGCGGCGGAGACTGGGCAAAGGTCCATCCGGTGAACGCTCGAGATGCGTGCTTGATGTCGATTTCGCTGTAGTTTCCGACTCCCAGCGAAAACAGCTCGAGAAGCTCCCTGCCCCAGTTTTCGTTAGGTTCTCCAAGATGGTTTTCGTTGTTGTCGAGCCAGTAAATCATCGCCGGGTCCTTGGCGATGCCCATGAAAATGCGGCGTATGTCGGACATTCCGTTCCGGCGGAACATTTCGATCTGGTTCGTCCCCGAAAGTATGTGTTCGTTCTTGATGAGCCCGGTTGCGAACACGCCATGCCAGAAAAGAGCCATCTTTTCCTGAAGTTGGTTTCGGGAATTGAGCATGCGATACAGCCAAATGGCCAGGTAGGCGTGCTGGGCTTCTCCGCCCATGTACCGCGTTAGTTCATCGTCGGGAATTCCGGTTTCTGGAGTGGGATTGAGTAGAAACTCGACCGTTTCTGCGTAATCCTGACCGGCAAGTTGGTCGATCTGATCCCGGGTGGCGCCGAATCCGACTCGGCGATAGAGATGGGCCAATAAAGCTGGATCTGTTTTCGATTCAACCGCTTTTGTGCTCAATTTTCGGAAACTCCCTGCTCGACATGGACCCAAACCATTTGCGCCATATGACTCTCGCGTATGTCATCGTGTCTTCGGCGTAGTCTAGGGCTGACCAGCGATAAGGGCAATACTTCCGAAGCGGACGTTACCCGTCCAGAATCCCGTTCAGCTCTTCCATCTCATCTGCGGTCAATCCCCAGTCGGCAGCTGCAGCGTTCTGGCTAATTTGGCCTGGTGAACTGGCGCCGGCGATCACAGAACTCACGGCCGATGTTCCCAGAAGCCATGCGAATGCAAGCTCGACCATCGTGTGGCCTCGCTTTTCGACGAACACTTCGAGTTGATCGAGAACATCGAAGTTGGCTTCTGAAAGTCGCTTGCCCTGTGCAGCAGGGGTGAGTGCCAATCGTGTGTTCTCTGGAACGGCTTCGTTACGGCGGTACTTGCCGGTCAGGAATCCGTGTGCAAGCGGGAAGTAAGGCAGTGTGCCAAGTCCGTATTTTTCGGAGACAGGCAATACGGCTCGCTCAACGCCGCGTTCGAGCATCGAGTACTCGGGTTGTGAGGAGATAAACGATGTGTAGCCGTGGTGCTTGGCTGTCCACTGCGCATCTGCGATGCGCCACGGATCGAAGTTTGAAAGCCCGATGTACCGCACCTTGCCGTCTCGAACCATGTCATCGAGCGCCCTGAGCGTCTCTTCGATCGGGGTCTCGGGATCCTGCTTGTGTATCTGGTACAGATCGACGTAGTCCGTTTGGAGGCGTCGTAACGAACCCTCAAGTGAATCCATAATGTGCTTGCGAGAGCCGCCTTTACCGTGGGGGCCGTCTTCCCAGAGCATGCCGAACTTCGTTGCGATCAGTGCTTCGTCTCGTCGATCCACCAGCGAACGTCCGATGATCTCCTCGGAGTTGCCATGCGAGTAGATGTTCGCGGTGTCGATGAGGTTTATGCCTTCATCGAGAGCGGCGAAGATCACTTCACGTGCTTCCTTAAACTCCATACGACCGCCGAAGTTGTTGGTACCAAGACCAATAACGCTGACTTCAAGTCCGGAGTTTCCAAGGTGTCGATATTTCATAATTCAACTCTTAAGTTCGGGATTTACGTACGCGGCGCATTATCGTGCTGAACGAACTCGGGGAATTATAGTTGGGGTTTTGGGATGACGGGGGCTATGCGATGGCATTGACGGTCGGCTGTCATTGCGAGGAGGAACTTAGCCTGCCCTGAGCCTGTCGAATGGATGGCAGCACCCCGAATCGCCCCGCCACCACGCTGAGCACTCTCCCATTGTCATGCTGAACTTGATTCAGTATGACAGTGCTGGCCAATCTCTCCTCCACATCTAAAACATGACTCTCGAACAACTCGTAATAGGACTCATTCGCATCGCTGGATCGTTGCCGGTGCTGCGATGGGCGTTTGCGGGTGCGCTGATTGCGATAGTCGTCGATTTTTCCGACCTGTTCTTCAGGGCGTGCTTGATCTGGGCGGTTTACGTAACTACCAGGTCTTCGATAAGTGGCTCGACCTCGTCTACATGCTCACGTTCCTGTGGGTGGCAAATAAGTGGGTAGGCCCAGATCGAACGATCGCCATCGGCCTGTTTGCGTTCAGGATGATCGGCTTCGTGGCGTTCGAGCTAACCCAGCCACGGCCGGTGCTTCTCGTGTTTCCTAACGTGTTCGAGTTCTGGTTTGTGTTTGTAGAGATCAGGCAGCACTACTGGCCGAACTACGAGATGACCCGCTCTCGAATCGTGCGCTGGCTTCTGATCGTGCTCGTATTGAAGCTTGGCCAGGAGTGGGTGCTTCACGACGGTCAGTACCTCGACAGCTTCACATTGTTCGAAGCGGTCGAAGCGATTTGGGATTTCGTGATTTTCTGGAGATAGACGTCGCCCGCATCACCAAACCCCGGCGTCGCCCTCTCTTCGGGGATCTGATGCAGCGAACAACGTGCCGTTTTCAAGATCGACCTGAATTGCACCCACGCTTCCATCTCCACCCCAGTTACCTCTCAATTCAACCGGGTGACCACGCCTCGCAAGACCCTCGATCACCGCTTCGCCTGCCCGGTCTTCGATCCAGAGCGAGCTTTCATCCCGCCTGATCACGAACGAGTTGGTGCCCAGCTGGTTGTGCGTCCAACGAGGACCGTCTATCGCCTCAGCCACGTTCAAACCGTAGTCGAAAACGCTTGTAACTATCTGCAGGTTGGTCTGCACCTGCGTATCGCCACCCGGCGTTCCGTAAACCAACTCTAGTTTTCCTCCCTGCTCGACCGGGGCGGAAAAAACCATCACAGGATTCATCGTGTGACGAACTCGCTGGCCGGGGTTAAGGAAGTCGATGTGGTCAGGATCAAGGTGCCAGTAGGTCATGCGATTGTTCAGGAGAACTCCAGTCGACCCGGCGATCACCTGCGATCCGTACGTAGCCTGGATGCTCTGTAGCTCTCCGACAGAGTTGCCCCAGCGATCGACAACACAGAAGTGCGTGGTGTCGGATCCGGCATTGTGGAGCCGCCCGCCTATACGGTGTTTCTTCGATGACTCGGGGGATCGGCTCATATACGCCCATGGATCGCCTTCATCGACAGTTTCCGCAGCGTGCCCAATATCGATGAGTTTCGCTCGCTCTGCAAGATATTCGGGATTGAGTAGTCCTTCGATCGGCACATCGACATAGTTGGGATCTGCCATGTAAGCCTCGCGGTCGGCGAACGCCAGCTTCTTGGCCTCGATCATCAAGTGTGTGGACTCAGGAGTCATGTACCCGTACTCGTTGTGGTCAAACTGCTCGAACATCCCCAGTTCTTGCAGCAGCACGTGACCGCTCGAGTTAGGTGGCGCTTCGTACACCGTACGCCCGCGGTAATTGACCGAAATGGCTTCCTGCCATTCGACTTTGTGGCGCTTGAGATCCTCGTACGTAAGCAGGCCATCGCTTTCTTCTGAGAATCGGGCGATCTCACGGGCGATGTCACCCTCGTAAAAAGCGTCTCGACCCTGATCGGCAATAAGCTTGAAAGTACGTGCCAGATCAGGATTTCTGCGAATCTCGCCGGGTTTCAGCCATTGGCCGTTAGGAGCGAATACCGGTCCGGAGGTTGCAGAGCTTCGGAGCACGGGGTTCTTAGCACTTTGGATCGACTGGAAGGCTGAGACCGGAACACCGTCTTCGCACAATTCAACCGCCGGCTCCAGGCACTGCGCAAGCGGCAACGTGCCGTACTTGCCGTGGGCAGCAAGCAGCGCATCGAGAATGCCCGGTACAGAAGTGGCAAGAATGCCGGTAACCGGTATGCCTTTTGAATACCTGCCGGCTGTTGCCGCCATTGGAGCTGCACCAGTTCCGTTTACGACATCGATTTTTTGACTCCCCGCCATATGGATCATCACGAATCCATCTCCGGCAATCGATGAGCCCTGCGGTTCGGCAGGGCCAAGTGCAAATGCAACTGCAATTGCGGCGTCGACGGCGTTGCCGCCCTGGTGGAGTATCCGCATCCCGGCCTGGGTCGACATCGTGTGATTGGAAACCACAGCGCCCTTGGTGCCGATCTTGGGTGGTCGGTATGCCTCGCCGATCAAGCCGTGCGGTGAAAGAGTGCTGTCCATAAGTAAATGCCGTGCCCGGTTCCTGTTGAAATTCGAAATTTCCGGAAGTCTAACAGCGACTTCACCATTCCTTTACCAACATCCCCCTAAGCAACACTCTAAATTCGCTTGACGAATTGCTCGGTCTGAGCGTCAATAGAAACGTTAGGATCGTGTACATGCTGAGGGGGGGGAACCGTGGCATGATCGCAGTTGCGAGGGGAAGATACGGTTCTGTCAGAACTCAGCGCTCACCATGAAACCCAGCCGACCTAAATATAGGATTCATCCCTGTATTTAAGCTGACAGCTCGGTCATTAGAGTCGACCACTTGTTGGTGAAGATCTTCCTTCGAAC
>Ga0302132_10002668_pt1 | contig 10182 bp, 11 predicted proteins | sample CB9_321_MG_FD_203113 | JGI IMG/M metagenome (GOLD analysis project Ga0302132, IMG submission 203113) | Marine microbial communities from Western Arctic Ocean, Canada - CB9_32.1 | ecosystem: Environmental > Aquatic > Marine > Oceanic | place: Canada: Western Arctic Ocean | collected 2017-09-19 | reverse complement strand
CAGATGCTGGAACAGTCAAAGATACCTTAGGCATGTCCATGTCGGTATTTACTCGTGCAATTGAGGCCGCACCAGTAACATCCCGGTTCCACATGCCGGTAAATTCATTGTCGTCCGTTGCCCATTGTTCCGAAAGATATTGGAAATAATCAGATCTATAAGCATTCGACACGGTATGAACATTAAATAATCCCATATCGCTCTTTTATCTCCATCTAGAGTTGTATTGTACCACCATTTGACCTGAATTAGATTCCACGAACATACCCTATTACATTACAAGTTTCACCATCTGTATTGTTTCTAAAACTAATATTATGTTTAACTATATGACGTAAACTGATGGCATTTGCTACCCCAGCCTTTAGGACATAGCCTACGGCAACACCTGAATTCGTAGCAGTGCGATTAAAATCAATTACTGCATCATTGGTTAATGAATATAAGTAAATGTCATGAATTTCAGAAATTGATGGCTCACGAATGGACACTGAAGCGTCCGTTGTACCCATCCAACGCGAAAATCTCTCAAGAAGAGGATCTACAAAGGTCGTAACCTGGGACGTGGGAGGATTAGGATCATGAACACCAGCCATTCCCATCACATAGGCCCAAGAAGGCTCAATTTGCACGTCATCCACAAGATAAGTGATATTTTGCTGAGTATTCGTAACTACATAAAATGATAATGTGGAGTTATCAACAGTTACTTGATGATTAACAGTTACTCTACCAGTCCAGTCATTAGCCATCGTAACTGCAGGACTATCAGAGAAAGTAGTGCCATCATCACTGGTAGCACGACCAATCACTGTTCCACCACCACTTCTACGCACATAAGCCGAACACGAATACCACCCACGCGGCAAATTTGTAAGACTATAATACGCACCCTCATAAGCAGCCGTATTGGCAGTAACACACCGCATACTATATGTCCCAGTACGTGGGGTAGTAGTCTGCCGAGTCATCGTTGAGCCACTAGCGGTCCAACCGGTAGGAGGGGTTCCAAGCTCCATACTAGGATTAGTGACTAGATTTAAAGCCGGTGGAGTATTACTCTCCAAATTAATTAGATCTTCAGCAGTATTAGCAGACGCTAGAGTCTTATTAATAGGAATAAACTTCGAGAGTGTGCCGACAGACTCTCGAACTGTCCTAAACTCATGCTCGGAAAAGCGGTACTCAAATCCTCGGTCTATTGGCATTGCAAAACTCCGTTAATACACATAAAGACTAAATTATCTTCCCCAAATAGCCCCAACTATACGGCCATTTCCAGAAGTTGCCCGAATCACTGAAATGGAACCCTTAAGGCTAATTCCAGTATCTGAATATCCAGTACCTGCCGGAATCAACATTGACATACCATCAGTAGTGGCATCCTGACCAAAATTTACATATAAATCATTTTTATCAACAATGAATGTTATATGAGTGGCCTCTTCCATATAATCCGATACATCTAAAACTGTAGTAGCATCTTCGGTTGATGTGGTCAATGAGAAGGGTCGAAAAGCCTCATTAGGCTGGCTCAACTCCATAGTGGATTTAAGCCCATGTGTACTTCCCGATTGAATAGACATTAACGTCCCCAAACTCCACCACGAATTCTTCCATTGGTTGTTCCAGCTCTCATCACTGAGATGACTCCAGTTACCCGAACTTGATCTTCAGTGTAACCAGTTCCAGCCGGGATGAGCATTGAATTACCATCACTGGTGGCTGCTCCACCAAAATTAACATATAAATCACCTAATTCAACAACAAATGTAACACGATTAGCCTCTTCCATGACTGTAGACACATCTAATACTGTCGTTGCAGTGGCATCAGTTGTAGTTGTAGTGAAACCCTGAAATGAGGGTAATGGTTGTACAAGTTCAATCTGTGTTCGTAGTTTTGGTGCAGCCATTAATCGTCTCCTGAAAGCTTCTGCAATGTGGAAGAATCCACATAGAAAAGCTTAGGTGGCCCAATATGAGGATGCTTAAAGCCAACTATGGGTAGTTCATGATTATCAAAATGAATAGCCCCAAAGTTATATTTTCCCACTTTATTACGTTTTATACGTGAGCTAAATAAAGAGGCTAAGTTACTTAAAAGACTCATTTAACCCTCAGTGAATACACCAAGTTTTTCTCCAATCTCAGTCCATTCCTTTTTAGTACATTTACCATCACCAAGAACTCCCATAAAGGTATCAATAAAATCTTTACGGTTCTCAGCGTTCTGTAAACACTTCAATATAGCCGAACCTATCTTAATTCCTTGCAAAAGCTGAAACATCCTATCCTCCTAAACCAAAAAAAGGGTAGCCAGCAATGGCTACCCTCATAAAAGGCAAAAATCCTCAAAAATGAAAGTAGCCGAGCTGACTCGTACTACCTGAACCTATTAAATTGTAAAACTAATAACCGACTGCCATTACCCTAATCTTGGCTCCGCCGATATTTACACCCGTGGCAACAATACTAGGGCCAACTGCCGCCAAATCAGCAGGACCCAAATGGGTTACTACTATTTTTTCATTTACATAGTCATATGTAAAGGTATAACCCAGATCAGCGGCAGTAGTTGCTGTAGCAGTTCCACTAACAGATTGAGGAGACATCATAATGATATCAAAACCTCGAAGACCCAAATCTGAAGGAGCGAAGGCATCACCAGTCGCTACAACAGTGCCGGTTGCTTCTATGTCTGCAGTAACAATTCTTTTGTTACCGAAAACGGTTTCGTGAATTATAGTCGATGCAAAAGTAACAGCCATTTTATACTCCTCTCACTAGATACCGCCAATCCCACCCTCGGAGGTTTCCCTCGTACTTCTAGCAAGAAAAAATTTATATATTTATAAGACCATAGGGGAGCCTGAATAAACTGACTCCCCTATGAAATAAGTGACTTAGAAGCCTAAAATTAGGCGTTTAGGTCAGTAATCTTGGCGTTGGTGTCCAAACGCAAAGCTCTCAGTTCACCAATGGTGTAGAAGAGTCCACGAAGAACAAACGCATTTGCCTGGAAGAAGTCACGGTTGTCGATATACTGCGTAGGAGCAGCGATAGCAACTTCCATGTACCGCGTATCCATGACATACACGTTAGAACCAAGGTTACCATCAGCAGCCGTGAACGAACCCTGAACATCAGGATCCACGATTACTGGGATACCACGATAAGTAGCTACCTGGAAACCAGCGTGGGAACCTGGGAGGGTAGACTCGTCGCCGACTTTGACAACAAATTCGCCCCAGTCCAGATAACGTTGCTGAGCTTGCAGCAGGGAAGATAGACGGTCAAACTGGTCATAACCCATCAGAATTACGTCAGGGTCAGCACCGTTTACACGAACCTCACGGATGGCTTGGTCGAGAAGAGACAGAGTCAAGTTCCGACCCACACCACTGTTACTGAGAACAGTAGCAGCAGAAACGTGTCCACCAGCAGCACGAGTAGCTTGGTTATATACGTCTACGCCGTTAGTAACTGTCACACCGGCAACGTTACGAGCATCTTGTTCGACAATGTCGTCAAGAGAGGTAAAGCCAGCGCGGCTCTTTATGTAAAGAATCTCGCCATCAGTCAAAGATCCACCACCTGTCCAGGTAGCATCACCAGCAGCATCAAGGCCAGAGTACGTAAGAGCGGTATCACCAATGGTGGTTCCACCGAAGGTGTCACCAACACGGAAAGTGTTACCAGCAGAAATTACTTCACCAGTACCAGAGGCACCAGAAGTCGAGGAAATGGTCATCGAGCGAAGCAGGAGTTCCTGGTTCAACTCTTTGATGTGGTCCCTAGCAGCAGCTTCCTGCTCAACTGCCAGGTTATCCCCCATACCACCCTCAAGACCGCTCATGATCTGGGACTTGAGTGAAACACCGAAGTCAGTGGCAATGATACGAGGAGCAGAGTCCACGTTGACATAATTGCTGACATCAATGGTAGGGATTGAACCAGTCTCAGTGACAGGTCGAGAACGACCATCACCACGATCAGAACGAAGCCTCCAACCAGTTGTGGGACCCCATTGAACCTTTCGTAGGATGTTCCAGAAACGAGTCTGGTTGTTCAGTGCGTCCCAGACCTTCCGGCCATAGGTCGCTGTGAACACATCGGAGACTTGCAGATAGGTCTGTTTAGCAAAATAGCCAGGTGGCATCAGGGAAGAACGCATGTTACGTTCTGCAGATGAAATATACTGAGCTATGCTAAGATCATTGGATGTAGTCATTACTTCCTACCCCCTTTTGTAGGATAGTAGTACAGGGTGTGGGGAGTAAGCTCACCAGTTTGGTTACGCATACCATTTACCAGTTTAAAGTGGCCCCGCAGATCAGAAGCATCCGTGCGACTGGTAATCTCTTCGATACCATTCACAAACTGCTCTTGACCCTCTTCCTCTGCACTCTTTTGGAAGGAATCGCCTTCCACTCCAATACGACGGTCAGGCATCTCGAAAGAAGTCTGATCTTCAGACTCTGAACCAAGGATGGATGAACCTTCCTTAGTCAAAGGAGTCATAGTGTCGCCACGAGAAGGATTGAGGTTGAATTGCTTCAAACCGCTTTTAATTCCATCACGAACTTGAGCATTTACAGATTTCTTAAGACCACTAATCTCGGCTTGGATAGCAGTATATTCCTGCTTCTCCTGTTGACGAGATGAAAGCAATCCCTTGATATCTTTCAGCAGGGCATTGACACCATCGGCACTACGTGCCATATAATTTTTCTCCATATCTTCGACTTCCTCGTCGTCTTCACCCAAGAAGTCATCTTCGCCATTGCTGTCTTCGCCGATGTTGTCAACAATGTCTTCAACACCGTCTTCCATCATGTCTTCTTCTTCTTCTTCATGATGGTCTTTAGCCAGGCCACGGTTATCATTCTGACCTTCGCCAGGATAACTGTATCCTCCAGCTCCGTGCATTCCGTCAGCCCGTGGGCCACCAGCCTGCACCGGCTGTCCGTCCACCATATGCTTTGCGAAATCAGCCAAAATGGCCTCAAGATCGCTCTTATGGAGGTATGGGTCTGTGCCTTGTGCGGCAGCCTTAGAAGACTTTGTTCCCTGTGAACCGTGGGAATCTCGGCCTACTGTATCGCCACCACTCAAAGGATTTAATTTTCCTACCCAGTCACTCGGAAGGTCTTTTCCGGTAGCATCTTCGCCACGAACATGAGGAGGATAATTTACCCCATACTCTTTGACGATATACTCTCGGAGTGCCTTCAGAATGGGCAGAAGTTCTGTGGTATTTGAAGCCATACATGCCCTCCTTTTAGGACTCATATCCATTTATAATATAATAAAATATTATAGGTGTCTATTTTTTACCAAAAATTGGTAATAATTAAATTCTAGTTTTTAAACTTGAGTCAAATTCTAATTGATTAACGTCATAACATTCAGGACATATCATTGGATCAGGCTTTTGAAGAACATCTGTTATATAAGACTTAGGATTCATTGGAGTCACACAAAGAGTAACCTCATAAATCTCTAAATCACCGACTTCAGTCCAACAGCTACCATGCTCACATTTAATTTCTTTAGATTTAGCATTACCAGCGATAGAGAATCCTCTCATACCACCCCGCAAAACCTCAGCCATTGCCTTTCTAGAAACTTCTAAATCAGTTCTAAAGGCAGCAACCACAAATAAACCTTCGGGCCGAACCTCAGTTCTCCACTCTTTCCCATCTTGATCAACAAATCGACGAATAATTTGACCAACTTGAATGCCTGAGTGGAATATATTCATATTAGCAAACTCTTTTTTACCCATAAAGTTCACTAATGCTCGTCGCATTCCATCCAAACTAATCCGATGACCCTCACGGTCTACAATATAATAATTACCCCAACCGGCAACCACCAAGGTGCGCCCTGTATCCATTTTTTGTATAGAATTTTCAGTTAAAATTTTGAATAAATCGGATTCCCCTAAAGATTCAGGAGAATCTCCTTTTTTCATAAAGTGAGATGTTAAATCTTGAGATACAGAAGATAAATTAGTATATTGTTCTGCTGCAGAGTCATTTACACTGCGAAGACGATTATCTTCATCGATGAATTTACGTCCTACTAACTCATGTTCTGGTTTCTGTGAAATCTGAGTAGGGCTGTACCTATCAGACTTATCCTCATCATCTGCAATCACATAACTGTTAGCATATCCCTCACCAATAGGTTGCTGTGATGAAGGAATCTCATGTAATTGGTCAGAAGCACGTTGCTCCCCTTCCCCTTCCTCAGAATCACCAGGTTTATGACGTTCTACAGTTCTTAGTGGCCGAGTGTCATCATCCTGAGGATATGGAAGCTGTGATATTCCTTCATAGGAACCAGCATCCATAGAATCTTTATTCAAAGAAGATTTATCCAAACCCTCTTGACCATTTCCACCATCTTTACGTCTTGTACCCCGACCACCAGTAGCCGTAAAGGTTGGATCTCCACCACTTCCACCAGTAGTTAGTGCTGTCCCTCCACCAAAACTCCCACTAGTTCCAACACCAGCACCACCATCACCTCCACCACCCCCGTCGCCTCCACCACCCCCATCCTGTTTCATCATATTCGGAGGAGTACGATCTTTTTCACTTAAATCAGAATCATAATCGGAAGGCTGTGGATCAGAAGCATATCCGGTTGAGAGAGCCTCTAGGGGATCCATAGGTTGGATTCCCGCTGCACTTCCATCTCCGCCGCCTTCAACACCCTGACCGCCTGCACCACCTGATGCCTTACTGTTTATATGCTCGGCATCTTTAAAATCTGGAGGCAAGTCGATGACAGCCCCAGAACTAAATGCTTGTGTTCCAGTGCCAGTTTCCGCACTGGAAAGAGCTTCTCGTCCGTCTGCATCAGGATCTATAGGCTTTTGTGCCTCTTCAGGATCATTAGGATACTGTAATGCCAGTTCAGCCTCTTTTAGCTCCTGAACTCGATCATTGTGATGACCTAAACCCGAATTAGGTGTCTCAGGGTCATCAACCCCAAGTCCACCCTCATTTGATTCTTTGTCCAAACCATCTGAAACCTTAGAAGGTTTTGCAGGACCTACATTACGATCCAGCGATGTTCCAGTGGCTGGTGCAGGTGCCGTGTGAACTGGGCCGGGAGCTGGCTGTGGTCCAACAATGACATCAGGTTTTGGTTTACTAAAAAGACCCTTTTCAAACTCAGCAGCAACTTCTGAGCCTCTAATACGCCCAGAACTCTCTTCCTGACCCTTCTCATCTGTATCAGACATCTGCGCGGCAGCATCAGCACCCACACTACCCACTGTATCAACCACTTTCCCAGCAGCACCCGCAACGGCACCACCAACAGCCCCAGCAATGGCGGCGAGTGGTAGAATCTTTTCAATCTCTCCACCACCCTGACCCCGCACTTCACGAAGTTTATCGATTCCTTCTTTGTCATCATCTTCTCGAAGCTTCACTTTTCGAGAAATATTAGGCTCCCCGGCTGATTGAAACGGATCACCTAAATCAGAATAGTCCCTTTGCTTAGTAAAGACTTGCCACTCACCAGAAGATTTAACTAATTGAATCTCAATACCATCTGTATCATCATTCTTAGCTAAAATCTGATAGCCCTCTTCCGCACCATAGGGGATAAATTCCCGCATCACCAAATTAGGCTGTCTAGAATCAGAAAGCTTATTAGCCGGGGATTCTAAATTATCTTCACTGGTATAAATTAAATCTTTACTCACGTCTTTCTGAACCCCATCAATGTGTTCATGCTCTTCCTCATGTTCCGCTTCTTCCCACGGTTGATGAGAAAGATGTGCCCACTCTTCATTTTTCTCAGCCATCGGAAGAGATTCAAACCAATCACACATCATCTCTTCTTTAACTGGTAAATCTATTTTGGTACAGAAACCACCGGCAGCAAAAAAGATACATGTATGACATTCTTCGTTCTCTTTCTCAGATGGTCGATAATTAACAGCTTTGAGGATGTCATAAGTGTTCATTTTTTGTTTAACAATATTTTTAAAATTATTAATATTGAATTCTTTTTCAAAAGTAATTCCGTCCAATGAACTAGCTAACCGCTCATGTCCAATAGCGGCTAACATTTCACGCACATGATCATTCCGAGCCTGAAGAATTTCCCTTAAAGCGGCAAAGGACGGATCTGTACCACGATCTACATCATCTTTTATCTGAGCAATCTGATCATAGTACATAGAAGTAGCATCACTTCCATCCTTACCAGCATATAAGTTAGCTCCATCTAGACGAACAAAAAAGACACCATCCTTATGAGATAACTCAATAGCATGATTCTTATCTTGGTAAAGACTAATTACATCGACATCCTCAAGCTCTTTGACTAAAAAGTCTAAAGTATTGAGAATATCGGAATTAAAAGTATGGGGCATTTTCACTTCCAGGTATTCCCCCAGCTTCCTGTCTCCCTTGGCGCAAGAAGGATGTCTCATTCACACCTTGAGGATTTTCAGGAACAGCAAGACCAGTTGCAGGGGCTGCTTCCCCATGGATCACACCTTTTTCAATACCCTCTTCCTCATCATGCTCAGAAGACTTCTGAGCTTTAGCCTTGTCTCAATCACAGTCCTCATCACCAGGGCCAGGGCTATGTCCATCGGCTGACAATCCCAATCCCGACATTCCCCCACCACCACTACTATTTTCGGGCATCTCTAAATCTTGAGATTTTCCCCGTTCCTCAATGATATCTTTTGCAAAATCAGTAAAGTCACCCATTGAGAAATAATCTGATTCATAATATAAAAAGGCACTTAAAATGCCAGGTTCTGATACACCTTCAACATTTTTTGCAAAATTCATACTAGCGTCCCACCAGTCATTAGTTGGTCGAGTAGCTCGATCAGTCAACATTTTATACACTAAAGTTCCCTTGACCAAATCATCCACAGTTAAATCAATATCCAAATCAAAAGATTCTAATATAGTAATATCATCAACTATACGAATTGAATCACTTTTCTTCAATTCACGGTCAACAGCAGCCCAAATCTTAAGCATATCAACCGATTGTTCATGAACCCCTAGATATTCTTTACTCATAGGATCACTCACCCCTGTCACACCTTGAGGAGGTTCAGTGCTGACTGGGGGAGGAGCTGGGGCTTCAGCCTGTTTCTCAATATCATCCCCAATATCTGAAATCTTTCTCTGCCGCAGGAAAGGTTCAGCGATGCTCTCCCCAGCATCTCGGTTTCCTGTTTCAGGGGGAAGATTAGTGTTTTGGTCATATTCTTTTTCCGTATCTTCCATTACAACCATTCCCCGATTTTCATCCTTGTTGCCAAATGTTCCGCCACCTACGTTCTCATTGCCAACAGTAGACTGTTTTTCTACATCATTCTCAGATTTATAGGGATCATCCCCCTCAGCACCCTCAACACTAATATGAACCTTAGGTGGTTCAGCAGACTCATGGTCAGCAGTATGCCACGCCTGAACATCAGGACACCAATGGTCTACTTCATCTTTGATTAAAACGGAATTTACTGAATCAGAAGATTTCTCAATTGAACCAATGATTTTAGTCAAACCATCCAAAAAATCTCCGTCAATGTCACTCTGAGACATTTTGCCAGACCTCCTGAGGGGATACTAATAGTACAGGCGTTTGATAATCATTACACAAATAAAAGACAACAGATGAAGTCGGTCCTCGCATATCCATTATTTTAAATATTGGAAATAACTCAATATCTACGATTTGAACAGCTTCTTTATCTACAGCCAACCAGCGATTCGGATAATTGTCAGTCAATTCAACCCGATTCTCCATAACCCATTTAATATTAGCTGACCGTTGTACTTCAACCTCTGCAATCATTTTTACCTTACCTACTTCCCTTTTAATTTTAGATAGAACCATTTATTCAATCTCCAGTAAATCCAACTATAAAACACTCATAGAGATAATACCATAATTGAGGTTATTTGAGAGATTGACCCGTTATGCTAACCGTCACCACCATATAAATCTATTCCAATATCCCTGAAGCATCATAACCACCACTGGTGGTTCCACCACCACCTCAAGCCTCTTCAATATGGTTGGGATCTCCCCTCTTATGACCACATTTCAGATCACCTTTCCCAAGATACTTATCAATTGACTTAATAAGCATTGACTCTTCCGATTTATCATCTGAGAGAAC
>Ga0302132_10002666_pt1 | contig 10185 bp, 8 predicted proteins | sample CB9_321_MG_FD_203113 | JGI IMG/M metagenome (GOLD analysis project Ga0302132, IMG submission 203113) | Marine microbial communities from Western Arctic Ocean, Canada - CB9_32.1 | ecosystem: Environmental > Aquatic > Marine > Oceanic | place: Canada: Western Arctic Ocean | collected 2017-09-19 | reverse complement strand
TTTGGACATCGCGGGGCGCCTATTCGAAGTGGGGCATGTGCCTCGCCCGCACTGACCCCGAGGTGCCCAAGCACCGCGGCCTCACGATGTTCGCCGTCGACATGGACGACCCGGGTATCGAGGTCCGTCCCCTGGTCCAGGTCAACGGCGACCGACACTTCACCGAGGTGTTCGTGTCCGAGGTCCGCGTTCCGGACTCCGACCGGATCGGCGACCTCGGCGCGGGGTGGGGGATCACCGTCGAGACGCTCGCCCATGAGCGGGCATCGCTTGGCGGCCGGTCCTTCGGCGGCTCCGATGAGAACGAGGGAGCGGTTCCCGGTTGGCTGGTCGGGCTCGCTGCTTCCGGCCGACTTGCCGACGCGGTGGCCCGCGATCGTGCGATGCGCTCCTATGTCCTGGAGCGGGTCAACAGGTTCACCACTGCCCGAGCCGCTGCATTTGCGAAGGATGGCGTCCCCGGTCCGGAGGGTTCCGGCGCCAAGCTCCGCAGCGTCGCCGCCTTCAAGTCCAGGGCCTACCTGGTCAAGGACCTCTCTGGGGCGGTTGGGATGCTCGACGAGTCGCCGGGACACCTGGCCTTCCTCACCGCACCGTCGATGTCGATCCGCGGCGGTACCGACGAGGTGCAGCGCAACATCGTGGGAGAGCGGGTGCTGGGCCTGCCCGCCGAGCCCCGGTTGGACAAGGACGTCCCGTTCTCAGAACTCAGGAAGGGCCGCTGAGGGGATCAGCCCCCGTTGGCCGTCGAGACCGGCTGGTCCGGGTCGCCGGAGGCCTCGCGTGGTGGGTCAGGTTCGACGTATTCGATGGTGATGGTTCCTCCACGGGCAGATGTCAGTGTGGCTGTCGAGCCCTCGACGACAACCATGAGCTCGCCGCTAAGGACCTCGAACAGGCCGAACCAGTCGGCACGGTCGACGCAGGCCATCTCGGTGATGCCGATTGGGCCGATGTCGACGCGGTCGTCCCCGATGTTCAATTCGCCGAAGAAGTTGTTGCAGCCGGCGTTTCCCGTGATCCGGTCATCGCTTCGAAAAGTCACAGACGCTTCGTGTGGACGGTCGGGTTCGACACCATCGACACCGGTGAGGCCGACGACACGCCACTCGACGTCGATCAACGGGGCGATCCCACCGCCCGTGCCGGATGAGGAGCAGGCGGCGGCGAACAGCAGGAAGGTGAGGGCCAGGTGGCGCATCAGGTTCTCCAACGTAGGGGTCTGCGGGGTCTGACGTTGCGAACGCCGGTCCCGGTTCCTGACTGGGGCATGATCTCGCCATGCGCGCGGTGGTCATCGAGTCGTACGGCGGTCCGGAGGTGCTGGCGATCTGCGAGGTCCCGGCTCCGGAGCCCGGGCCCGATGAGGTGCTTGTCGACGTGGTCGCCAGTGCCCTGAACCGTGCGGACCTGCTCCAGCGCATGGGTCTCTACCCGGGGCCGTCCATGGAGTATGAGGTTCCGGGCCTCGAGTTCGCCGGGCGGGTCGCCTCCGTCGGGGAGGCCGTCGGGCGATGGTTGGTCGGCGACGAGGTCATGGCGATCACCAGCGGTGGAGCGCACGCTGGGCAGGCCGTCGTCCACGCCGACCAGGCGATGGCGGTGCCCGCAGGGATGTCGTTGGCGGACGCCGGCGCCCTACCTGAGGTCTTCATCACCGCCTGGGACGCGCTCGTCCTCCAGGGGGGCCTGCAACCTGGAGGGATGGCGCTCGTCCATGCCGGGGCCTCCGGCGTCGGTACCGCCGCGATCCAGCTCTGCCGGTCAATGGGGGCCGAGGTCGTCGTGACCGCCTCAGGTCCGAAGTGCGCCGCCTGCACAGAACTCGGGGCCTCGCTCGCCGTCGACTATGCGACCGACGACTGGCTGGCTGCTGTGCGTGACCACACCGGTGGCCGTGGGGTCGACGTGGTGCTCGACGTGGTGGGCGGCGACTACCTCGATCGCAATGTCGACGCCCTGGCCGTGGGCGGCACGATCGTGCAGGTCGGGGTCATGGGCGGTGGAAAGGCCACCTTCGGCCTCGGCAAGCTGCTCCCCAAGCGGGCGACGATCGTGGGCACCGTCCTGCGCGGCCGTTCGCTCGACGAGAAGGTGGCGGTCAGTCGGGCGTTTGCCGACGAGGTCGTGCCACGCTTCGAGGAAGGAACGCTGCGGGTGGTGGTGGACCGCCGCTTCGACCTGGACGACATCGCCGCCGCACACGTCCACATGGAGGGCAACGCCAACGTCGGGAAGATCGCCCTCGACGTACGGTCTGGTTGAAGGGCCGCTCAGCGCTCGTCGATCGGGACGACGTCCCGGGTGGCTTCGCCCGTGTAGAGCTGGCGGGGTCGGGCAATGCGGGAGTTCTGCGTGAGCATCTCGTCCCAGTGGGCCAGCCAGCCCGGCGTGCGACCGATGGCGAACAGCACCGTGAACATCTCGACCGGGAACCCCATCGACTGGTAGATGAGCCCCGAGTAGAAGTCGACGTTCGGGTAGAGCTTGCGCCGGACGAAGTAGTCGTCGGCCAGCGCCACTTCTTCGAGCTTGAGCGCCATGTCGAGCAGCGGGTTCTTGCCGGTCACCTCGAAGACCCGGTGGGCGGTCTCCTTGATGATCTTCGCCCGCGGGTCGTAGTTCTTGTAGACGCGGTGGCCGAAGCCCATGAGGAGCTGCTCGCCGGTCTTGACCTTGGCGACGAAGTCGTCGACTTGGTCGTAGGAGCCGATCTCCTCGAGCATCCGCAGGACGGCCTCGTTGGCACCGCCGTGACGGGGACCGGAGAGGGCGCTGCAGGCTGCCGAGAGCAAGACGTAGGGATCGGCATGGGAACTCCCGACCGCGCGGGCGGTGGTGGTGGAGCAGTTCTGGCCGTGGTCGGCGTGAAGCACGAACAGCAGGTCGAGCGCCCTGGTCAACACCGGATCGACCTCGTAGCCGCCTTCGGCGGGCCGGAACATCATGGAGAGGAAGTTCGAGGTGTAGGGGAGGTCAGGGTCGGGCTGGACATACGGGTTGCCGACGCTGCGGCGGTAGGCGCTGGCCGCCAGGGTGGGAATCTTGGCGAGCAGGCGGATCATCTGCGATCGACGGACGGTGGGATCCTCGACGTCCTTGCCGTCGGGGTAGAAGGTCGACAGCGCGGCAACGCTTGAGACCAGCACGCCCATGGCGTGGGCGTCGTCGCGGAAGCCCTCGAGGATCCGCTTATGGAAGTTCTCGTGGATCGAAGCTGATTCGGCGATCTCGTCGGCGAAGCCGTTGAGCTGGGGTCGGGTCGGGAGTTCGCCGAAGAGCAGCAGGTGGGCGACCTCGAGGAAGGTGGACTGCTCGGCGAGCTGCTCGATCGGGTGGCCGCGGTAGCGCAGGTAGCCGGCGTCGCCGTCGAGTTCGCAGACGGCGCTGGCGGCGCCGGATGTGTTGCCGAAGGAGGGGTCGTGGAAGTACACGCCGGGGAGCAGGTCGGCCCATGCTCGGGCGTCCACGGTGCCGTTGACGATCGGGACCTCGACGCTCGCACCGTTCCGGTTGTCGGTGAGTGTGATGCTCTCGTTCACGGGCGGTGGCCTCGAATCACGCAGGGACAGATCGGAATTCTTCGTTGACTTTTCGACTCTACCGGGCACCGTCGGGTCGATAACAGCCTGACCGTGGTCGAAAAATATGGATTCTTCGCAATCGGACGTAATCCACCCGGTTCGCGACGCTCCGGCCCGGGCCAACGCCCGAGAATCTAGAGCGGTGTGTTGTCGTGGCGCCGCCTCGGGAGGCGCTCGCGCTTGCCGATCAGCACATCGAGTGCGGCAGCCAGAGCGCTCCGGGTGTCGGCGGGTTCGATCACCTCGTCGACCGACCCGCGTTCGGCGGCGACGTAGGGGTTGAGGAGGCGCTCCTCGTAGGCCGCGACGAGCGCCACCCGTTCTTCGTCGGAGGCGTTCCGGTGGAGGATCTCGATGGCTCCCTCGGCGCCCATGACAGCGATCTCGGCGGACGGCCAGGCGAACATCAGGTCGTTGCCGATGTGCCGGGAGTCCATGACGATGTACGCCCCGCCGTACGACTTGCGCAGGATCACGCAGACCCTCGGCACGGTGGCCCGGGCGTAGGCGAACGCCATCTGGGCGCCGTAGCGGATCATGCCCCGCCACTCGAGGTCCTTGCCCGGGTAGAAGCCCGAGGTGTCGACGAAGGTGATGAGCGGCAGGTTGAAGGCATCGCAGAAGGCCACGAACCGACCCCCCTTCTGGGAGGAGGGGATGTCGAGGGTGCCGGCCACCGACTGGGGTTGGTTGGCCACGATGCCCACGGGTCGGCCACCGATCGTGGCGAAGGCGGTGACCAGGTTTGTGGCGAATGCGGCCCGGGGCTCGAGCAGGTGTCCGTCGTCGACGATGCACTCGATTACGTGCCGGACGTCGTAGCTGCCCGTGGAGGTTTCGGGGAGGAGGTCGCCGGCCTCGGGGGTCGGGCGGTCGACGGGATCGATGCACGGAACCGGTGCCGGGAGGGCATCGGCGTGGTCGGGAAGGAACCCAAGGAGCTCGGTGACCAGCTCGACGGCCTCGTCGCGGTCGGCGACGTTGAAGTGGGCGACACCGGAGGTGCGGGCGTGCATCGAGGCGCCGCCGAGGCCCTCGTTGCTCAACTCCTCGCCCGTGAACCGTTCGACCATCTGAGGGCCGCTCACGAAGGCGTAGGTCTCGTCGACCATCACGACCAGGTCGGCGAGGCCGAGGAGGAGCGCCGGACCCGACACGGTGGGGCCGTCCACGCAGAAGATCATCGGGATGATGCCCGAACAGGCCACGAACTCGCGGGCGGCGATGCCCCAGCCGTGGATGGCGGCCACCCCCTCGGACAGGTCGGCTCCGCTCGATGCCATGAAGCAGACCAGCGGGATGCGCTGTTGGCGGGCCGTTCGGGCGGCGATTGCCAGGTTCTCGCCGTCCTCGGAACGCAGGGCGCCGCGGTTTTCCCTGCCGACCTCGACCATCATCACCCTGCGGCTGGCGACCTCCTCGAGGCGGAAGGTGACCGTACCTCCCGTGCGGGCGCGCAGGGGGAGGGGCGTCCTTGGGGCATCGACGGCGGTCACGGTGTCCTTCCGGGTCGAAACACTGGCTCGTCCGTCATCGTGACATGGATTCCGGGCCGGTCGGGTCCGATGTCACGGATGACCTCGCGTAACTGGTCGCAGGTGGCCTGCACGGCAAGTGACGGCCTGGTGCGTCGGTTGTGGGCCAGTACCACTGCTCGCCGGTCGAGGCCCTTGATGCGTACGAGTGCCCAGTCACCGGCCGGAATGCCGGACGCAGCGCTGGCCGGAAGCAGGGCGGGGGCGTAGCCCTGGTAGGCGAGTGAGGTGAGCAGGCGGAGGCCGTCGATCTCCACCTTCGGCCTGAGGCGGAGGCCTGCGGCGGCGAGTTCGGCGTCGAGCGTGTCGCGAAACGTTGTGCCGGTCGGTGTGAGCATCACCTCGTGTTCGGCGAGTTCCTGGATGGTCACCGTCTCGTGGTCGGCCAGGGCATGGTCCTTGGTCGTGACCACGATCAACTCTTCGTCGAAGAGCGGTTCCGTGGCGAAGTCGGGGTCCAGGACCGGGCCGTTGAGGATGGCGAAGTCGACCTCACCGGAGCGGAGGAGGGGGTACAGCGAGCCCGAGGTCGCATCGACGAGGATTGGGTGGAGGCCGGGATAGTGGCTTCCCAGGCGCTCCAGCAGGGGGGTGGCCATCCAGCGGGCGGTGGTGCCGATGCAGCCGATCCGAACCGTTCCGCCGATCTCCTCGCGCATGGACGAGATGTCGTCCTTGAGGGCCTGCATCTCGCTGCGGATGCGCTGTGCCCGCTCGATGACCGCCTTGCCCTCGGTGGTGGGGAGCATGGACTGTCGGTCGATGAGCACGGCGTCCAACTCCTTTTCGAGTCGTGCGACGTGTGTGGACACGTTGGACTGCACCGTGTGGAGAGAACGGGCGGCCGCGGAGAAGCTCCCATGCTCGGCCACGGCCATCAGGTGGGTGAGTTGGCGCAGGTCCATCGCTGATGAGGATGCCACGAGGATCTCCATCAGCGTCGCGGATGGGACTCCGGCGTCGGTTGCCGGTGTACCCGCACCCCGTGGGCGTCGACCTGAATGGGGCGGCAAGGCTCTAGGGTCGCCCGCGAGAACTTCCCGCCCATTCCCGATCGTCCCGCCCGAGGCCAATGACCGACGCCCCCAGCGCCCCGAGCATCCTCGTCCTGCACCTCGGGCTGCTCGAGGCCCACGCCGCAGTCGATCGGGCGGGCCGGATCGACCTCATCGCCCTCGGCGGCGACCGGGCTGGAATGCCGATGGTGTTGCACGTCTCGACCGGAGGGGACGTGACCGTCGGCGAGGAGGCCCTGCAGCGGGCCGTCGACGAGCCCGATGGCTTCGTCGACGATGTAATGGGACACCTCCTCGACGACGGAGTCGTCGAGGCATCCGGTCGTGCTCTCACTGCCGAGACCGTCCTCGCGTACCTCATGGCCCAGTCCTACGCACGCTGCCTCCAGATCCTCGACGGGGCACCCGACCAGGTGGTCGTCGTACGTGCTGCCGGAGGACCGGACGAGGCGACCTACGAGGCTGCTGCCGGTCGGGGCCTGGTCGGCGACATCCTGATCCTCGACGAGACGATGGCGTGGTCGGCTTTCAGCGGCCATGCCCCTCCGGGGACCAGGGGAATGGACCTGGAGCGCACGGGGGTGCTGGGAGCGCTGCTGTGGCTCCGGCACGGCGACGCACCGACCGGACCCAAGCCGATCGTCACCCGGGAGGACCTCGAGGGGGCCGCTCCCACCCCGGTCCGCCAACCGGCGCCACCCAGCGTCGTCTCGGTGGGACCCCGCTCCGTCTTCGATGCGCCAGGATCGAAGCCGTTGGTCCTGCCCGATCCTGCGCAGGCGCGTCGTCGACCGCGACGCACGCCGGTGCCCCTGCTGGTCTTTCTCCTGGTTGCCGTTCTGGGGGTCCTCGGGTACCTGCTCTTCGTCGACGACGAGGAGCCGCCACCGTCGGTCACGACCCTGACCCCGCCGGCGACGACTGAGGTGCCGGCGACGACTGAGGTGCCGGCGACGACTGAGGTGCCGGCGACGACTGAGGTGCCGGCGACGACTGAGGTGCCGGCGACGACTGAGGTGCCGACGACGACTGAGGTGCCCACCACCACCCGGCCGCCGCTCGGCCCCGTGAGCATCTCCGACGTGGGCCTCCTCCTCTTCGCCGCCAGCGACGACTCCACGCTCCTGGACCTGGGCGCACCGGCGGACACCGTCCTCGCCGCCGTGGTCGCAGTGCTCGGCGCCTCCGATCGGGATAGTGGCTGGGGGTCCGACCCGAGTTGTGATCCATTCGTCCGACGGGTCGGCTTCGGCGGTCTCGAGTTGGTTCTGGTCGACCTGGATCCGACCGACGCCCCATCCGCCGCGGATGCGGCAGGGGGCGAAGCCGAGACGCCGACTACCGGGGTACCGCCGGCCGAACCCGGGTTCGGCGCCACGTTTGGGCAGTGGTTCCTGAGTGGCGCCGATTCCGTCGATTCCGGCTTCTGGACCCTCGAGCGGATCGGCATCGGCTCGACGGTGGCCGACATGCGCAGGGCCTACTCCGACGGCTTCTCCATCGTCCAGGCGGTCGAGACCGATCCCGCCGGCTTCTTCGATCTCGACGCGGTCGGCCTCGACGGAGGAATCTCCGGGGCCACGAGCAATACCACCGACTCGGGCCGCGTCCTCCAACTGTGGGCGGGCGAGGCCTGCTTCCGGCTCTTCGGACGGTCCTGAGGACCTTCCCGGCTACCGCCCGGCGACCATCGCTCTCAGCGCAGGGCCCAGTTCCGGATCGGTAAAGGCGAAGCCGCCGTCCTCGAGGACCCGTGGGCGGACCCTGGTGCTGGCCAGCATGAGCTCGCGGACCAGATCCCGGCCGAACATCACCATGGGCATCGCCGTCGGGACGGGGAGCCGGGCGGGACGACCCAGTGCGCTCCCGAGGGATCGGGCGAACTCGGCATTGGTGACGGGTGAAGGTGCGACCAGGTTGACGGGTCCTTCGACCTCCCGGTCGACCAGCCAGAGGAGTGCCGCCACCTCGTCCCGCAGCGAGATCCAACTCAGGTACTGGTGTCCGCTTCCGAGACGTCCTCCGAGGCCGAGTCGGAAGAGGGGAAGCTGCTTGGCCAGCAGGCCGCCTTCCGGGGAGAGCACGACGCCCGTCCTGGCGTGGGCGACCCGGATCCCGGCGCTCCCGGCGCGTTCCGTGGCCCGCTCCCATGCAATGCAGACGTCGGCGAGGAACCCGGTGCCCCGGGGACCGTCCTCGTCGAGGAGGTGGTCGCCGGCGTCACCGTAGACCCCGATGGCGGAGCCGCTGACGAGGGTCGAGGGCCCGCCGTCGTCCCGGATCTCGGCCAGCGCACCGGCAAGGAGCGTCGTGCCACGGGTGCGGCTCTCCCGGATTCGGTTGCGTTGGGCCGGTGTCCAGCGCCTGTCGGCGATCCCCGCGCCGGCCAGGTGGACGACGGCATCCGTGCCCCGCAGGTCCGACGGGTCTAGGACGCCGTCGGCCGGGTCCCAGTGGATCTCGCCACGTCCACTCGGGTCCCGTCGCAGGATGCGCACCACGCGGTCACCACGTGCCTCGAGCGCTGTGCACAGTGCCGAGCCGATCAGCCCTGTTGATCCGGTGACTGCCACGTCCATCCAGCCATCATCGCAGGCATGGCTGCCCGTGGCCCGACGAGCGGGCTCGGGGCGGACGCTCCCTCAGCTGTCGATGGAGACGACCGAGGCCGTGAGGGTTCCCCCGGGTGCCTCGAACGAGACCTCGTCGCCCGGGGCGCTGCCCAGCAGGGCCTCGCCGAGCGGTGACCCCGGCGACACGATGGTGAGGCCCTCGCGCTGTTCCTCGATCGAGCCGACCAGGAGGTGCTCGGGCTCGTCGTCGCCGTCGTAGAGCACGGTGACCACTGCGCCGGTCGTGACGGTGTCACCGTCCCCGGTGGGGCCCTCGACGATCACGGCGTCGAGCAGGAGGGCCTCCAGGAGCAGGATCCGGCCTTCCATCTTGCCCTGCTCCTCCTTGGCGGCGTGGTAGTCGCCGTTTTCGGAGAGGTCGCCGAGCTCTCGGGCCGTCTCGATCTTGCGGGCGATGTCGATGCGTCCTCGGGTGGTGAGGTCCTCGAATTCGGCGGCGAGGCGGCCATGCGCGTCGGGGGAGAACTGCTGCGGTTCGGGCATGTCAGGAGCGTAGCCACGCCCCGGGGTGGAGCCGACTCGGGGCCGGCTGACCCGCCTCCGGGGGGGCTTGGTACACTGCGCCTGTGCACAGTCCCCACCCGGTGATCCTGATTTCGTAGCGCACGCCCTCCCGGCGTGCGCTCCGACCGTCCACTTCGGTGGGCGGTTTTTCCGTTGCGGGGCACACTCGTACCCACCAGAACACACCAGTCCGACTACACGACACCCGAGGAGCAGTCACACGTGGCCTATCGCATCGGCGTCATGGGAGGCGACGGCATCGGCCCCGAGGTCGTCGCCGAGGGCCTCAAGGTCGTCGCGGCTGCGGGCGTCGAGCTCGAGATCGTGGACTACGACCTTGGCGGTGACCGCTACCTTCGCGACGGCACCGTCCTCCCCGACGAGGTCATCGAGGAATGGCGTGCGCTCGACGCCCTCTATGTGGGCGCGGTCGGCACCCCCGACGTCCCTCCGGGGATCATCGAACGCGGCCTGCTGCTCAAGATGCGCTTCGCCCTCGACCTCTACGTCAACCTCCGACCCTTCGTTCTCGCCGGGAAGGACATCGACTTCTGTGTTGTCCGTGAGAACACCGAGGGCGCCTATGCCGGCGAGGGTGGCTTCCTGCGCAAGGGCACGGCGAACGAGATCGCCACCCAGGGCTCGGTCAACACGCGTATGGGCGTGGAGCGCTGCGTCCGCTTCGCCTTCGAACTGGCTCGGAGCCGCCGGAACCACCTCACGCTCGTCCACAAGACCAACGTGCTCACGTTCTCGGGCGACCTCTGGGAGCGGACCTTCGACGAGGTGTCCGCCGATTACCCCGACGTCGAGACCGCCTACAACCACGTCGACGCCGCCTGCATCTACTTCGTGCAGGACCCGCAGCGCTACGACGTCATCGTCACCGACAACCTCTTCGGCGACATCCTCA
>Ga0302132_10002662_pt1 | contig 10191 bp, 10 predicted proteins | sample CB9_321_MG_FD_203113 | JGI IMG/M metagenome (GOLD analysis project Ga0302132, IMG submission 203113) | Marine microbial communities from Western Arctic Ocean, Canada - CB9_32.1 | ecosystem: Environmental > Aquatic > Marine > Oceanic | place: Canada: Western Arctic Ocean | collected 2017-09-19 | reverse complement strand
CGCAGACCTTGGCAAACCGTATTAATGTTCTGACTGTCGATGGACCAGGAACTCCAATATGAATTGGATTACTGACTCCCTTTTCTCGCAGATCTGAAATCCAGTTGTTTGTTTTTTTCGCATCAAGGGACCATTGTGTCACAATGCGGGCTGAAATTTCACGTTCAGCAGTCCAGCGCAGTTTTTCCAGCAGGTGATGCTCAGAATTTGGATCATCCGGATTTCCTTCGGGATGTCCGGCAAAGTCAAAAGAATTGATTCCATATTCTGCAAATAAGCCGGTATTTAACAAATCCATCACAGAATCATATTCACCAGCTGGTTCAGGTACTCCGCCGCCAATCAATAAAACTCGTTTTATACCTGCATCCTGGAGTCCGGAGAGGCATTTGTTCAACACTTCAGGACCGGAAAAACTACGGGCTGCAATATGTGGAATTGCCTGTTTCCCTGCTGCTTTAATTTCATTTGCTGTTTCAATAGTTTCCCGGCAATCTGCACCTGGAATCATGGTAATATAAACTTCGTTTACAAACTCTGGAATCAACGAAACGTCACTAATATTATGAGGTAAAATTTCCATTGACCAGGTAGTCTTTTGCCCTACGCTGTTTTGAAGAACGTCAGTGGATTTAATAAACATTTTGTTTTCTAAGGAGTCAGATTCCCCAAAAAGTACTTTCATATTTTCTACTATGCTAATTATAGTTTAGAGATAACAGGATTTTCAAAAATTCGAATTCTGTACGCAATCATGTGCATACGCAATGCCAAGTTATAAATAACTGATAATATTAAATAATAATAAAATAAATTATAAAATAAGAACTAATAGTTCTGTTTATTATAATCAGATTGAGTCTGGTAGATAAAATTCTGAAGTCAATAAAACAAATAAATAATGTTAAAAAAATAATAGCATTAAATTACAGTAAGATAATTATGATTAGTGTTAAAAATAATTGAGAAAAAAGATTGGGATAAAAACAGAACTATTAGTTCCGAAAAACTAAAAATAAGAATATTAAATTCCGATTCATTAAAAAGTAATTAGTTGCGACTTTACGTTATTTTGAAAAAGTTATTGCTTGGTATAGTTAATGGTAATCAGTTTAGTGAAAGAGGATAATTACTATTATTCAATTTGCTATTATGCAGGTATTACACAGTCTGATGTAGCTTTTCTAACAGAAACTAATATAGGAGGAGTCATGGAATGGAGATATTTGTCTGCAAGTTGACAGGAGATTTCATGTTGGGTATAAATTTGCTTCAAAGACGAGATATCACAGTCAAAGAATTCCTCGATTTTACCGTTATATTGGTTACGGAAAAAGTGATATAAAAATAGGATTGAGTGCACTCTGACAAAGAAATATGTAATTATTCTAGAAAAATTCCAAAAAACCTTGACACCTCTTTACAATGCTGTAGGGTGTTTGTTTAAAGTATCCGTGGAGTTTTGCGGGATTCTACTGGTTTTGATTGGGCCAAGTCTATTATAGGCCGGAAACGTGATAGCGAACCGGAAAAATTCTGTAGTCTTATCAAGTGATCAATGAAGATTGCTTGGATTTTTGATCGAGTTGTTACACACGGTTCAGCAGTTCGATTAACCTTAAAAGGAGTTGTTTTATGTCTTTTGAGATTGAAACACTGAAAAACAAACAAAGTTTGTTGAAACGTATGATTCGACATACCTTGTTATTAACATTAGTATTGATGGCCTCCATGGTTATCTCTGGAACTTCTTTTGCCGCTTGTGGATCTGTGACTATGGCAGAAATGAATTGGGCTTCAGCCCAATTGATGGCTCAAGTTGACAAAGTCATTCTTGAAAAAGGATATGGATGTGAAGTTGAACTTGTTTCTGGAGCAACAATGCCAACATTTGCGTCAATGGACGAAAAGGGAAAACCTGATGTAGCCGCGGAGCAGTGGGCCAATGCAGTTAGAGACCCATTGGCAAAGGCTGTAAGTGAAGGTCGTCTGCATATTGCAAACAAGGCCCCAATTACTGGTCTTGGTGAAGGTTGGTGGATTCCGCCCGCTACCGCTAAAAAATATCCACAGTTGAAGACTGTACTTGATATCTTGAAGCGCCCGGATCTATTCCCGGATAAAGAGGATCCCTCTAAAGGAGCTTTTATTGGTTGTCCTGCAGGTTGGGGCTGTCAGTTAGTTAATGCAAACCTATTCCGTGCCTTTGAGATGGAAAAGAAAGGCTGGGTTCTGGTTGATCCTGGTTCAGCAGCAGGTCTAGATGGATCAATGGCTAAGGCTGTTGAGAGAGGAGAAAACTGGTTTGGATATTACTGGTCACCAACCTCATTGATTGGAAAGTATAACATGGTACCAGTTGATTTTGGAGTTCCTTTCGCAGGTAGCGGAAACTGGGATGGCTGTATTGTTAAGCCTGAACAGGACTGTGCGAACCCCAAGCCATCTTCTTGGACACACTCGGTAGTAAATACTATTATTACTGATAGTTTCAAAAAGGCAGGTGGACCGGCGGTTGACTACTTTAGCAAGCGTGTTTTTCCAGGTCCTGTTATGAATGGCATGCTGGTTTATATGGCAGATAATCAGGCTGGAGGTGCAGATGCAGCAGTTGAGTTCCTGCAGAAACACGAAGATGTTTGGACCAAGTGGGTTCCTTCTAGTGTAGCTTCAAAAGTAAAATCCTCCCTTTAATAAAAAAATAACGGGCCCGACCAATAATTCATGATCGGCGGGTCCGTTAATTTTTTTATCCAAAAAATACTTCAATGAGTTGGTTCGAAAAAATTCCGACAATGGATCGTCAGGAATTGCGTGACTTTAAAAAGTACATTGATATAAGTTTTAAGGATTTTTCAAGAACATATGGTGATGGTATAGAGGCCTTCTTTGATCCATTACTTTATTTCCTTGTTTGGTTCGAAAAATTATTAATCAATGCCCCCTGGCCGCTGATTATACTTGTGATTGCTATAATGGCCTGGATCGGCTCCAGAAGCTGGTTCGTAATAGCAGGCACAGTTTGTTCTTTTCTTTTAATCGGGTATTTCGGCATGTGGGAAGATACCATGTCAACACTGGCTATTATTTCAATTTGCACTTTGCTTTGTATCTCAGTAGGTATACCGATTGGAATATTTATGTCACGCTCTGATCGTTTGCAGTCCATGGTTAATCCTGTATTGGATGTAATGCAGACTATTCCAAGTTTTGTCTATTTGATTCCTGTCGTGATGTTGTTAGGGATTGGAAAGGTGCCAGGACTTATAGCAGTCTGTATCTACGCCCTACCTCCTATAGTAAGACTCACGAATCTCGGAATACGGCTCGTAGATAAAGAGGTTCTAGAGGCCTCTGAATCTTTTGGAGCGAGCTACAGTCAGAAACTGTTTGGTGTTCAGATTCCTCTAGCTTTACCTAATATATTTGCAGGTGTTAATCAAACCATTATGATGGCCTTGGCAATGGTGGTAATAGCTTCGATGATAGGCGTGAAAGGCTTAGGGGTACCAGTTCTACGTGCTGTTTCCAACCAGTATCTGGCTCTTGGAATGTTGAATGGTTTGGCTATAGTTGCTCTGGCTATCATATTTGACAGGATCTCACAATCATTTGGCAAACGGATGCAGAAGCACCTGGAAAGTGCCCATGGTGTCTGAAACAAAAGTAGCCATTAAGAATCTTTATAAGATCTTCGGGAAGAATCCTACTGGTATGATCAACCATGTCCAGAATGGTATTTCCAAGCAAGAGCTTCTCGAAAAATATGGCTCTGTACTAGCACTCAATGATGTGAACATCGATATTCCTGCCAGGGGTGTCCAGGTCATTATGGGACTGTCTGGATCTGGAAAATCGACACTGATCCGGCATGTCAACAGGCTCATTGAGCCCACATCTGGGGAGATTATTGTAGGTGGCCATAATGTGCTGGGAATGAGCAAACAAGAGCTCCGCGAATTTCGTAGGCACACGGCCTCCATGGTTTTTCAGAGATTCGCACTTTTACCGCATCATACGATCGTGGAGAATGTAAGTTACGGGTTGACTATTCAAAACGTCCCAAAGCAGGAAGCTGCAGAAAGAAGTCAGCAATGGATTGACAGGGTTGGTCTGGCAGGGTACGAAAACCATTATCCAAATCAACTTTCCGGAGGAATGCAACAGCGTGTTGGCCTTGCGCGAGCACTGGCCACTGATGCTGAAATACTTCTTATGGATGAAGCTTTTTCTGCTCTGGATCCTTTAATTAGAACAGACATGCAGGACGTGCTGCTGGGTCTGCAGGAAGAACTTCATAAAACAATTCTCTTTATCACTCACGATCTTGATGAGGCACTCCGAATAGGAGAAAATATTGCAATTCTCCGTGATGGACTTGTCGTTCAAAAAGGAACTCCCCAGGAGATCGTTCTGAATCCTGCTGATAAATATGTGACTGATTTCATCAAGGACATCAATCGTGGTCGTGTAGTCCGAGTTTCATCCATTATGGACAGCAAGAAATTGAAAAACGGACCTGAAATCGAAAGTAACATGATCCTCGAAGATGCGCTCCAGATTATTTCAAATGCTGAGGTAAGCGAAGCAATCGTTACAGAAAATGGCAATACCATTGGTTCAGTTAAACTTGGCAAGATGATTACCGCTATTGCAAGGCCAAGCGAAAAAACAGGGCAGATCACCAACTACCGCTAAATTTTTAACCTTCCTTTGAAAAACGATGAAAGAGCCTCTTTTTTTGATTGACTCTTTACAGTATAATAACTGGTCGTTTCCAAACAGACTTTCCCAAATGAGTTGGCAAGCCCTTTCAACAGAGTATACGTTTGAATACGTCGCTTCCGGAAGATCGTAAAGTGGAAGTGTAGCAAGTGCCGGAACGTCCGGAGCAGGTATTTCCATTTTCAGTGCATCGAAATTCCCGGATTTTCCTTCCGTTTTGCAACAAAGGCTTCCAATTCCTCAATCCGTGATTCTTCCATAGGCGGTTGCTGATAATCCTCAAGTGCTCGTTTCCAAATGTGGTTGGCACGTTGAGTAGTGTCGAAACCACCGTCCTCTGTCCATTGTCCAAAGTTGTTCCATTCGGAAAGAATCGGCGGATAAAACGCTGTTTCGTAACGATCCAAAGTGTGTTGTGTGCCGAAAAAATGACCTCCGGGGCCAACATCCGCAATGGCCTCAAAAGCCATTTCGTCTTCGGAAAAAGAAAGTTCATCCATAAAAGCAGACATCATCTGCAATAACTCAACATCGACAATAACTTTTTCAAATGAAGCGCAAAGTCCGCCTTCCAACCAGCCTGCCGCATGTTTGACAAAATTGCAATGGCTCATTATCGTTGGCCAAAGTGCCATCATCGACTCATAACCGGCTTGAGTATCGACTGTATTACAGGCATTGACATTGGAGGCACGATAGGGCAGGCCGTAACGTCTCGCCAGTTGTCCACCGATCAAAGTCGTCTTGGCCATTTCCGGAGTTCCAAAAGCCGGTGCACCGGTTTTCATATCAACGTTTGAAGTGAATCCTCCGTAAATTACCGGGGAACCCGGGGCCTCCATTTGCGTAAAAGCCAGAGTGGCCAGAGCCTCCGCATTTTGCAACGATAAAGCCCCCGCCAAAGTTATCGGAGCCATTGCGCCGGAAAGCGTAAACGGTGTCACACAAACGGACTGCCCGTTGCGAATCATTTCTAACATTCCCTGAATCATTACTCCATCGAGCCGCAACGGTGAAGAAGTGTTGATAATGGAAATGAGACTGGGACGTGTTTTGAGTCCTTCCCGTGTGGTTCCCAGTCCAATGCAAAGCATATCGATGGTGTCCGAAATGCGTTGTTTCCCTAGAGAATAAGCGTGAAAAACTTTATCCGTCAGTGTCAAATGTGTCAGGGCGCAATCCAAATGTCTTGTATTTGCCGGCAAATCAATGGGTTCCACTGGATAACCTCCGGTCATGTGAATGATGTTGAAATATTGCGCCAGTCGAATCAAATTTTGGTAATCCTTAAAATTTCCGGGGCGTCTTCCGTTGTCCGTATCTGAACAATTTGGCGTACTTCCCACCATTGAAAACAAAGTCCAATTCTTGCCGACTTCCAGATTGTGCGCCGGATTCCGTGCATGGAGCGTGAATTGTGACGGTGCTTTGGCGATATATTCCTCAATCAATTCAGGGGAAAACTTAACCATTTGTGAAGAACGGTCCACTTCTGCACCGTGTTCTTTAAGAATATCCAGAGCCTCATCATCCAAAAAAGCAATCCCCAGTTCCCGCAAAATGCGCAAACTGGCTTGATGGATTTCTTCAATTTGATCGGCACTTGCAATTTCAAATGGCGAGTATGGATTGCGAGGCTGTTTCCATGGTTGCTGTTGAATACCTTTAATAGTTCGAGACTGCGCCCGCCCCTTGCGTTTTCTTTCTCTTGACATATCTTTAATAGTATTAAATGGTTTTAGTATTTGCCTGATGGTAAATAAAATTAAAAATTTATGACTAGATCTGATCTCGAAGGCAAAGATGCCACAGTAAAGAATCTGTATTCAGACTTCAAAGCATTTCTATTGCAAACGATAACGTCTTACTGTGTCTAAATCAACAGGTGCTGTGGAGAATTCCATGGCCCCATGTTGAATGGCACGTTCAGCTTTTATTTCTTGAACTGAAGCTAAAGACATAATTCCATTTGTTTTTTAGTATTGGCTTGGATAGTTTTTTAAAATTTTGAAATTAAAAAATATTTTATTTAATCTCTTAATCTGGTTTCTGACTAGACAAATCATTCTTAATTCTCCACATCAAGTATTAGTGTTAAAGAGTTTTATACCCCTGCATTGTTATCTCCGGATGGAACTCTATGAATACCGCACATTCGATCCGCCACCCAGTTTTGATAACGGTGCAGTGGTTCTTCGAATTTAGGACACATTCGTCCACCTGTAAATGCGGTGTTGCTCAAACCCTGTTGGACCCGTTCGACAATGCCCAAATCCTGAGTGTTGACCATATCCCAAAATTTCACCAATTCTAAAAACATAGAAGTGTGCGACTCATTATCCAGAGTCCCCGGAGGTGAGAGTAAGAAGGTCCGTTCCCTGGTTTGGTTTGCACAAATCGGGTCGGTGATCATACAAAAAGCATGATTCGGCAGTATGGTGATTGTGACATTGGGAAAAATGCAAATGTGATACGCTGCCTCCAGATGTTCTTTGTTCAAGCCATGTGCCGGAGGAAGATTCAGCCATACCGAATCCACATCCCGCGAAACAGGTGTCGTCAGCATGCCAGTATACATTCCTGCTCCCTGACTACGGTGATGGTCTTCCATGCGGGAAACATTTGTAAGTTCTGGATGCACAAAAGGCAAGTGATAATACTCCATGAAATTTTCCTCAATCAATTTATAATTTGAAGCTACATCATAATTCTTCTCACCAAAAATTTCCCAGTTTTCCAAAACATGTGATTGAAATTTTTGCGGTATATCACCAAGCCATTCCTCAAGTGGTGTAGTTTTCGTACTCAAATTGACAAATACCAAAAATCCCCAAGTCTGTACTGAAAGTGGCAAAAGCCCATAGTTCTTCTTATCAAACAAAGCTGTATCGGATAAATCTGTTTCTCCTCCGTTTGAAGGGACAGTATCTACTATTTTTTCATTTCGGAACATCGACGTTCCCAAACACTGGCCATCAAGTCCATAAACCCAGGCGTGATATGGACAGTGGAGGCTTTTAATATTACAATTTTTTTCTAATAATTTAGAACCGCGATGACGGCACACATTGTAAAATGCACCTAGTTTCCCAGTTTTGTCTCGCATCACTAAAATAGACCGGCCGGCAACTTCCGTAACCAGAATGTCTCCAGGATTTTGAACTTGTTGTAAACAACCAACGGCAACCCAAGCCGTTGCGAATATCTTTTCCTGCTCTAAAGCAAAGAAATCAGCGGCCGTGTAAGCATCCGGGATTAAAGTAGAGGCTTGATCTACAGGTAGGCGACTTAAGCCGTAAGTCTCCGGTTGAGTGTATACGTGGGTAGGCAATCTTTGTTGACTGTAATATTCCATAATAGCTGTTTAATATTTTAAAATAGTGCATCAATATAATTCTGAAATTGTGACTCATAATATAACTTCAGTTTTTGTGCAGCCGAAATGGTATAGCGCATCAAACAAGAAACCGTGACCGGATAAACATCACCTGGGACCGGAGTAATCCAACCGGCTTTTTTTGAACAGGAATCAATATCACTGTCACCAACAATTCTGCTTTACCCCTTATCATCAGTGACTCTATTAATTCCAATTTGTTCAATACCGGTTTGAGCCGTATCCACTCCTAAAACCGAATGTCCTTTGCGGGCAATGAACAAGGCCTCTCGTCCTTGTCCGTAACCAGAATCAAGAACAATAGCACATTCATCATCATAATTCTCAAAAAACTCAACTATTTCCGGAAATACCTCGCCGCAAACATTGCTATTATTTTGGTATTCTTTCTTGTAATTTATCATAAATTAGCCCCGCATGATCTCACCTTTGGGATCAAAAAGCGGTTCTGTCTGCAAAGTAGCCGGATAGCGTTCTCCAAGAATTTCCACAAACCAGCCTTGTTTTTCGTCAGCAATTTCCTTCGACACATAACCCATCGCTACTGAAACTCCTGAATTGTGAGCAAAGCCTCCGGAAGTTACCCAGCCTTTGACCTCGTTTCCGAACCAAATCGGTTCATCGCCAATCACATCAGAATCTTTCGCCTCAACAACAAAAGTGCATAAACGCAAAATTCCGCCGTCCGATTTTTCCTGAATGGCGGCGTCTTTGCCGATAAAGTCCGCATCTTTATTCAGAGCTACAAAGGAGCTTAAACCGGCTTCAAGCGGCCCGTAAAGCGGACGATATTCTGTGGCCCATGAACCATAGTTTTTTTCCAAACGCAAAGCATTCAACGCCCGAAGACCGAATAAACGTATGGCGAATTTTTCGCCTTCCCGGAGTAACAGTTCCAGCACATATCGTTGAACATCTGCTTCCATCCACAATTCAAAACCCAAATCTCCGGTGTAACTCACACGACCCACCAAACAGGGAACCATCCCGATATTTATTTCACGAATGTCCATAAAACGAAAGGCATCTCGGGAAACATCTTCATCCGTAATTTTGGCCAGCAATTCACGGGACTTTGCCCCGGCAATCGATAGTCCGAGAATGTCAGCTCTGTGCGGAATAACATCCAAATTTGCGGATTCCGGAAGATGTTGTTCAAACCATCGTAAATGATATTCCTCCGCAATTCCGGAACCAGCAATAAAAAATTCGTCATCATCAAGATTCGCCAAAGTAAAATCACCAATCAATTTTCCGTTTTCGTTGAGCATTGGTGCCAGAGTCATGCGGCCGGATTTTGGAATTCGGCAAGCCAGAATTTGATCCAGCCAATCAGAGGCTCCGGAACCAACTACCGTATATTTAGCAAATCCGGAAATCTCCAGCACACCGACACCTTCACGCACGGCTCGAACTTCCTCAGCAACGTGTTCAAAATCGGTGGAACGTCGCCATGAAAATTTGTCTGTTACGCCTTTTGGGGCAAACCAGAGAGGAACTTCCAAACCAAACGAACTTCCCATTTGTGCTCCTTCGGATAGTATTTTGTCATAAACCGGAGTTGTCCGGAGCGGTCGTCCGGCGGGCAATTCTTCGTTCGGAAAACGAATCGAAAAGCGGCGGGAATAGTTTTCCTGCACTTTGGTATTGGTGTATGAAAGCGTGGCCCAATCTCCAAAACGGCTGACATCCATGCCCCAAACATCAAAACCGGGATCGCCCTCAATCATCCAATTTGCGAGTGCTAAACCGACTCCGCCGCCTTGACTGAATCCTGCCATCACCGCACAGGCACACCAAAATCCCGGAAGACCCCGAACCGGTCCGATCAGTGGATTCCCATCCGGCGCAAAAGTGAAGGGTCCGTTGATTACTTTTTTAATTCCGGCATTCTCAAAAACCGGAAAATGCTCAAAACCAACTTCCAGAGAAGGAGCAATCCGCTCTAAATCCGGAGGCAATAAGTCCTGTCCGAAGTCCCACGGAGTTACTTTGGGCGACCATGGTTTGCAGGCTTTTTCATAAGTTCCCATCAGCATTCCTTGTTGCTCCTGACGCAAATAAATTTC